>Ga0209515_10000466_pt1 | contig 74606 bp, 74 predicted proteins | sample Subgroupgradi54m_FD_187454 | JGI IMG/M metagenome (GOLD analysis project Ga0209515, IMG submission 187454) | Subsurface groundwater microbial communities from S. Glens Falls, New York, USA - GMW60B uncontaminated upgradient, 5.4 m (SPAdes)... ...
CGCTGGGTCTCCCGACCTTGGTTGAGGGATAGCTCGACCACTAAATCCGCCGAACCGCCGTATACGTGATCCGTATGTACGGTGGTGTGGGAGGAGAGGGGTCGCGAGGCCCCTCCCTATCCCGATTATCCTTCTTGACAGCCAACACGGTTGCTAGACTTGGGCGCTGGACTCTGAACTGAAGAGGAATGGAGACACATCGGTAACTACACACACCATCAGCAATCGAACGGAACGTGCTTGACAGGGTAGGCTTCTTCAGACCGGCGACCCTTCCCTACTCGGTGACCTTGAAAAAAATAAATAGGGACAGCGACCATTTAGGTTTGATACACAGAGAGGATGTGCCTAACAAATCGCTCTTGCGGATGGCGTAAACGCTGCCGCTCGGCCCCGCGTTGGGCACGAGAAGCAACGATTGCTGTCCTCTTGTTGTCGCGAGCGGGTAGGTGTCGTATCCTAGTTTCACCCATGTAGAATGGAGGAAACAATGGGCGCCAACATGACGATGATCTACTGGAAAGGCGAAAAGTTCTGGCTCGGCAAACTCAAGGAGCATCCCGAGATCATGACGCAGGGCAGAACCCTGAAGGAGCTTGAAGACAACCTGAAGGATGCGTACGAAATGATGGTCATGGAAGATGTGCCTGCTGAGCATCACGAAAAAGCCATCGCCGTATGAAGCGGAAAGAATTCGTCCGTCAACTTCTCAGGGATGGGTGCGTCATGCTTCGGCCTGGTTCCCGTCACGATGTGTATGTGAATCCCAAGACTGGCTAGAAGCAGACCGTGCCAAGACACACAGAGATTGACAACGCCCTCGCGAGGCACATTCGGAAGTACCTCGGATTGGAATAGCGCCAACCAGCGCATTGAACGCGACGGCGCGTTCCGCGCCGAGGTTCGCGCTCCGGTTATCCCTCTTGACAGCCAACACGGTTGCTTGACTTGGGCGCTGGACTCTGAACTGCTGCCTTCACGCGGTCTTTTGTCAGCGGATACACTCGCTCCCCTCTCCCTCCCGCCATGACAATCCCCAGAATTTCCAGAATCCACATTCCTCAATCGCCTCATCATATCGTGACGCAAAAATAGAGTCAAATGACCCCAAGCTCGCTCGCGGTGAGCAACTGAGATTGCCACGCACCCTACGGGTGCTCGCACTGTATAGGGGAGGGCTTCCCGCCCTCCCGATCAACGGCGGGGATCAACCCCGCCCCTACGGATTTGGAATGACAGGCGATAAACGCGTTGCGTAGTCTATCGCTGTTCTTGGGCAAGACCCTAAAATAGACATTGCCCCCTCACAAATGCGAAAACCCCTCTATGGTGAAGGGTTTCGGTGAGGTACAATCCTCACCAGTCAGGTGAAACCGATCCACCAAGAGAGGGGGTAACGCCATGGTACGACAAACCATCCTGCCGTTCAAGCTGGAAAGGACCGAGGAACGCATCACCGCCCGCAGTGGCCTGACCCTGTACGCCGAGTTCATGCGCGCCATGGGGGTCGAGGCGTTGGTCGACCAGCACCTGCCCCAGCCGGGCTCTGGACGAGGGCTGCGGCCCAGCACCTACGTCACGCCGCTCTCTCTGACCCTGTATGGGGGAGGCGAGACTATTGAGGAGGTCAGGGAGATCCGCGACGACCACACCCTGCGGGAGGCGATTGACCTGCCGTCGATCCCCTCCTCCTCCGCCCTCGGGGACTGGCTCAAGCGGATGGGGCAGCGGGGCGGCATCCGGGGGATGGACCGGGTTGCGCACAAGGTGCTGAGGCGCGATCACCGGCGCAGCTACACCCTGCTCGTCGATCCGACCATCATCGAGGCGGAGAAGCGCGAGGCCCAGATGACGTATCTGGGCGTTCAAGGCTACCGGCCCGTCGTGGTCACCCTCAAGGAACTCGGGCTGGTCATCGCCTCGACCTTCAAAGAGGGCAACGACAACGGGGGGAAGGTGGACATCCTCACGCAGGCCTTCACGAACATGCCGGCGGGCAAGGCGATCGACACCGTCCTGCTGGATGCCGAATACTATACCGATGACGTCATGGACCATCTGACGGCGCAAGGCGTCCGCTGGGCGATTGCCGCGGACAAGGATGTCGCGGTGCGGGAGGCGATCCAGGCGATGCCCGAGGAGGCGTGGAACCCGCTGAGCACCCGAGACGGGCTCACCACGGATCGGGAGGTGGCCGAGACCGTCCATAGCACGAACCACGGCAACGCGGCCTTCCGGCTGATCGTCCTGCGGTGGCGAGAGTCCCAAGGCGACCTGTTCACCGAGACGTACCACTACCACTGCATCGCCACCAACATGCTCGACGAGACGCCGGAGGCCGTCGTCTGGCGCTACAACGAGCGGGCGCACATCGAAAACCACATCAAAGAACTCAAGGGGGGCGTTGGGCTGGAGCGGATGCCCAGTGGGGACTTCGCGGCGAATGCGGTCCACTTCGCCATCGGGATCATGACCTACAACCTCTTTCTCGCCCAGCGACTGCTCACGATGCCGGAGCTCTGGCAGAGTAAAACCATCAAGAGCATCCGGTGGCTCCTGGTGGAGGTCGGCGGCAAGCTCGTTCACCATGGCCGACAACTCATCCTCAGACTCGCGGCGAGCATCGAGAAATACCGCCTCTACCTGGAGATGCGACAGCGCACCTATGCGCTGTCGTCTGCGTAACCAAAGGGGAGGGCAAGGATGTGCGGTCCGGGCGAGGGAGACGTGTCTGCACGGGCTGCCCGTGACGGGCGCGAGAGACCGTGTTGGAGCCACGGAGACCAAGGGCACGCAGAAGAGAGGCCGACGCATCTAAACATCGCGGTGTAACACCCCTCCCAAGGGGCCACACTGAGGCTTCGATGTAACCAATGTCTATTCTTGGGTGCGCGTGTGTGCATATGAGGTTTGTCGGACAGGCTCTTTTATCTTGTTTACTCAGTGGGCCACGGCGTGCGCCGGCCCGGTGGCGTAAAATTGTGTGCGGCCCAACGCTCCGGACTGCCCACACAATAACTAGCCGAACAGCACCTAACATGCTAGAAGGTAAAAGTCTCCTCTTCGGCGACCAAAAAAATCGGTGTTCCTCCGGTGGAGATAGACACGGCATGGGCCAATGTCTCCTTCGCCCCTGCTGAAGCAGCGCAGGCCTCCAGGGCTTCCATCGACGGGAAGTGAATCTCGGCGATACGGTAAAAAGGTGGAGTCCCTTGAGGAGAAGCCAGCACCTTCGTCGCCACGAACTTGGTCTTGCCGCCCAGCTTTTCAACCGCCATGGGTACGTGCTCGTCCTGATATACCTTCTCGAAGGCTGCAATATCAGTCGGACGAGGGTAGATCACAGTAAATTTTACTCCAGCCATCTTTCCCTCCTTTTAGTTAAGGTTCTATGTCAGCCCTGAGCTTCGCCTCTTTGACGGCCTTCTGGATCACCGATTCATGCACAATAATAGTATCTGTCCCTATTTTTCTATTTTTGTACATCTCTTTGCAGTGGCCGCTCTGTCATCGTGTGCCTTCGAATTGCTGTCGTTTCGAAAGACCGCCTGGTGGTCATGCCCTCGTTACGTCACATGATACGGGTGGCCGGGTACAACGGTTCGAGCAATCCGTAGCATGCTCGATCATGACCGCGAACACTACGAATTATTACGATAATAGTGTCTGTCCCCTTATATTGCCTATATTGGAGCCAGCGAAACCTAACGCATTGGCGTTGAGCCGCCGCGTAGTGGTCGGTTTCGTGCCCCTGGCTCTTCCCCGGCGGAGCGGTAGAAAGGAACGCCGGCTCAGCCATGCGTGCTCCAGGGCGAAACGAAGGGAGAACGTTTGACCTGACCAACGCGGTGCGGCTTCATTGCGTAGCGTCCGTGTTGATGGATGGGTTAGCCGCCTGGTTGGAAACTCAAAAATGAGTGGCCTCTTCGAGTACCTCAGTTGCCCACTGATTCAGACTTTTTCCGGCGGCTTGCGCCGCAACCAAAGCAGCTCCGTGCACTTCAGGTGGCACTCGCAGCATGAGCTTGCCAGATGCGGGCTTTTCAGGGCGGATGCCTTGCTCCTTGCAGTCTCGCAAGAATTCTTCGATGGCAGTCTCGAACTCAGAACGCAGCTCAGCCACGGTTTCACCGTGAAAACTGATCATAGTGCGCAGCCCAAGAACGCGACCTACAAATATGCTGTCGCGTTCGTCGAACTCAACTCTTGCGGTGTATCCCTTGTGATTCATGGTATTCATTGTTTGACTCCTACACGTTCCAGCAACTCGCGAGCCTCTTCGACCTGATAGCGCCTGGCTTCTTTACCCGGATGAGGGCGATGACAGTGCCATTGCTCACCATGCAACACGATCTTGACGCGTGAACCCTCGCGCTCAGCGACCAACCCGCCCAAGGCGACAATCAAGGCCTCAATGTGAGAGAAAACCACCGATGGCGAAGTCGGCCGGGCAAAGATGGCTTGAAGTGTTTTTCGGTGCTTTGCGTTCACGAAGATGGATGCTAGCGTAAATTACTATCAAATGCAAGCATAAAGTGATATCACTTTGAGGGAGCGGCTAATCGGGATCGGCAGGAGCCTCGCGGCCTCCCCCCTCCCACACCACCGGGCATACGGGTAGAGGGTATAGGGCAGACACTATTTATTGAGATCCTTTCTTGGTCTTCCCCTCTGCAGCACGCATATTACTCGTCCCAGTTATCCTGCTCACTTCCCGGATGAACCCATCCCTACGCAGTGGCCGTTCTGTCATCGTGCGCATTCGAATCGCTGTCGTTCCGAAAGACCGCCTGGTGGTCATTCCCTCGTTGCCTCACATGATACGAGTGGCGGGAACAACGATTCGAGCAATTCGTGGCATGCACGATCATGACCGTACACACCACGAATTGTTACGATAATAGTGTCTGTCCCTATATTTATATTTTATATTTTCCCTATTTTTTTTGATTTTTTTATTTTTTAGCCCTGCGTTCTCCCTGAGCGACGCGAAGGGAGAACGCAGGGCTGACTCGCTTTGTCGAGTCCGGCCGCTGGTTAGGGTGTCGCGACTCTTCGTTTCCAGTAATCCGGCTCGCGACTACAATGCATGACAGCAACAATCAGGATGAACTCCGGTTCGATGGTGTACAGAACTCCGTAAGGGAAGACGTGCGTGAGGCAGCGTCGGACATCCTCATCGAGGACTCGCCAGCGTTCCGGGGATTCGAGAATTCGACGGATTGCGTCCTCAACGGCCTCGACGAATCTCAGGGTAAGAGATGGATCGCGCTCTGCGTAGTAGAGGGTTGCCTCCCGGTATTCCTCCAGTGCCTCCGGGTGGAAATCCCATTTCATCGGCGAATGGTGTCACGGACCTTCTGGAGAGCCTCGTCCCCAGGGATAGCCTCGACGCGCCCGTTTCGTACGTCGTCCCGCCTGCGCTTTGCCTCCGCAACCCACAGCCGGTCGATGTGCCCAAGCTCCTGCGCATCTAAGCTTTCCACGAGAAGGTCCGCTAGCCGCGCCCGCGACTCCGTCGGTAGGGTCATAGCCTGCTCGGCCAGCTTTTCCACAGTTGTAGCCATGGCTAAAAGATACTCCAACTCTCCTGAATTCTCAAGCGGCAGACATTACTCCGATCAGCCCAATGTGGGGCTGAGCCGCCGCGACAGGAGAACCAGTTATTAGATGGACGGATGAGTACAGCACAGATTCTTATACACGGTCAAGACGAAATAAGAACTTGACGTAAACTATAAGGGTTCATTATAAACAGCAATGCCTAATAGGCAATGCCCGGAATATCCAATTTGAAACGCCTCATATGCGGGCCGCGGATGAAGCGCTGAGAGCTGAATCATGAAGATCGACGTCGTCATCAAGGTGGGCGGGAGTCTCGGCCGGTGGAACGGGCTGGGGAAGCTGCTCGATGGAGTAGCGCGGTGGAAGGGCGCCACCAACGTGTTGGTGATTCCGGGTGGCGGCGTATTTGCCAATCTGGTGCGGGCGGAGTATCGCCGATTACAGCTTACTGAGCACGCCGCGCATCGGATGGCTATCCTGGCGATGGATCAGTACGGTCTTCAGCTTTGCGACCTCGCCTCCCGGGCTGCGCCCGCCTCCAGCTTGAATCAAGTCATAGAGGTAATCCGAAGCGGCAGGCTTCCGGTCTATCTCCCGTCACGATCCCTCGCACGCCACGATCCTTTTACGCCTTCATGGGGCGTCACCTCGGATTCGATCGCTGCCTATATCGCCGGACTCGTGAAGGCGGACGCCCTGCTGCTGCTGAAGTCTGTGGATGGGATCTTTGCCCGGGATCCGGAGGTCGACCCGTCGGCACCCCTGCTTCCAAGCGTCGCGCGCTCACACCTGTCGCGGTACTACGGTGTGGATCGTGAATTCACCAGGTGGCTAAACGGAATTGACTGTTGCTGGATCATCAACGGGACGCGCCCGGCTCGTGTCAAGGAGTGGCTGGAGTCCAGGAAGACGGTGGGAACGTGTGTGATGACGCGGAGTGCGAGGCGAAAGAAACAGGATTGAGGGTAGAGGGGAGCCTAGGGGATCGGGAGTAGCTTCCTTTCTGTGCCCTTTTCTTTCTCTTCGTCCCACACCCTACACCCTAAACCCTTTACCCTGTTTTTGAGGCGTTCCACCAATGTCGTAGAGATAGAGCCGCTTCGCTGTCCTCCCTCGCAGGCCGCGGTTCGTACGCCGACGATATCGGCGCCTAGCGCTAGGGCTCTGAGGATATCCGCCTGCTGCAGGGAGCCCGCCAGGGCACAGAAGAGTCCCCGATCGTGGCACTGCTGAATGAAGCGGGTGATGGCCTCCTCCGGGAGGCACTGGAAGAGGGTTCGCCCATCTTTGATGGCGGTATCGATGAGGCACCCTTCGACAAAGGGGGCGGCGGCATCGGGAAGCTCAAGCGGATCGAGCGAACCAACAAGGGCGGCATCGGCGTAGGCGCAGGCTACGAGGCCCGCTGTACCGTTCGCCATCCGTAACGCGCCACTGACGGCATCGAGCAGGTTGGCCGCCTCTGCTCCTGTCCTGGCCCCCAGCAGTCCCACTTTGACGAATCGGACGCCGCAGGTGGCCGCCCCCAGACCAGCCAGGGCCACGGTTCCTGGAAGATTCGGAACGTCGCCGATCGATGCGCTGACAGGGGTAGCAGCCCGGACTGCTCTCACGATCGCCGTGATAGTCTCCGGCCGCCCGGCGCCCAGCGATCCCTCGGCCGGGTTCTTGACATCGATGATATCGGCTCCGCCAGCCAAAGCGGCTACCGCCTCTTGCTCGTCCCGCACACTGATCATGAGCTTCATCGCGCTTCTCCCAAAGCTGTGCATTCACGCATGACCGTTGTCTTGTATCGGAAAGCGCCAGAGAGTGTCAAGGAAGAAATGCGATGGAAGAAATGCGATGGGGGGGCTACTCTCAGCTCCATGCCGTGAGATCAAAGTCAGGGGTAAATGGGTTGACGACCCGGATGCCATCGAGCGTCCGGTTTGCATCAAAGTCCTCGCTCAAGATGACGGGAATCTGATTCAGCCGAGCTGTCGCCCAAATCTGCGCATCCCAAAAGGAGAGCTGGTGCAGTCGAACACCTCGTGCCGCTTCGAGCACGATCAACCGTGTTACGTCGAGAACAGGCCAACTGAGCACATAGTGGTGGATCCTCTCAGCGGCCTGTTCCACCGCCATGCGCTCCGTCAGCTTGCGGGTGAGTGTGACGAAGAGTTCTCCGAGGACCTGAGTCGTCAGGACCCCACGTTGCGTACCCGCCAAGAGGTCCAACACGGCTAGGGCCAGGCGCTGCTTAGCGTGCTCTGAGCGGTCGTAGGCGTAGACGAGTACGTTCGTATCGACCAAGACCTCACCGCTCATGGAGCTCATCCCGCTTCCAGGTCCGTCTGCCAGGGATGGCGCCCTCCTGGATGAGACGCTCAATAAAGGCCCGCTCTTGCTGCCAGGCGGCTAGGTCGCGGCGGAGGGGTGCGAGGTGAGCCGCCTGTTGGTCCACGGCCTGACGAATGAGCGCCGCTTCCGACACCCCGAGATCGTGCGCCAGCCGTTTCAAGAGCTGCGCATGGTGGGGATCAAGATAGATTTGTTTTCGCACTTTGTGGGCCATGATTCCGCCTTTCTCGAATATACATCATCCTATACATTACAATGTGATTGGTCAAGTGGAATCTATCGAAAAAGGGACAGATTTACACACACCTCAACTCCATACCGTGCACACCATTCTAAGATGCGCGAGGAGGCGCCATCGGTCTGCACCTATCGCCTTCTCTGTTGACCCATTTTTGCTTGCCGACCTCACCTCCCTCCGCTATAGTGGCAGCGTTCCTGCTGATCGTTGATAGCTGAGAGTTGGTAGCTGATAGGTTGGAGTCACCATGGCATACGAGGATCTGCGAGCCTTTATCGCGGCGCTGGAGCAGCGGGGACTGCTGAAGCGGATCAAGACCCAGGTCGATCCGATTCTCGAGATCACCGAAATCACCGATCGAGTCAGCAAGCGGTTCGGACCGGCCCTGCTCTTCGAGCGGGTCAAGGATTCGTCAATGCCGCTCCTGATCAACGCCTTCGGCTCCGAGGAGCAGGTCTGCCTGGCGTTGCAGCGTGCCTCGCTGGACGATCTGGCTAGTGAGCTGGACAGCGTTACTGAGATCAAGCCCCCGGAAGGGTTTTTCGAGAAGCTCCGGATGCTGCCCAAGCTCGCGGAGATGGCTCGCTACCTGCCTAAACGGGTGAAGGATGGCCCGTGCAAGGAGGTGCGCATCACGAAAGAGCCCTCGTTCGACCTGTTGCCGACCCTCAAGTGCTGGCCGCTGGATGGCGGCCGGTTCGTGACAATGCCTTTGGTCTTCACCAAAGACCCCGAAACCGGCACGCGCAACTGCGGCATGTATCGAATGCAGATCTTCGACGAACGGACAGCCGGGATGCACTGGCACATTCATCACGGCGGGGCCAGACACTACGAGAAAAACCGGCGGCTGGGTCGCCGCACCGAGGTCGCCGTTGCCTTGGGGCCTGATCCGGCCACCACCCTGTCGGCAGTCATACCGGCGCCCGACGGGATTGACGAGATGCTTATCGCCGGCTTCCTGCGGAAGGGGCCCATCGAGCTTGTTCAGTGTGAGACCGTCGATCTGGAGGTCCCCGCTAACGCCGAGATCGTGCTGGAAGGGTACGTCGAACCGGATGAGCTGCGCCTGGAGGGGCCATTCGGCGACCACACCGGCTTTTACTCCCTTGCTGACCACTATCCCGTCTTTCACCTGACGGCCGTCACCCACCGCCGGGATCCGATCTACCAGACCACCATCGTCGGTCGCCCACCCATGGAAGACTGTCACATGGGGACTGCCGTGGAACGGATGTCCCGTCCCCTCCTGAGAAAACAGTTGCCGGAGATCGTGGACTTTCACATGCCGTTCGCCGGGGTCTTCCACAACCTCTTCATCGTCAGTATCGACAAAGCCTACCCGGGTCACGCACGCAAGGTCATGCACGCGATCTGGGGCCTCGGCCAGGCAATGTTCTCGAAGGTGATCGTCGTCGTGGACAAGGATGTGAACGTCCGCGATCCGGCCGAAGTGACCTGGAAGGTCCTGAACCACATCGACCCGGAGCGCGATATCGAGTTTGTCATGGGCCCGGTCGAAACCCTGGATCACGCCAGTCGGCTGCCGCGGTATGGCTCAAAGATGGGGATCGACGGAACGCGTAAGTGGAAGGAGGAGGGATTCACGCGCGAGTGGCCGGAGGAACAGGTCATGGATCACGAGACCAGGGTCCTCGTGGACCAACGCTGGAAAGAGTACGGCCTGGGTTAATGTTCAGCTGTCAGCTATCAGCTGTTGGCGTAGGGGCAGGGCTTGCCCTGCCCAAAGAGGGCGCAGCAAGCAGCGCCCCTACACTTTGGAGGAATCAGACATGAACAATCCCCTACGACAAGCAATGTACACAGCCCTCCTGATTGGTACACTACTGGCTGCCCAGGCAGCCCAAGCTGCGCCTGTTCCGGACTTTACTCTTCCGCTTCTGGATGGAAAGTCCATCGCGCTGAAGGACTATCGCGGCAAGCCGGTCCTGATCAATTTCTTCCACTCCAAATGACCACACTGTCAACGGGAGGCTCCCGTTCTGGCAAAGATCTACCAGCAGTACAAGGGCAAGGGCCTCGTGATGCTCGGCGTGAACACCGCCTGGGATAACGAAGCCGACGCGCGGAGGTTTGTTGAAGAGTACAAGGTCCCTTACCCCGTAGGACGCGACATCTCCGGTGATATCGGCAGGCGTTATCAAATCGAAGGCACGCCGACCACCTTCCTGATTAATAGAGACGGGAGCTTATATGGACGCTCGACCGGGGCAATGACAGAGGAGGAGTTTCAAAAATCTATCGATGCCCTCCTCAATCAGAAAGGAAAGCAATAGGCGAGGGTGTCAAGGCGTGCGGGAGCTTGGCCGCTCCGCCCGGGTGATATGGTAGCTCAGAGTCTTCAGGAGGGCCGACAGGTCAACGTTCTGGATCTTCACCGAATCGGGGGCTGTCAGTTGGGCGGGGGCGAAATTTAAGACCGCGATGACCCCGCCCTCTACCAGAGCGTCGAGGACGGCCTGGGCGGCGGCGGCGCGAACGGCCAGGATCCCGATCTTGATCTTCCGCTTGCGGATGACCGGGACGATCGTCCCGGTATCCATCACCTGGATCCCTTCAACCCGTCGACCGATCTTGGCCGGGTCCCGATCGAACACGGCGGAGATCTTGAATCCTTTCTCCTGGAACCCCTTGTAGGTCATCAACGCAGAGCCCAGGTTCCCCAGCCCAACCAAGGCCACCTCCCAAGCCCGCTTGAGGCCGAGAATCTCCTCCAGGCTATGTCGAAGGGGGGTAATGTAGTACCCTAGGCCTCTGATGCCGAACTGGCCAAAGTATGCCAGGTCCTTTCGCACCTGGGCGGAATTTAGGCCGAAACGATCGGCCAGTTGCTTGGACGAGACGCTCGCTGTTCTTTCGTTCTCCAGCTCCTCTAAACATCTCAGATAGATCGAAAGCCGAGTCACGGTCTTCTCGGGAATCTTGATCGCTTTCATGGATAGCGGCTCTCTCATCCTGCGACGGCTGCGATCGACTGCCGAGCCAGATCCAGCAACCCTGCCGGGAACAGGCCAAGGTGGAGGGTTCCCAGTACAGAAATCACTACGGCCAGGACGGCCGCTATGGATGCCGGGACGAGCGATCGTGGGGAGGCTGCCTCACTCATGTACATGATGACGATGACGCGGAGATAAAAGTAGACCGAGACCACGCTGTTCAGGACACCGATCACCGCCAGGCCAAGGTAGCGGCCTTCAAGAGCGGCGCTGAAGATATACAGCTTACCCATGAAACCAGCGGTGGGGGGGATCCCGGCCAGCGAGAACATGAAGACAGCCATGCAGGCGGCCAGGACCGGCCGCTGCCATCCAAGACCGGCGTAGTCGGTGAGCAACAGCCGCTCTTGCTCATGCCCTTGCAACGCGATGATCACGGCGAAGGCACCGAGGTTCATGAGGGCATAGGCGACAAGGTAGAAGAGGATGCTGGCGCCCCCGGATGATCCGCCGGCGACCAACGCGACCAATAGATATCCGGCATGCGCGATCGAGCTATAGGCGAGCATCCGCTTGATGTTGCTTTGGACCAGGGCAACCAGATTCCCCACGGTCATAGTGAGGACCGCTAGAACCCAGATCGCCACTGACCACTGCACGTGAAGGGCAGGCAATGCCAGAAGAAATACCCGCAGGAAGGCGGCAAAGGCCGCGGCCTTGGTCCCGGCGATCATGAACGCTGTGACCGAGGTGGGCGCCCCCTCATACACGTCAGGAGCCCACATATGGAACGGAACGGAGGCGATCTTGAAGCCGAACCCAACCAGCAGCAACCCTCCTCCGATCATGAACAGGGGCGCGGGGGGATGCCCATCGACAAGAAAGGCCGCAATCTGCCGAAGCATGGTCGTGCCGGTCGCTCCATAGATCAGGGCAATACCATAGAGGAAAAAGCCGCTGGCAAAAGCGCCAAGCAGGAGGTACTTCAGCGCCGACTCGTTCGAGCGAAGATCTGCCTTCCAGAACCCAGCGAGCGTGTACAGGGCGAGCGAGAAGGTTTCCAGCCCCAGAAAAATCACGATCAAATCCCCCCCTGCAGCCATCAGCATCATCCCCAATGCCGAGAAGAGCAGCAGGCTGTAATACTCTCCTTGGTCAGCGGCTGCAGTGTCAAGGTAGCCCATCGACAGCAGGATGGTCAGCATGCAGATCAGGCCAAGCACAAGATAAAAGAAGAGCGAAAACCGGTCTAACACGACCGCGTCATGAATCCCGTAGCGAACCATTCCCAGATCTGAGTCGAGAACAGGCCCCCATGAGCCGATCGAGAGAAGGATCGACACAGCGATCGCCATCAGGCTCAGGATGGCAATGAGGTATTTCCGTCCCGGCGGTAGAAAGAGATCTGTCACCAACGTCGTGAGGCCGCCCAGGGCCACCGGTATGAGCGGCGCAAAAGGAGCCCAGTCAATCTGAGGCAGCACAAGCTCCATCAATTTGTGCTCCGCACCAAATCCCCCCAACCCCCCTTTACGAAAGGAGGGGACGGGGGGATTCGCACCTCGGACGTCGCGCTCCGCACCCCCTCCAGGAGCTGAATTACCGACGCATCCATCCTTCTGAGGAGGGGATTTGGATTCAGGCCAATCCACAGAATGAGTAGGATGATCGGGACCAGTATCGCCATCTCACGGCGGCCGATATCGTCGAGCGTGAGATTCTCAGCCCGTCGGCTTTTCCCCCACATCACGCGTTGCCACATCCAGAGCATATAGACCGCTGCCAGGATGACCCCAAGGGTCGCGAGGACCGCAAATCCTTTGTGGACGCGGAATGTCCCCGCCAGAATCAGGAACTCCCCTACAAACCCGTTCAGGCCCGGCAGGCCAATGGACGACATAGTCACAATCAGGAAGCAGAGGGCAAAGCGAGGGAGCGTCCGGGAGAGTCCACCAAACTCCTCTATCATTCTGGTGTGGCGTCGCTCATAGATCATCCCAACCAGCAGGAAGAGGGCGCCAGTGGAGAGGCCATGATTGACCATTTGGAGGATTGAGCCCTCCACGGCCTGCAGGTTCATGGCGAAGATGCCCAGCATCACGAACCCCAGGTGACTTACTGAGCTATAGGCGATCAGCCGCTTGAGATCATCCTGAACCATGGAGACCAGCGCGCCATACAGGATACTGATCACGGCAAGCACAGAGATCAATGGGGCAAAGGCGACAGCCGCTTCCGGAAAGAGCGGAAGCGCGAACCGGAGGAAGCCATAGGTCCCCATCTTCAAGAGAACCCCGGCCAATAGGACGCTTCCCGCCGTAGGAGCTTCCACATGGGCATCCGGAAGCCAGGTGTGAAACGGGAACATCGGCACCTTGATGGCAAAGGCGAGGGCAAAGGCGGCGAAGAGCCACAGTTGCGTCCCATACGGGATCGGCCCGCCGATCAGCTCCAAGAGGTCAAACGTCAACCGACCCGTGCTCCCCTGATGCAGGAAGGCGAGGGCGATCATCGCCAGCAGCATCAGGACGCTTCCCGCCATCGTATAGAGGACGAACTTCAAGGTAGCATAGATCCGCCTCGAGCCGCCCCAGACCCCGATCAGGAAATACATCGGGATCAGCATTCCCTCCCAGAAGACGTAGAAGAGCACCAGATCCAAAGCAACAAACACTCCAATCATGCCGCTCTGGAGCAGCAGCATGCAGATCATATACGCTTTCACCCGGCTCGCGATCCCGGAGAAGGAGGCGAGGATGGCGATAGGCGTGAGAAACGTCGTAAGGAGCAACAGCGGCAGGCTGATCCCATCAACGCCGAGAAAATAGCTGCTCCCGATCGAAGGGATCCACAACGCCCGCTCAACGAATTGCATGCCGGCCTTGGCTGGATCGAAGCGCACATACACGATCAGGGAGAGCAGAAGGTCTAGGCCGGAGACGGCCAGCGCGAGCCTCTTGATGAGCCCCTCACGCGCTCCGTCGACAATCGTAAGCAATAAGACGCCAAGCAGAGGGAGTACAATAAGCGTCGATAAGATCGGTCCTCCCGTCTGACTCATGCCTTCCCTTCTGCCCTACCCAAGTAATGCCAGGTATCCCAAGAGCACCACAACACCCACCAGGATCGAAAGGATATAGGTTGGAACATGGCCGGTTTGAAGTCGCCTCAGAAGGCTGCCGGCCCGGGTTGCAAGCGCCGCGATGCCGTTGACTGACCCGTCTACTATGCGCGCATCGAACCACTCCGATATGGCGCGAGCGGAGGTGATGGTCGGGTGGATCACGGCCTTATCGTACAGCTCATCAACCCAATATTTGTGAAAGAGGGTGCGATGCAGTACGGGATACCGCACGGCAAGCGCCTCGGGTCTGGCAGGATCCCGAAGATAGCACCAAAAGGCCACACCGATCCCCAGCAGGGCCATTACAAGGGTCGCAACCGCAAGCACGGCCCCGGAGCTCGGCTCGGCCGAGGCCTCATGCACCGAGACCGGGAAGACCGAACCCAGGAAGCGCTGAAACGGGTCTGACTCTGGCGGGATACCGACAAACCCGACTGTCGCCGACCCGAGAGCCAACAACACAAGCGGCAAGCGCATGCTCCACGGCGCCTCGTGTAGATGGCTGAGCGTATGAGCGTCAAGCCTCGACTTCCCCTCGAAGGCGAGGAAATAGAGACGAAACATGTACAATGCCGTACCCGCCGCGGTCAGCACCCCAATGACCCAGAGCAGCCGATGTCCCGAGGCGTAGGCGGCAAAGAGGATCTCGTCCTTGCTCCAGAAGCCGGCGAAGGGGGCAATGCCGGCGTTAGCCAGCGCGCCTATGAGAAAGCCGCCAGCAGTGACACGGAGGGACTTCCGCAGCCCCCCCATCTTCCTGATATCCTGCTCGCCGGCCAGCGCTTGAATCACCGACCCGGCCGACAGAAAGAGGAGAGCCTTGAAGAAGGCATGGGTCATCAGGTGAAAGATCCCCGCTGCGTACGCCCCGACTCCCAGGCCTAAAAACATGTAGCCGAGCTGGGAGATGGTCGAGTAGGCGATAATCCGCTTGATGTCCGTCTGAACCAGGGCGATGCTTGCGGCATAGAGGGCCGTGAGGCCACCGACCCAGGCCACGATCTCCAGGCTCACGGGCGCGAGCTGGAACAGGGGAGCCGAACGGGCGACCAGGTAGACGCCTGCCGTCACCATGGTAGCAGCATGAATAAGCGCCGAGACCGGCGTAGGTCCCTCCATCGCATCGGGCAACCAGACATATAGGGGCAGTTGGGCCGACTTACCGGTCGCCCCGATGAAGAGGAGGAGGGTGAGAAGCAATGCGGTAACAGAGCCGTGTACAAGCAAGGTCGGCGCTTCTGTAAACACGGTCTGGAAGTCCAGTGACCCGAACAGCAGGATCATCCATATCAGCCCCACAACCACGGCGCCGTCGCCGATCCGGTTCACCAGGAAGGCCTTGGTCCCGGCGGATGCCGCAGCCGGTCGTTCGAACCAGAAACCGATCAACAGGTACGAGCAGAGACCCACCCCCTCCCATCCCACAAAGAGCAGGAGGTAGTTATCGGCCAGGACCAGAACCAGCATCTCGGCCAGGAAGAGATTGAGCAGCGAGAAGAAGCGGTGGTAGTCGCGGTCCTCCCCCATATAGCCGATCGAGTAGATATGGATCAGCAAGCCCACGCCGCACACCACCAGCGCCATGATGGCAGAGAGGGGATCGAACAGGAACCCGAACGAAACCGAGAAATCGCCGGAGGCGATCCAGGAGCTGAGGGAGGATCGGAGCAGGCGTCCTTCCGCCGGCATCTGAAGGAGACGGACAAAAGCCATCAGGGAAAGGAGCAACGAAAGCGATGTGGCGCCGCAGGCGATCATCGCCACCAGCCTTCGCGGCATCCGGCGGCCCATCAGACCGACGACGAGGCTTCCCACCAGCGGAACAACGGGAATCAGCCAAATCATCATATCGGGTTTCGGGTTTCGGGTTTCGGGTTTCGGGTTGTAAGCTCAAAACCCGACACTCGAAACTCGTAACTAGCCTTTAAGCAGATTGATCTCGTCCACATTTAAGGACTCTTTATTTCTATGCAGCGCAATGATGATGGCCAGCCCTACTACCACCTCGGCCGCCGCCACCGCCATCACAAACAATACAATGATCTGTCCATCCATCGAGTGGAGAAACCTCGAGAACGCCACAAAGGTGAGATTTACCGCATTCAGCATCAGCTCGATCGCCATGAAGATCACCAGCACATTACGCCGGATCAGCACCCCGGTTACCCCGATAACAAAGAGGACAGCGCTCAAGATCAGGTACGCGCTCAGCGGCACGGATCCAGTCATGGTGCCTCGCACCCCACCCCCTCCCGTACCCTCCCCCCTCCGAGGGGGAGGGATGGGTGGGGGGGCGCACTTCGAACTTCACACATCAATGACTACCTCCTGGCCAAGACCATAGCGCCAATAATGGCAATAAGGAGGATGATAGAAGTAATCTCAAATGGGATGAGAAAATCGGTGAACAGGAGACGGCCGACGAGCTGAGTATTTCCGACGGCGCCTACGAGTTCGGATGTGTAGGGGCCCTGGGGACCATGAGAAGTCCTGGAGCCGATGGGGATCGCCAGCTCAATAAACAGGAGCGCAATCACACCGATGCCGAGTAGGAGCCTGGACCGATCTCGCTGCAGCCAAGCAGGTAGTTCATGACCCAGGTCGAGCAACATGACCACAAACAGGAACAGGACCATGATCGCTCCGGCGTAGACGATCACCTGCACGACGGCGATGAACTGCGCCTGCAGCAGCAGATAGATCCCCGACAGCGCGAAGAATGTTCCAATAAGCGAGAGGGCACAATAGACCGGATTTCGCAGGACGATGACCAGCACCGCAGTGATGAGCGCCATTGCGGCCAGCGGCACGAACACCAGCCATTCCATCCTTACCTCAACGCCACAAACACAGCCGTGATCATAATGTTGACCAGCGCAACGGGCAGCAGAACCTTCCACCCAAATCGCATCAGTTGGTCGTATCTAAAGCGCGGTAGCGTGCCTCGAAGCCAGATGAAGAGGAAAATAAACAGATAGAGCTTAACGAGAAACCAGACCACCGGTGGCAACCACGGCCCCCTCCACCCGCCCAGGAACAGCGTTGTCGCCATGGCTGACACGGTGATCATGTTGGCGTACTCAGCCATGAAGAACATGGCGAACTTCATTGAGCTGTACTCGACGTGGAAGCCGGCCACCAGTTCCGTCTCGGCCTCCGGTAGATCGAAGGGAGCACGGTTGGTCTCGGCGACAGCGCAGATCAGGAAGATGAGGAACCCGATCGGCTGAAGAACGATAAACCACACCCTGGCCTGGGTATCCACAATCTGCACCAGGCTCAACGATTGCGAAAGCATCACGACACCCACCACCGACAGGCCCAAGGAGAGTTCATAGCTGATCATCTGGGCTGAGGCCCGCAGCCCCCCAAGCAGCGCGTACTTGTTGTTCGAGGCCCACCCTCCCAGGACGATCCCATAGACTCCGAGCGAGGCGACACCGAACACATACAGCAGCCCGATATTGACGTCAGCGATGACCAGATCGATGCTCTGCCCGAAGAGTCGGACCTGGTCTCCGAAAGGGATCACCGCGAAGGAGATGAAGGCAGGGATCAGCGCGAGCGCGGGGGCCAGGAGGTAGAGCATCCGGTCAGCGGCTTGGGGAACGATCTCCTCCTTGAACAGGAGCTTGAGCCCGTCAGCGATCGGCTGTAGCAGGCCGTGGGGGCCGACTCGCATTGGACCGAGCCGGACCTGGATGTCGCCGATGACCTTACGCTCCAGCCAGGTCAGGTAGGTGACACTCAGCAACATCAGCCCGAAGACCACGACGATCTTCGTCACCATGATGACGAAGAAGGCGCCCTCTGGCATCATTCCTCCGCGTCTATTGCGTCATTGCGTAGTCGTTCCAATCGCTTATTCGTCAGGACCTCAGTTCCGCCCGTATCCGTCATTCCCGCGAAGCCTGTCCCCGCATGTCCCTGTTTAAAGCATGCTGGAACAAGCTTTAAGCGGGGAACCCGTTCATGGGCCTGGCCCAGGCCCCGACCCGGGCTCCGAACGGGCAGGCGCGCTCCACGATGTGTTGCTCGAATTCATCGCGAAAGTACTTCAGGTAGCTTTCAATCGGCATGGCGGCGGCATCGCTTAAGGGGCAGATGGTTTTGCCCTTCATGTTGTCACAGATGTCTAAGAGCAGGTCAAGGTCTGCCGTCCGCCCGCGACCCTCTTCGATCCTTCTCAGCGTCTTATGAAGCCACGCCGTCCCCTCCCGGCACTGCGTGCACTGCCCGCACGATTCGTGATGGTAGAATCGGGAGACGACCTCGCCCACCCGGACCATGCAGGTGGTCTCATCCATCACGATGACGCCGCCAGACCCGGCCATGGAGCCTGCCGTGGCCAGGGATTCGAAGTCCATCCGGGTGTCCAGGTGCTGCTCGGTCAGTACCGACACCGAGGAGCCTCCGGGAATCACCGCCTTCAGGCGGCGACCGTCCCGCATCCCTCCCGCATGCTCGAAGATCAATTCTCTCATTGAGACGTTGATCGGGCACTCGTAGATACCGGGCCGGCGAACGTGGCCGCTTACCGAGAAGACCCTGGTACCCGTACTCTTGGGATTCCCAATGCTCGAGAACCACTCGGCTCCACGCAGCACGATGTGCGGAAGATTGCTGAGAGTTTCGACATTATTCACGACGGTGGGCTTGCGATAGAGCCCCGACGTGGCAGGAAACGGGGGCTTCAGCCGCGGCAACCCCCTTTTGCCCTCCAATGATTCCAGCAGGGCGGTCTCCTCTCCACAGATGTAGGCGCCGGCGCCTCGATGCACGTGGAGGTCCAGGCTAAAGCTGCCCCCCAGGATATCCTTTCCCACGAGACCACGGGCGGCCGCATCTCTGATCGCCTGTTCGAGGATACACGCCCCTGCAATGAACTCGCCCCTGATATAGATATAGGCGGTCCGACACCCGATGGCGAAACTTGCCAGCAGGATCCCTTCGATGAGCTGGTGCGGGTCTCGCATGATCAGCTCCCGATCCTTGAACGTCCCCGGCTCGCTCTCATCGGCATTACAGACGAGATACTTGGGCAGATCCGGATCCTTGGGAATAAAGCCCCACTTTACGCCGGTGGGGAAGCCTGCGCCTCCCCGCCCCCTGAGCCCCGACCGCCTCACCATCTCGGTCAGGCTGGCTGGCGTATGCTCTTTGAGCGCTTTCGTAATGGCCTGATACCCTCCGGTGGCCTCGTACTCCTCGAGGGTTCCGCGATACCCAGGGATCTCAAATCGCTTCGTAAGGATCTTTTCGCTCATGGAGATCACGCTATCAGCCGTGTAGGAGCGCTGCTCGCTGCGCCCTCTTCGGGCAAGGCAAGCCCTGCCCCTACAACCGACCGCCTGAAGCCGGCTGCTGATTGCTATCGACTAATGCCTTCCTCAGCCGCGCTACCAGTTCACCGACATCTTTGGCCGAAACCGGACCGTAGTAATCCGGCCCCACCTGGATCGTCGGTGCGAGCCCGCAGGCAGCAAGACACTCAACCCGCTTGATCGTGAACAGCCCATCAGGCGTCGTTTCTCCAACGCTGACCCCAAGCGCCTCTTCAAGGCGCCGGATCACCTGTTCGGCCCCTAAGAGCGCGCAACTCAGGTTGTGGCAGACCCAGATCTCGCACCGTCCGCCAGGCTTCAGACGGAACATGTCATAAAACGTGGCGACCTCCGCCACCTGGGTCGGTGTGAGACCAAGACGACCTGCCAACTGGCTGATGATCTCCTCTGTCAGATACCCTGCCTCCTCCTGGTACAGGTGCATCAGCGGCAACAGGGCGGAGCGGCGGTCGGGATATCTGGACAGGATGTGCTGAATCGTCTCTTCCGTCATCGCATGTAAAGGTTTCGAGTTTTGGGTCTTGGGTTTCGTGGCTCGAAACACGGAACTCGGAACCCGAAACCACTTTTCTAGCGATCCACCTCGCCGAGCACAATATCGATGCTGCCGATGATCGCTACCAGATCAGCCACCAGTCGCCCTTCCACCATCCGCGGTAACGACTGCAGGTTCACGAAGGAGGGCGCACGAAAATGGACGCGATAGGGTGTGTTGCTGCCATCGCTCACCAAATAGACACCGTACTCGCCCCTCGGTGACTCGATACTCTGATAGACCTCTCCTGCCGGCACCCGAAACCCTTCCGACCAGAGCAGGAAGTGGTGAATGAGGGCCTCCATACTCTGCTTGACCATCGGCTTAGGCGGCGGGGTGAGCTTCGGGTCGGCCACAGCGATCGGCCCATCTGGAAGGCGCTCCAGGGCCTGGCGAACGATGGCCAGGCTCTGCCGCATCTCAAAGATTCGGCAGAGGTATCGGTCGTAGACATCGCCGTGGATTCCCCTGGAAGCCTCGAAGTCAAATTGCTCATACCCTGAATAGGGATTAGACTTGCGAATGTCCCAAGGGGTCCCACAGGCCCGGAGGCTTGGACCGCTTAAGCCAAGGTCTACGGCATCTTCCAACTTGATCACACCGACCCCCTTGGTCCGCTCGATCCAGATCGGATTTCGAGTCAGCAGGTCTTCGTACTCGGCCAGGCGGTCGGGGAAGCTGGTGACAAACGAGTGGACTGTCTTCTCGAACCCCTCAGGCAGGTCGGCAAACAGGCCGCCAATCCGGAAGTAGCTGGACATCATCCTAGCCCCGGATACCTGCTCGTAGAGGTCCACGATCTGCTCGCGCTCCCGAAAGGCATAAAGGAAGACACTCATGGCCCCGATGTCGATGGCATGTGTCGCGAGCCAGACCAAGTGGCTTCCGATGCGGGTCAGCTCCGTCAGCATGACGCGGATCACCTTCGCCCGCGGAGGAACCTCGATTCCCAGGAGCTTCTCGACGGCCAACACATAGGCCAGGTTATTGCTGAGGGGGGCGAGGTAATCCATCCGGTCTGTGATGGGGATGACCTGCTGGTACCGCTTGCTTTCCGCGATCTTCTCCATCCCGGTGTGCAGGTACCCGATGTAAGGCGTACACCTGACCACGATCTCCCCATCCAGCTCCAGGACCAGACGCAGCACGCCGTGGGTGCTGGGGTGCTGGGGCCCCATGTTAATGGTCATGGTGCGCCGCTCAGTCACCTGCCGCCCCCTCTTCCCACCATTTCGGCGAGGCCTGCACCGGGTAGTCCTTCCGGAGCGGGTACCCCTCCCATTCCTCCGGCATGAGTATTCGCCGGAGGTCCGGGTGCCCATCAAAGCCGATGCCGAACATATCGAACACTTCACGTTCGTGCCAATTGGCGGCGGCCCAGACAGCGGTCACACTGGGCACCGTCTCGCCCTCTTCAACCGGTACCTTCAACCGGATCCGCCACTTGTACTGAAGGGAATAGAGATGGTAGACCACCTCGAACCGTAGATGGTCCCCGAGCCGATCGACCGCAGTCAGATCAGAGAGGAAATCGTACAGAAGGCCGGGATCCTCTTTCAGGTGGCGACAGATACGAATGAGGTCACCAGGCCTGACGAGGAGGGTCGTTTCGTTGCGAAAGCTCCTGGTCGAGAGGGTCGCCTCCGGGAACCTTTCCCGCAGCTTTGAAACGGTGCGGTTCTCCTCCGCCCCCTTCACGTTGTCCATTCCAGGCCCCCCTTCCTCCAGACATACAGGAGGCCGATCAGGAGGATACCGAGAAAGACAATCATCTCGACCAACCCGAATAGTCTCAGGCTATTCAGGATCACCGCCCAGGGATATAGAAAAACGATCTCGATGTCGAAGATAATGAACAACATCGCGACCAGGTAAAACTTGACCGAGAACCGCTCCCTGGCGGAGCCCACCGGGTCGATCCCGCACTCGTACGGAGCGAGCTTCGCCTGAGTAGGCCGCCGCGGCCCGAGTACGTGGGATACAAAGAGGGTAGCGAGAGCAAAACCGGCGACCAGAAGGATCAGGATAAAGATCGGCAGATACGAGAAGAGCACTGCGTCCTTCTCCTGGGCGATCGGCCCTCGCCCCGAAGCCTCTACCCTCCTCTATACGCCGGGAACCACGTACTTGATGAAGGGATTCGCGAAGAAGATGATCAGGGCAACGAGCAGGACATAGATGGCCAGCGACTCGATGAGCGCGAGGCCGATAATCATCGCGACCTGGATCTGCGGAGCTGCCGCCGGCTGCCTCCCGATCGCCTCCATTGCGCTCGCGATGGCCCGACTCTGGCCGATCGCCGCCGCGCCTGAGGCGATGGCCATGGCGAATCCCCCCGTCAGGACCGAGACGACAAAAAAGGTTGAGGACTCGGGCTTGGCCCCTTCAGCGGCAAACGCGACCTGGGACCCAAGGGCAAGCAGAACCGTCACCAACAGCAGAACACGCGCTCCTTGTGTGCGACTCATCGACACGACTCCTTTCAGAGAAAGATGGGGTTAGTGGTGCTCCTCGTGCTCGGTTTGAACTGCTCCCGCGATATACACCATGGACAGCATCACAAAGACGAAGCTCTGGACGATGCTGGTAAAGAGGCTCAGGGGCATCATGATGCCCAGATAGATGACATACGGAATACCTAACCAGATCAACGACAGCAGGATAGCGACAACGCTCTCCTCGCCGAAGATGTTACCGAACAACCGGATCGACAGGGAGATCGGCCGGGCGAGGTGACCGATAAACTCTATGGGGAACATGATGGGGGCCAGCCACAGAATCGGTCCACAGAAGTGGCGCAGATAGGCAACGATCCCATGCTCCCGTATACCAAAGTAATTATAGGAGAGAAATACGGTGACGGCTAGGGCCGCGGTGGTGTTGAGGTTCGCCGTTGGAGGCTTGAAACCGGGGACAGTTCCCAGGAGATTCCCAATGAGAATGAAGAGACCGGCCGTGCCGATCAAGGGAAGATACCGTTTCCCCTTGGGCCCGATCATCTGCGTGAGCAGGTCCACGAACGTCTCGACGACCACCTCCATAAAGTTCTGCATCGGCCCAGGCACAGCATCGAGCCGCCTCGTGGCCAGATACGAAACGCCGACCAGGATAGCCATCACAACCCAGGCCATCGCGACATGCTCCGGCACCCAGGCCCCAGGAATCCCTAACGCCCCCAGAAAATTAGGAATCTGGATAATCGTAGGATGGTGCTCCATCACGCCTCCCCGTTATTATGCGGGAAACCATATACGAATCTCAATAAATCAACGCTCCCAACGCTTGAGGTCTTTTAGAAGGTTGGCAAAGCCCGCCGCAACCCCGAAGACAAAAAACAGAATCGTCAACCACGGCGACGTCCCCAGCCAGCGATCCAAGGCAATACCGATCGCGGCCCCGATCGCAATCGAAACGGCAAAGGTAATCCCAAGTGAACTCAACCCCGCGAGCTGACGCCACAGTCGAACCTGATTGTCCTTCATCGTTCCACTGATTAGCCTGATACATCGCCTCTGCCGCGTTCCGCCTCACTCTAGCCCTCTCCCTCCGCTCTGTCAAGACTCGCGCAAACCGGGTTTCGCGTTTTGAGTTTCGGGTTGCCCAAACTCCAAAGAGCCCTCAACGTACTGGAACACGCAACTCGACAGCTAGAACTTGAAACCTATTTTCCAACTCCAAACGCGAAACTCGCAACTCGAAAACTGTTTTTTACCAGAGGCCGGCGACCGAGGCCCTAGCCAGATCCAGGAAGGGGCCTGGGTAGATCCCGATAGCGATGGTTCCTATCAGGGTTACGAGTAGCGCGAGCCGCAGAGGCCGAGAAGAACTCAAAGTAAGGCCCTGTGGCGGAAGATCCCGCATGTACATCGCCACCACCACCTTCATGTAATAGAACAGCGAGATGGCTGAATTGATGACGGCAATCACCGCGAGCCAGATGTACCCTCCTTCGATGGCTGCACCGAAGAGATAGAGCTTCCCGACAAAGCCTGCGGTCGGAGGGACGCCAGCCAATGAGAGGAGGAAGATCAACATGGCGGCCGCCGCCATGGGGCTTCGCTGAGCCAGGCCAGTGAAGTCGTCAATCCGCTCCCCCTTCACCTCTCCCACGCAGAGAAGGATCACCATGGCAAAAGCACCGAGTGTCATCAGGGCATAGACCAGGGTATACAGCAGTATGGCTGAGATCCCCAGCTCCCGTCCCGCCACAAATCCGATCAGCAAGTACCCGATGTGGGCGATGGAGCTGTAGGCCAGCATCCGCTTGATATTGCTCTGCGCAATCGCCACGACGTTTCCCACCGTCATCGTGAGTAAGGACAGGAGGTAAAAGAGAAGCGTCCAGCGATCCTGTAGTCCTGGGATGGCCACTAGAAAGACCCGCAAGAGGATGGCGAGACCAGCGACCTCTGAGGCCGCCGCCAGGAGGGCCGCTACAGGGGTCGGGGCCCCCTCATACACGTCGGGGATGTACATGTGAAAGGGGACCGCCGCGATCTTGAACCCGAAGCCGGCCACCAGCATCACCATGCCCAGAATGAGCGCCGGGTTCGAGACTGTGTCCGCTGACAGCGTCGAGGCAATCTCTCTCAGGCCGATGGAACCAGTGAGGCCATACAACATCACGATGCCGTACAGAATGATCGCGGAGGAGAACCCTCCCATGAGCAGGTACTTCAGGGCGGCCTCGCTGCTTCGCCGCTCCCGCTTCAAGAATCCGGTGAGAATGTAGATGGAAATCGACATCGTCTCCAGGCCGATGTAGAGAATCAGGAGGTCTACAGCGCTGACCATCAACATCATCCCCAGTGTGGCGAAGAGGATCAGCCCGTAGAACTCCCCTTTGTCAATTCCTTCGCTCTTCAGGTAGCCGATCGACATGAGCAGAATGAGCGCGGCAGAGACCAGGAAAACGATCTTGAAGAAGAACGCGAAGGGATCGCTGAGGTATTGCCCGCTGAAGGCGAGCTGCGTAGCCCCCCGCTGACCGATCAGGGTCGTGAAGGTAACAAGCACGCCAAGGATGCTCAGATACCCCAGCCAGTCTCGTCCGCCTTTGGGGGCTATGAAGTCAAGCGCAAGGATCACCATGGCCACCAGGCCCAGGGTCACCTCTGGCAAGGCAGTGGAGATGTCTGCCATGTTGAATACGTCAGTCACGAGACCCTCCAGCGTGGCCCATGGCAGGCCCCTGGACCAGCAAGACAGGCCCGCTTCGACAAGGCTTAACGCAGGTTTCGATGCTCCAGCCGCTCGTCCTGAGCCCTTCGACAAAGCTCAGGACAGGCTTGTCGAAGCCTGTGGTGAGCCGTGTCGAACCAGAAGCGGCTGGAGCACTTAGAGTAGGCTCGGCAACGGCCTGCTGTTTGTGAACCCGTGCCAGGATAAAATTCACCGACGCCTCCGTCCGACTCAGGAACGGAGAGGGGTAGAGGCCAATCCAGAAACACATGACGATGATCGGGACGAGAGTCGTCAGCTCCCTGAGACTCAGATCAGGGAGATCCGCATTCTTCGGGTTCTCCAGCGCCCCGAACATGGTCCGCTGATAGAGCCACAGCATATAGGCCGCGCCGAGCACGATCCCGGTGACGGCAAAAGCGGCCCAGACATAACTGACCTTGAAGGCCCCGATAAGAATTAAAAACTCGCCGATGAAGCCGTTCAGTCCAGGAAGCCCCATGGAAGAAAACATAATAATGGCGAACAGTGTGGCGTAGACCGGCATCTGCTTGGACAGGCCCCCCAGCTCCGAGATGAGCCTCGTGTGGCGTCGGTCATAGATCAGACCCACGATCAGGAAGAGGGCTCCCGTCGAGAGGCCGTGGTTCACCATCTGGATGATGCTGCCCTGGACCCCTTGAGGGTTCAGGGCGAACATACCCAGCACAATGAACCCCATGTGGCTGACGGAGCTGTAGGCAACCAACCGCTTCATGTCGGTCTGAACCATGCAGACCAGAGCCCCGTAAATGATCGCGATGATCGACAGGATCATGATCATCGGAACAAAGTGTTGGGTGGACTCTGGGAGCAGCGGCAGATTGATCCGGATGAAGCCGTAGGTCCCCATCTTCAGGAGGACGCCGGCCAGGATGACACTGCCGGCAGTCGGGGCATCGGTGTGGGCGTCAGGCAGCCAGGTATGAAAGGGAAACATCGGGACCTTGATGGCAAAGCCCAAAAAGAATGCAAGCCAGACCAGATCCTGGAACGAGAACGAAACGCCCAGCAGCGTGAGGATAGGAGTTGAGGGGTACGAGAGCTTCATCAGATCGAGGATATCGAATGTGTAGATCCCCGTCTGAGCGCCATGATAGAAGTAGACCGCCAGGATTCCCAGCAGCATGATGACGCCGCCGAAGAGCGTATATAGAAAGAACTTGATGGCCGAGTAGAGCCGACGGTCGCTTCCCCAGATGCCGATGAGGAAGTACATCGGGACCAGCATCACTTCCCAAAAGATATAGAAGAGAAAGAAATCGAGGGAAAAAAAGACCCCGAGCATCCCCGTCTCCAGCATCAGAAGAAAGGCGTAATACTCCTTCAGCCGCATACTGACCGATTCCCATGAGCAGATGACGGCGATCACGGAGAGGAAGGTGGTCAGCAAGACGAGCCACAGGCTGATCCCATCGAGGCCGAAGAAATAGGTCACACCAAGGGAGGGAATCCATGAGACCTTCTCCACGAACTGCATCTCCGCAGTCGTCTGGTCGAAGTAGGCGGGGATCCACAGGGAAGCCAAGAGGCTGGCTATCGTGAAGGCAAGGGCGGTCCAGCGGATACCGCCCTTGCACTCCTTCGGGAGCAGCGAGATAAAGAACACCCCGACGAGGGGCAGGTACGCGATCAAGGATAGGATCGGAAACTGAAGAACATTCATGGGAACGCCAGTCCTCCTGTCTTAAGTTCCAGGTTCCGCGTTCCGGGTTTCGGGTTCCGGATTCCATACCGACTTCGCGGATCTTCAACTCGGAACCCGGAACTTGAAACCCGAAATCTTTTGTTACACGAACAGATAGAAAACCACTATGCCAAGGATGCCGAGCGTCATGGCCAGGATATAGTTTTGGATGGCCCCCGTCTGCAACCGACGGAGGGTCACGCTTCCGCCTTGGATCAGATCCGCGATGGCGTTGACCAGGCCATCCACAATCTTCAGGTCGTTCCAGGCCGAGAGCGCACTCAACCGCATGGTCAGCCAGCTACTCCCGTTGACTGCGCCGTCCACGACCCGAGCATCAACCCCCCACAGGAACCTACAGAAACGCTTGCCAAAATCGACGAAGATCGCCTGATACAGCTCGTCCACCCAATACTTGTTCAGCAGCAGGCGATACACCCCCTGCGCCTTGTCGGCCAGTCTCGACGGCAGATCCGGGCGCTTAATGTAGAACAGATAGGCGAGGCCGATCCCGAGCAGGGCAATGGCCAGAGACAACGCAGCCATAGCGATTTCCGACGAAGCCGCGGCGTGGATTGCTGCCCCTTCCGATTCGTGAGCGGCTTCAAAGATCGGCGCCACAAAGCGATGGTACAGCCCGTGGTCTGGGGGGAACCCGAACAGCAGCCCTGCAATTACGGAAAAGAATCCGAGCACCAGCAGGGGGTACGCCATGTTCGGCGGTGATTCGTGCAGGTGATGGGCGGTGTGGGCGTCTCCGCGAAACTGCCCTGTAAAGACCTGGAAGAAGAGCCTGAACATATAGAAGGCCGTGAGGAAAGCGCCGATGAGCCCCAAGAGCCAGGGGATCGTCAACCCGCGCTCGAAGGCATTGAACAGGATCTCATCTTTGGACCAGAAGCCCGCCAAGGGAAAGATCCCGCCGTTCGCCAGCGAGGCCAGCAGGAAGGTCCAGGCAGTTATCGGCATCGCCTTCCACAGTCCACCCATCTTCCTGATGTCCTGCTCGCCATGGAGGGAATGAATGACCGAGCCGGCGCCGAGGAAGAGGAGCGCCTTAAAAAAGGCGTGGGTGGCGAGGTGAAAGACGGATGAGGCGTAGGCGCCCGCACCGGCGCCAATAAACATATAGCCGAGCTGGGAAATGGTAGAGTAGGCCACCACCTTTTTGATGTCATTCTGAACCAGCGCGATCGTAGCTGAAAAGACAGCCGTCAGCGCGCCGACCCAGGCCACTACTTCGAGACTGAAAGGCGCGAGGTTATAGAGAGGACTCGATCGGGCCACCATATAGACGCCTGCCGTCACCATCGTGGCGGCATGGATCAGGGCCGAGACCGGAGTGGGCCCCTCCATGGCATCGGGGAGCCAGACGTAGAGCGGAAGCTGGGCCGACTTGCCTATCGCGCCCACGAACAGGAGCAGCGTGATGGTGGTGTAGATCCCCGCGCCTAAAGCAGGATCGATGGCTGCAAACACCTCAGTGTACTTCAACGACCCGAAGGTGCTCCAGATGAAAAAGAGTCCGAGCATGAAGCCGGCATCGCCGATCCGGTTGACGACGAACGCCTTCTTTCCGGCATCCGCGGCCGATTTTTTCTCATACCAGAAGCCAATCAGCAGATACGAGCAGAGCCCAACCCCCTCCCACCCTAAGAACATGAGGAGATAGTTGTTGGCGAGCACCAACACCAGCATGGAGAACATGAAGAGATTGAGATAGGTAAAGAAGCGAGCGAAGCCTCGATCGCCGTGCATATAGCCGATCGAGTAGATATGGATGAGAAACCCGACGAAGGTAACCACCAGCATCATAACGGTCGAGAGCGGGTCGACCAGAAGCCCGATCGATACCTTGAGGTCGCCGACCTTCAGCCACGAATAGACGTCCCAATCGAGCGTCGCACCGCCAATCGTCTGAAAGAAGACGACAAACGCCGCAAGGCATGACAGCCCTGCGGCAGGGACAGCGATCAGATGGGCTCGATCCTTGATCTGGGCGCCGAACAGCCCGTTGATCAGGACCCCGATCAGCGGCAGCAGTGGCACAAGCGCAACGAGTTTCATGATGGTATTACCATTTCATCAGGTTGATCTCGTCGACATTAATCGTCTTAAAGTTCCGGTACAGTCCAAGGACAATCGCTAACCCCACTGCCGCCTCGGCTGCCGCCACGGTAATGACGAAGATGGCAAAGATCTGCCCCTGTAGTAGCGGCTGGGGCAGATAACGAGAGAACGCCACGAAGCTCACGTTGACGGCATTGAACATGAGCTCCAGCGCCATAAGGACCCCGATGGCATTGCGGCGCGTCAGGGCCCCAAACATCCCGATGGCAAAGAGCAGTGCGCTGAGGATCAGGTAGTGCGAGAGTGGCACCATCCGTCAGTCCTTCCCCCCCTCGCGTCTGGCCAGGATGATCGCGCCTACCATGGCTGCCAGGAGGAGGAGCGACACGACCTCAAATGGCAGGACGTAGGTGGTCAACAGGAGCCTCCCGAGCGAGGCGGTATTACTTGACGCGGCCAGCTGGGGCGGCACCAGAGCAGGAAAGCCCTTCAGGCTGGCAAAGGCCATGAGCCCAAAGAGAGCGAGGGCCACCACCGCGCTGATCCCCACCTGCTCGTTCATGATCTTGACCCCTCTGGCCGAGATCCGGCTGGTCAGCATGATGGCGAAGAGCAGGAGGATGGTGATGCCCCCCACGTACAGCAGCACCTGCACGGCTGCCAGGAACTCGGCATCGAGCAGGACGAACAGCGCAGCTACGCCGAAGAACGCAAATACTAATGCGATGGCGCAATGCACGATGTTCCTAGCTAGGACCACCAGTAGGGATGCCCCCACGGTGAAGGCCGCCATGAAGAAGAACACGCCTTGGGTTACAGTCACGAGCATAACTCCACCATGCTACCCTCGCAGCACCAGGATCAATCCGGTGATCCCCATATTCAGAAAAGCCAGCGGCAGCAAGACCTTCCACCCCAGGTTCATGAGTTGATCGACTCGCAGCCTGGCCAGCGTCCAGCGCAGCCACATCATCACGAAGATGAGGAAATAGGTCTTAAGAAGGAACCAGAGCCACCCCGGCAGCAGTGGCCCATGCCAGCCGCCCAGAAACAGCGCGGTGGCGATGGCCGACACCGTGAACATATTGGCGTACTCCGCAAGGAAGAAGATAGCGAATCGCATCCCGCTGTACTCAACATGAAAGCCGGCCACCAGCTCTGACTCGGCCTCCGGGATGTCAAATGGCAGTCGGTTGCATTCGGCGATGGCTGCGATCAGATAGATGAGGAAGCCGAGCAGTTGCGGGATCACAAACCAGACCCGCTGCTGCGCCTCCACGATCTGGGTCATACTCAGGGAGCCGACCGTCATGATAACCCCAAGGATCGAGACCACGAGGGGGACCTCGTAGCTCACCGCCTGCGCCGCCGAGCGAAACGCACCGAGGACTGAATACTTGTTGTTGGAGCTCCAGCCGGCCATGATGATCCCCACCACCGTCAGGGAGGAGATCGAAATGTAGAAGAGTACGCCAATGTTCAGGTCGCTGACGATGAGACCAGGACCGAACGGGATGACAACATAGGCGGCGAGCGCGGCCGCGAAGACCACCATCGGCGCCAGGGCAAACACAAGCCGGTCAGCCCCCTCCGGGACGATATCCTCCTTAATGAGGAGCTTGATCCCGTCGGCGATACTCTGGGCCCAGCCATGCCAGCCACCGACCCGCATCGGCCCAAAGCGGACCTGGATGTGGGCGCTGATCTTTCGCTCCCACCAGATCATGAACATGACGGAGACGGCAACGAAGATGAGAACGGCAGTGGCCACCACCACCATCACGATCAACTGAGGGACGAACAGGGGCACCCCCCTGGCCTCGAAAACGCTGTAGAAGTTCTCCGTCAAACCTTCCATGCTTACTCGGGTTCCAGGTTTTGAAATTGGGGTTTCGTGACTCGAAACTCGAAACTCGAAACTCGAAACTGCATCTCTAGCGATCCACCTCGCCCAGCACGATGTCGATGCTCCCCAGAATGGCCACGATATCAGCGACGAGGCAGCCTCTACCGATGACGGGAAGCACGCTCAAGTTGACAAAGGCCGGGGAGCGGACCTTGTACCGGTACGGTTTCTCAGAGCCGTCGGAAACGAGGTAGAACCCCAGCTCACCCCTGGGCGACTCCACCCTGGTGTAGATGTCTCCGACGGGCGGCTTCAGCTTTTTCGGCACCTTCCCGATAATCTCACCGGGTGGGAGGCCCCGGATGGCCTGCTCAACAATCTTCACACTCTCGTCCATTTCGACACGTCTGACCATATAGCGGTCCCAGACGTCGCCGGAGGTTCCCACCGGGATGTCGAATTCGAAGCGATCGTAAATGGAGTACGGATCGTTCCGGCGCAGATCCCACTTGATCCCGGAGGCACGGAGCATCGGCCCGCTGATCGCGTAGTCAATGGCGGTCTTTGCGTCGAGTTTCCCGAGGCCCTGCACCCGCTTCTGGAAGACGATGTTGTCGGTCATTATCGCATCGTACTCTGGGAGGCGCGGCTTGAACCATTCCAGAAACGCATTGCAATCGGTCAGAAAGGAATCAGGAAAGTCTAACGGCATTCCACCGATCCGGTAGAAAGCGTAGTTCAACCGCTGTCCCGAAACCGACTCGAAGAGGTCCAGGATCTTCTCCCGCTCCCGGAAGCAATACATGAAAATCGTGAAGTTGCCCAGGTCGAGGCCTAACGTCCCCAACCAGATCAGGTGGCTGGCGATCCGTTGCAACTCCCCCAGGATCACCCGCATATACTCGGCCCGCTCCGGTACAACAATCCCGATGAGCCTTTCCACCGTCAACACATAGCCGAAGTTGTTATACATGGAGGCGAGATAGTCCAGTCGATCGGTATACGGGATGATCTGGGTATAGGTGCGGTTCTCGCCGATCTTTTCATGGCAGCGGTGCAGGTAGCCGATGTACGGGATGACCTCGGTCACGACCTCACCATCCAGCTTCAACAGGAGGCGGAGCACGCCGTGCGTGCTGGGGTGCTGCGGCCCCATATTGACGTACATCTCCTCCATCGTCTCCTGGGTGTGTTCAGCGATCTCTATCTCTTGCGGACTCATCTGCCTGCCTCAACTGAAAATATCACTAGACCGGCTCGTACGGAACCAGCCGTTCGTCTTGATAATCCTTGCGCAACGGATATCCCACCCAGTCCTCAGAAGTCAGGATCCGCCGGAGGTCAGGATGCCCATCGAAGCGGATCCCCATCATGTCGAAGGCCTCCCGTTCGTGCCAGTCCGCCGTACTCCACAGCGACACCACGCTCCGGATGATCGGGTCCTCCCGCGGAACCCGTACCCTCACCAGGACCTTCGTTGGTTGCGACAGGGAGGAGAGGTTATAGACTACTTCGAGCTCGCCGCTCGCGATCCGATCCACAGCACTCAGGCAGTTCAGATAGTCGAACCCCATCCCCTTGAGCACGACGAGGATCTCATAGCTCTTCTCCTGATGGATATCCATTCGGGCCTCGACACCCTTGACCTCTGAAGCCTTGACGGCGTCGCCGAACTGCGACTTGATGGCTTCAGTGACTTCGTCCGGCGTCATCAGACCCACTCCAAGGCGCCCTTCCGCCAGGCGTAGGCGAAACCCACCAGCAGAATGGCGATAAAGAGCATCATCTCTACAAAGGCGAACATCCCCAGCTTCCGGAAGACCACTGCCCAAGGAAGCAGATAGATCGTCTCCACCGCGAAGATCACGTAGACCAGGGCATACAGGTAGTACCGGACGTGAACACGGATCCAGGAGGCACCGACCGGGTCCTCCCCGCATTCATACGTGGTCAACTTTTCGCGTTGAGGATTACTGGGGCGAAGCAGTCGGGAAAGGATGTCAACGTTCAGCACGACGAAGAGCAGCCCGACGACCAGAAACACGCCCACAACTGCATAATCTGTTGCCATCTCACCACCTACATTCAAAGTGCGCGTCCGACGTGGACGAGGCATGCGTTACGGCCTGGCCTCGTGGAGGGGATCGCCGGAGCCGATATATTACACGGCGACAAAAAAAATGCCCCGCGCAGGGCATCATGAAGAGCTTGCCGACTGTTCGCTGCAGGGCCTTCCGAAATTCCACGATCAACTTCGTGAAATTTTTAGCATACCCTCCTTCACGATGTCAAGGGGAAAAGCGCATGGTTAGCGCGCTGTTCCCACTGGCTTCGGCGGCTCTGGCGCCTTGGCAAAGCTCCTGATGTGGACCACCAGATCCTTGATCTCAAGGTCGGTCAGCTCTAGCCCAAACGAGGGCATTCCCGACTTACCACCCTGCTTGGTAAGCCGGAAGAGGTAGTCATCGGTCCGTGCCTGCATAGAGGCCGAATCGGAGAAGTCAGGAAGCTTGAGCCAAGAAAGCCTTGCCCTCCAGCCATCGCCTTTCCCGCTTGCACCGTGGCATGAGGCACACTTAGCGTCGTAGTGCGACCGACCGCTTGCCATACCTTGGCTCTCAGCCCCGAACGCGGGAGAAGCCTCCACGACGAGCAACATCAACACCACCAAACACCACTGGCAACGGAGCCGGGACAGGACATCGGTAAGCAACTTAACAGCCCTCCTTGAGTTCGAGTGAGTGGTTATGGAATGTTAGCGACAGCGAAGCGTGGCCAGGGCATCCTTTGCAGCCAGAAGGGTCGTTTCAATGTCGGCGGCGGCGTGGGCATCGGAAAGAAAGGCCGCCTCGAACTGGGAGGGCGGAAGATAGACTCCCCGTTCAAGCATGGCCCAGAAGAACGCGGCGTAGCGATCGGTGTCCGCGCCCCGAGCCGTCTGATAGTCGATGACAGGCTCCTCAGCGAAGAAGGCGGTACACATCGAGCCGACCCGTTGACACTGCAGCGGAATCTGTTCCTTTGCCGCCAGCTCCCGCAGCCCCGCTTCCAATTGCTTTCCCTTCGCCTCAAGCCGATCGTAAAATCCTGGCTCGTCGAGGAGGCGAAGGGTCTCGATGCCGGCCCTCATAGCGAGGGGGTTCCCGGAGAGGGTCCCGGCCTGATAGACGGGCCCCAGGGGGGAGACCTGATCCATGACACTGCGCGGACCGCCGTACGCGCCGACTGGCAGGCCGCCGCCGATGATCTTCCCGAGACAGGTCAGATCCGGCCGAATGCCGTACAACGCCTGGGCGCCACCTTTGCTCAGCCGGAATCCGGTCATCACCTCGTCGAAGATCAGCAGCGAGCCGTGGGCGGCGGTGATCTCTCGCAACGCCGTGAGAAACCCCGGCCTCGGCGGAATAACCCCCATGTTGCCTGCAACGGGCTCCACGATCACGCAGGCGATCTCTTTGCCGACCGACTGGAAGACCGCCCGTACAGCATCGCCATCATTGTAGGGCAGCGTGATCGTCAGGCGGGCGAGGTCAGGCGGGACGCCGAGGCTGTCCGGCACGCCAAAGGTCATGGCGCCGGAGCCGGCCTTGACCAGGAGGCTGTCGGCGTGTCCATGGTAGCATCCCTCGAACTTGACGATCCGGTCGCGTCCCGTGACGCCACGGGCCAGCCGAATGGCGCTCATGGTCGCCTCGGTCCCAGAGTTCACAAACCGGACCAGCTCGATCGAGGGAATCGCCTCGACCACCATTCGGGCCAGCATCGTCTCCCAGGGGGTCGGTGCGCCATAGCTCACTCCAAGCGCCGCTGCCGCCTGGATCGTCTTTACGACGGCGGGGTGGGCATGGCCGACGATCATCGGCCCCCAGGAGCCGACATAGTCGATGTAGCTATTACCATCGACGTCGTAGAGGCGGCAGCCACAGGCCCGCTCGATCACCACCGGCTCTCCCCCGACAGCGCAGAAGGCCCGTACCGGGCTGCTCACCCCTCCAGGGAGAAACTGCGTCGCCTCTTCAAAGAGCGCCTTCGAGCGAGGACCTGTCTGCGTGCGATGCACAGGCAGGCCGGTCACGGTCTGTTCTCCAGCAGGCGCGCCGCCTCCTTGGCGGCATAGGTCAGGATCAGGTCAGCGCCAGCCCGTTTGATCGATGTCAGCGTCTCCATTAAGACCCGCTCTTCATCGATCCACCCGAGTCGTCCGGCCGCCTTCAGCATGGCGTACTCGCCGCTCACATGATAGGCCGCGACCGGCCCGCCAAACTCCTGCTTCACCCGCCAGAGGATATCCAGGTACGGCAAGGCCGGCTTCACCATCACGATGTCCGCTCCCTCCTCCAGATCAAGCCCCACCTCCCGAAGCGCCTCGTCACCGTTGGCCGGGTCCATCTGGTAGGAGCGGCGATCGCCAAATTGGGGGGCCGCGGCAGCCGCCTCGCGGAACGGCCCGTAGAAGGCGCTAGCATACTTGGCCGAATAGGCCATAATCGGCGTATCCTCGAACCCCTCCTCGTCCAGTGCCTCTCGGATGACTGACACCCGGCCATCCATCATGTCGGAGGGCGCCACCATGTCGGCGCCAGCCTCGGCATGGGAGAGCGCCGTTCTGGCCAGCAACTCCAGCGTGGGATCGTTCTTGACCTGACCCCGCTCCACGACCCCGCAGTGGCCGTGACTGGTATATTCGCATAAACAGACGTCCGTCATCACCAACAGGTCGGACACAGTGTCCTTGACCGCCCGCACCGCCTGTTGGACGACCCCATCCTCAGCGTAGGCCTCGGAGCCTACGGCATCTTTCGCGGCCGGGAGGCCAAACAGGATGATCCCGGGGATACCCATCGCGGCCACCTCTTTCGCCTCCTTGGCCAGCTCATCCACAGAAAGATGGAAACAGCCTGGCATCGAAGAAATCTCCTGACGCACGCCACGTCCGTGAACGACAAAGAGTGGCTGAATCAGATCTTCAAGACGCAGGTGAGTTTCTCGTACCAACCGGCGAAGGGTCTCATTTTGGCGCAGGCGCCGTGGCCGAAATACTGGGTAGTACATGGCTCCTCCTCGAAGGCGCTACTGTGGGCCTGTCCCCGCGTAGGCGGGGAGCGGTCGCCTTCTCACAAAATAATTCTACCCGTGCCGTAACTACTCAGGTGTTCAGGCTGAAGGCTGAAGGCTGTTAGTCGTTGCGTATGGACCGAATCAAGGCGCCCAGAACCTTTTCGGTCTCCATCATTTTCGCGTCGCATTCGGAAACGCCTGGCTCATCCGTGCGCGTTCCTACAGTCTAAAAGCCTACAGTCTATCTACCTAACTAAGTAGTTACCCCGTGCCACCCATCTCGGTCAACTGCCTTCAACGCCGCAGGTACTGGGCTCCTCGCTCTGGAGGTGGGGGGGCCCCGGCGGTCAGCAGGTCGAAGAAGAACTCGATACTGTTCTCTGACCCCCTGCCCGGCACCTCCGAACGGTTGAGATAATGAAGCCCCACCATCCAGCAGCAGGTGGCGTAGGTTACGACTACATTGTTCTCCAGGCTGACATCCCTGCGGGGATCGAAGCGACCGAGGTAGTTGATGGCGACGTTCTTGAGCGGCGTGAGGAGAAGCCGGCCGACGACTCCAGAGGTCTCCCGATCACTAAATGGACCGGGCAGTTTGGCCGTCTCCCCACCGCGGATGAAGGTATGGGCCAGTTCCACCCGTCCATACTCCGGATAGGCGACTCGCACGCCGGCCTCAATCCCATCCACCTGATTCCTTTCGGTATTGATGGCAGCGACCCCATAGAAGGTCAGATCCCGCAAGGGAGAAGCGCGGAGATCGGCCACCAGGTTTGAGAGGCGACGCTCCTGTACCTGCGAGAACCCATTGCCCAAGGATCGGGTGGTCACCTCACGGACCGCCTGGTCGATCCGTTCTGGTGTCAGCGCATTCAGGAAAAGATCGGAAAAGGTTCGCGTTCGGGGATTCAGGTTGACACTCTGGCTGAGTGAAAAGGAGAGGAATTCATGGGTCCGGATGGAACCGTCGGCCTCTTTGAGCTTGGCCAGCAGGCGGTTCGTGAGAGAATAGGTCACCCTGTTCTGCGGACTGACAAAATCGACGTTATCGAACTGCGGGATCCTCTGCTGACCCACAGCATTGATGAACCAGTAGCTGAGGCGCGGCTCGAACAGATGGACGAGCCGATCGACCGATGTGCCGCCAACCTCAAACCCGCGGAAGAATCGGGCCTGAAGCTCGTTTCGAGCCTCAAACAGCTCCCGGCTCGTGCCACCCGCTGCCCCCCCATTTGTGCGCTTCGTGTACGCGGTCTCCCGAAAGCCGACCGAGGGCGTCATAGTGGCCCATGGCAGCAGGCGCCACGGGAGCGAGAGCTTCGGAAACAGATCGGCCCGGCCGCTGTCCGGAGTCTCTTTCCGCTGCAGATAAGTCCCGGAGAGCTGCGTCTCCAGGAGGACCGGCGAGCCGAACAGATGCTGCGGAAAGGCGGAGAGGCTCAGTGTGGGCAGCCGGCTCAGGCGACTGTCGTTGGTGCTCGGCTCAAGAGTGCGGGTATCGTCGAGCAGAAACTGCAGGCCATAATTCGGCCACATCTGCGTGAGGAAGACCCGCGAGTTGGTGAGGTTCGCGGTCCTCAGATCAGACGGGGTCTCTGGAAACCTTCGTTGAATCTGCCGATCGCTCACGTAATTGATGTCGCCCTTCAGGCTCAACTCCGGATTCCATTGCTGATCGTGGCGGGCGGTGATAGTAGCTCGCACCTCGCTCTGCGCCTCACTCCGCCGATCCTGGATCACCCGGCCATCCACGAAGCCACCCGCCTCCGGCCCCAGGATGTACCTGTAGGTGGCCTGGCTCTCAACGCCCTGTTTGGCCCGGTAGACTCCGGTCAGGGTCAGGTCTTGGGACTCATCGATAGCCCAGAAGAAAGGCTGTCTATAGGTGAACCCTGACAAACTGCTGGTGCCAATCTTGGGGATAAGAAGGCCGGTACGCCGCGGCCCGATAGGGTAGATGAAGTACGGGGTGTAAAGGGACGGGAGGCCCCGAATCCAGAAAGACGCTGACTTTGCCTCAAGATACTCGTCTTGTTCGAGGACCGCCTCTTTCGCCCTGATCTCCCAATCGACACCGCCGGACTCGGGTTGGCAGATGCGGCAGGTGGTGAAGCTGCCATCGACCAGCCGATACCTGCGATCCCCTTCCTTATAGATCTCGACGCCTTGAAAGGTGGTCGCAGGGGGAATCGCCCCTTTGGCCTGATACATGACACCCGTATTGGTACGGTAGTGGTATTCTAGTCGATCGCCATCCAGACGGCTTGCCCCATCGATGAGCTGAACCCGCCCCCTGGCCCGGATGACCTCCTGGACCTGATCCAGCTCGACTTCATCGGCATTGAGGATGCGGTTCTCCATCTGGATCCGGACGTCACCTCTCGCGATGGTGAGCTTGTCGCGCTCGCGGCGCTCGATCTCCTTCGCCTCGATCCGAACGGCCGATTTGAGTTCGTTGAGCTTATCAAGGAGGCCCCGGGATCCCGTGTCCTGGGCCGAGACCACCGGCATGAAGCAAGGGAGGGTAAGGACGAAGAGCACCAACAAGACAGGCAAGAGGCAGCGTGGCATCGACAAAGACCTCGTGAGGGGCCTCAACAGACCTTCGAAGGACACGACTTGCCCTTGCCCAAACCGGGGCGCAGCAGGCGGTGTGCCTACAGGATCAGCCTGACCGAAGGTGCCTTCGCCTTATATCAGAGCGCCGCACCAAAGGCAAGAAGTTTTGCAAGGGCGCGGGAATGGCTTTCTCAAAGGCAATAGCCTCCCTGATCAGGTCTTAGCGTTGTGGTGCCGGGGGAGCGGACCCATGAAAACGCGGTCCCCTGCTCTCCGGGTGCGGCCGGATCGGTCCGCCTGTGGTTCCGGTCCTGGCGGAGCCATCGCCGCCGACCGATCTAACGGCTCTTGTGCGGAGCCGTGCGGTGGTCCTTGCGTGGACCAGGCCGACGACCAATATTGACGGCACTGCGCTGAAATACCTGGCCACGTTCCGAATCTCCAGACAGCAAACGGCCCCGCAGACCTCTGCCCACTCAGTCATTGCCACCGTGAAGGTCGAGAAGCCGGAGAACGCCGTCGTTTCAGGCAATCGATATGCCTTTACCGATAGCCATGTGGTCGTGGGAGGGAAGTATGCCTATTCCATCGAGTCGGTGAGCCGGCGAGGGATCGTCGGGCCACCGTCGGCGGAGGCGGCTGCCCTTGTCACCGTCGAGATTGAGGCCCCCTCCAGCCTACGAGCAGAGGCTGGCGAACGAGCGATCCGCCTCTCCTGGGTTGCGCCGACCCGGCGAGCCGATGCAAGCCCGCTGGCCATGGTCCCAAGGTATAACATCTACCGGGGCGCCAGCCCAGGCCGATACGATCCATCCCCAATCAATCGGGAGCCAGTCCTAGGCACGCAGTTTCAGGATGCGGATCTGATGAACGATCAGACGTATTACTACAGCGTGATGGCGGTGGAGAGTCAGGAACCGCCCTGGCAGGAGGGGTTGCCGTCCAGCGAGGTGAGCGCCTTGCCGGTCGATCTGACGCCTCCGGCCCCTCCCCGAGGTGTACGGGCGGTTGCTGGGCCTGGCGCGGTAGTCTCACTGAGCTGGGAGCTAAACCGGGAATCGGACCTGCTCGGCTATCTGGTCTATCGAAGTGACGCTGCGGAGCGTCTCCCCCAACGACTGACAGAAACCCCGCTTAAGTCGCCCATCCTGACCGACCGATCGGTCCGATCAGGTGGTCGGTACCTCTACACGGTCACGGCCGTTGACGCTTCTCCTAGACGCAACGAAAGCGTTGCCTCGGCAGCCATCGAGGTCCGCGTCCCCTAAAGCATTTCCCATTGCCGATTCCTGATTTGGGAAGACTGGGATCTCCGCGAGATGGCAACAAGCAAGCCCGGCTGACGCCCTCTCCTGCAGAGCCGCTCACCGTTCACTGAAATCGGGCCGTCGCGATCGCTTCCAGACTCGCTTCCTTGTGCATCCGCTCGTCATGCCCGATTTGACGAAATATGTCCGCCACGCTCTCGGAGAAGGCATAGTCCTCCTCAAAGAGGCTCTTGAAAGGCTCCGACTCGAACTGGGGGTTTTCCGCCACGAATTGCATGTATTCGTGCTCGGCATGGTCCTCAAAGTGGGCGTTCACCAGATAACTCCACGACGGCTTGATGACGTAGAGAAGCCAGCAGATGTGGTAGTAGGTGAAGGCGATCACCTGGGGCAGGATGCGATAGAGGAGAACATTTTCCTTCATGCCGCGGGCGTGAGTGAGTTCCTCCAGGATGAGCAAGTGCCACATCTCGTTATCTTGAGCCTCGCGGGCCTCCTTGACCCGGTCGAAGACCCGGCGGGCAAAATCACGCTGTGCATACATGTGGGTAATGGCGATGTAGGCCACGTTCTCCCAGGACTGATACGGGACGCGGGCGACGAGCTCCAGGACCTTGAATTTGCTGAACGTCCTTTTGCGACCGTACACGAGGTCCATTGCAATGAAGAGGAGGCGGGCCAAGAGGCCGTACCGCATTCTCGGAGAGGAGAGCGTGACTTGCTGCGCTTGGCGGCGTTGTTCGGCGCTTAATTTCTCCAGTTTCGAACTCATAGTATGGCCTCCGCCGGTATTGTCAGCATCGATGATCTATGTCCACAGAACAAGGAAATAAGATGTCCCACGAACTGAGCCCTCAGGCTACCCTCTCGGGATCAGCCATAAACCCAGGAAGTGACTGATGCTCAGGAAGGAGGACTGGATGATGATTCAAGCACAGTTGGAGCGAGGCGTCTATCGCCGGCGCTCACCGGCCGGCGAAAGCGAAGCTGGAGCCGGACCGCTGTGCAGCGCCTTGTTCGGCGTATCCCTACGCCCGGCCGGCAACTTCTTGATACGAGAACTCCTGTAGCCGTGCATTCGTGCGGGCATGCTCAATCGTCATACTTACGAGGTTCCCTTGGCTGTCGAGGTCAACGTATATGTTCTCGCTGATCTCCCTCGTTTGGGCGACCTTGTTTTCGGTAAACTCGACGAGAGCGGTATCGGTGTCCGCAAAATACTTAACTCTCATTGGGGGTTCTCCTTGTACGACCTATCGAAGAAGGCATTGTGAACGGTTACCCCGTCCTTGAGTAGGATTATCCGGAGGAACTTGCGGGCTTCAGGAATCCGCGCCCATTTCCGTATTCTACCATCGGACTGGACCTTCGTCGTCTCCGGGTGGTCGATCACCTGGGCTATCCACTCATCCCGTATCATAGCCCGATCCTGCCTCTTTCGCATATAGTCGAAGTACTTCGTCGTCCTCATCGCAAAGCTTAGCCCGGCGTCATCCCTGGCGTGCCGAACGACGTGGCTCAGCGACGCGCTTCAGCGCGTCCGTTGGAGCGCTTTGTTGGGCTGCACGTTAAATTAGTGATCAAACGATAACCTCATAGGCACCATCTCTGAAAGGGTGAATCCGTGTTGCTTATAAAAGCGTTGAGCTGATTCATTTGTTTGATCGGTGAGAAGTGTAATTCGAAGACAGCCGACAGACTTGGCCAAATCAATGGCCGCCTGTAGTAACTTCGACCCCGCACCACTCCCGCGGTGATCGGGATGCACAACTATATCTTCCAATAGGGCCACTCTGCCACCAAGAGCAGTGCTGACGGTAAAAAGAAGATTAATCATGCCCAGAGGTGAGGCTCCCTCACGAATTACCAGAATTTGGCCGCGCTCGGGAAAATCAATGATTTTCTGCAAGCCGGCTGATTGCAAAGAGCGGTCCGGTTGGAACTCGGCTTCCTGTGCAAACAAAAGCCCTAATAGCGCACAGAGCGCGGGAATGTCTTCTTTGGTGGCTTTTGTTATTTCCATCATTTCAGCATGTAGCCCAACTATTGAGTAGACCGATCAGCCTTGTCCCCATGAAGGGAATTTGCGCCTTGGCCAAATCCTATAACCTTATCCAGCGCGTAGCAAGGAATTTTCAACGATCCGGAACATGGCAAACACTGCAGGAACGGCAACCTATTCCGGCTGACCAGAAGGACTCTCCACCTCCAAACGGAAATGTCACCCTTGATATCGCGGTGTAGATTACAGCCACTACTCTGCAACGTCTCAACGTAACAAATCGCCTGCGGGACTTCAAGCTTGCCGCCGCGAAGCCCCGTATGTTACGATGACGGTGTGACGATGAAGCATATTATCATCGGGACTGCAGGCCACATCGATCATGGCAAGACCGCGCTCGTCAAGGCCCTGACCGGCATCGACACCGACCGGTTGAAGGAGGAGAAGGAGCGGGGGATCTCCATCGAGCTAGGTTTCGCCAACCTGGCCCTGTCCGATGACCTCCAGCTCGGGATCGTGGACGTCCCGGGGCATGAACGGTTCGTCAAGACGATGCTCGCGGGCGTCGGCGGGATCGATCTGGTGGTGCTGGTCATCGGCGCCGACGAGGGGGTGATGCCGCAGACGCGGGAGCACCTGCACATCTGTGAGCTGCTTCAGGTCAAGCGGGGCGTGGTGGCACTGACGAAGGTCGATCTCGTCGAGCCCGATTGGCTGGAGATGGTGCAGGCCGATCTGAAAGGGTTCCTGGCCGGGACCTTTCTTGAAGGCGCGCCGGTCGTTGCAGTGTCCGCTGTCACCGGGCAAGGGCTCCCGCAGTTGCGAGCGGTCCTCCGCGAGGCGGCCGAGACGATCGAGCCGAAGCGCCATGACGGGATTTTCCGTCTCCCGATCGATCGGGTCTTTAGCATCAAAGGGTTCGGCACTGTGGTGACCGGGACCCTGTGGTCCGGGACCGTGCGGGTCGGTGACGAGGTGGTCGTCCTACCTTTAGAGCTGCGTTCGCGGGTCCGCCGGCTGCAGGTCCATGGCCAAACGGTGGAACAGGCCTGGGCCGGGCAGCGGATCGCCGTCAATCTGCCCGGTCTCGAGGTGGATCAACTCAGTCGAGGCGATCTTCTGGCCTTTCCGGGCGCTTTAAAACCCACCATGATCTTCGACGTGTCGTTAGCCCTACTGAAGGATGCCCCCCGTGCCTTGCGGAACCGGGCGAGGGTCCGGTTCCACTTGGGAACGAGCGAGATCCTGGCCCGCGTCGTGCTGCTCGATCGTGAAGAGTTGAAACCAACCGAAGAGACCTTTGCCCACTTGCGACTGGAGGAGATGGCCACTGCCCTGGCCGGCGACCGGTACGTGATCCGAAGCTACTCGCCCGCCCAGACGGTCGGCGGTGGGAGCATCCTCGACCCGAACCCTCCCGTGCGGCGGCGGGCCAAGGCGCCGTTGCTCGAACACCTCAAGGTCCTGCAGACCGGCACATCGGGTCAGCAGGTCGAGCGCCTGCTGCTGCAAGCCGGTCCAGTGCCGATCACGCTGGACGCGCTCAGGGTTTCGGCCAGCCTGGACGAGACCACGCTACGGCGAGAGATCACGCGCCTCGTAGAGGGCGGCGTGGCAATGACGTTGGGCGCGAAAGGCGATCCCGGGTACGTTCACCGGCTGAGCTATGATCGCCTGGCGGCGGAGATTCTTTCTCGACTGGAGGATTTCCACAGGAAAGACCCTCTCAAGGATGGGCTGTCGAAGGAAGAGCTGCGGTCCAAGCTCCATCACGTTGGGCCGGCCCTGTTCGCTCGCCTCTTGCAGGGTCTTGCGGAGACGCAGCGAATCGCCATCGACCGAGAGAAGGTGCGGCATTTCCTGCACCGCCCCACCCTCTCAGCTCCGGAACAGGCCGTCAAAGACCGATTAGCCGCGATCTACCAGAAGGCAGGCTTTCAGCCGCCGGACTTGGAGCCGGCGCTTATCCAGGCCGGGGCAGACAGCAAGACCGGGATCACAATCTTTCATCGCCTTGCCGATGAGGGGACAGTGATCAAAATCAAAGATCACCTCTATCTTCACCGCGACCATTATAGCCGCGCGAAGGAGATGCTCCTCGACCACTTCACGCTCCATGCTGCCATCTCGGTCCAGCAGTTCAAGGAACTTCTGGGGGTGAGTCGAAAGTTTGCTATCCCCTTGCTGGAGCATTTCGACAGTGCGAAGCTGACCCGCAGGCTCGCAGATGAGCGGGTCCCTTACGCGTAAGGGATCTCGCAGGGAGGAAGGCGCATGTTTGGGCTCGGGATTCAAGAGCTGTTGATCATTCTGGTCATCGTGATGCTCCTCTTCGGCGCCACCCGGTTACCGGAACTCGGCAGTGGCCTGGGCAAGGCAATTCGAGGCTTCAAGGATTCGTTGACGGGGAAGGATGTCATCGACGTGACGCCAAAAAAGGAGAAGGATGAGGAAAAGCGATCTGGTGAAGGGAAGACTTAACGCACCTTACGCGAAGCCGATTGCACCCTGCTTCAGCTCTCGGCAGGCCCGCTCCAGCGCCTGCACGGCTCGTTGAGAGGTCATGGCCGCGACCTTTTGGCTTTCTGTGTCAGCCGCTCCGGTTTTTCGATCGCCCCCTGAAGCACTCCTGCCGGCGATCCTGCTCCCTTGATCCCGTATTGGCCAACCCGCTCCGCCGCCCGTTGTAGCTCTTTTCGTTCGACCGAATACTGGATGGCCTCCCGCTTGCCTCCTGTCATCCTGCGATGGACGTTGAGGACGCGGATGATCTCCAATAGCAGTGGGATATCGCCGCGCGATATCTTGGCGACCTCCCGCAGCAGCGCCGTCCTTTCCGCCTCTCCGCTGAGTTTGCGGAGTTCTTCCGGCAGCAGATGAGACAGGACCTCTTCCTGGAAGAAGAACGCGAGTGGGGCGGCTAATGCGGTGCTGAGCTTCCCCAATACCTTGAGCGAGGGGAGTTGCTCTCCCCGCTCAATCTTCCCGATATACGTGTAATCGACCTTCCCTACAATCTTATTGGCCAGCTCCTTCTGGGTCAGATCGCGCATCCTTCGAATCCGCCTCAGGCGCCTACCAATTTGGATCTTCAGCTCTGTGCTCACGCATCCCTCCTCGGAGCGAAAAATACTTCGCTTTTCTACTGAAGTCAATAGGATTCCCAGTCATCATCCAATTTGGAGTCTTAACGGACAAGATACATAGTCTATGTTTTATCTTGACAATAATGTATATAACTCCTACAGTTTCGTGAGTAAAATAGCCAAGCAGCATGGAAGAGTGCGTGAAAGCGTGAAAACCCCAAGGACGGACTTGGCTTGTGACTTGCGGCGGCAAACGGCATGGATGAGCGAGCTAAGCTGTTAACGCGGGTCTGCCAATCCCGATGGTTTTCATCTATGTCCACAGAGGAGATCAGGTTGTACCTTCTCCTCCTGGTCTCCGCCGTCAGGATCGGCCAGGAAGAGCGGGTCGCTTGGGAGGTCTTGAAGCGAGGCCTGGGAGAGTCGCTGACTGCCAAAAAGATAGAGCTGCTTGGCGAAGCCTTGGGCTGGCATGGGCTTGCCAGGGTGCGCGTGACCTACCCGTCAGGAGCCGACGGGTGTCAGCGAGGCGATACAACCCCTGTGGTCTACTCTACAGTCTTTGGCTTAGAGCAGTTGAGATGTCCGGCGTCGAGGAGCGCCCGACGAAGGAGAGAGAAAGGAGAAGGGAATGGTTGATCCGAGTCTGAACGATGGCAAGGTGTTTCGGGTCCTGGTCGCAGATGATAGCTGCGAGGTCCGCGAACTGCTCTTCGAGACCCTAAGCTCGACAGAGTGCATCGTGACCTGCGTCAAAGACGGTATGGAGGCGCTTGCCAGCTTGCAGGCCGGGGTGTACGATCTCCTCATCACCGATTATCAGATGCCTCATCTTGATGGGCTGGCCCTGCTCAGATGCCTGCAGACCGAAAGCTGTTGCCCGCCGTCGATCCTGATCACGGGGCACAACCCACCCGATCTCATCGAGGAAGCCAAGCAGGCAGGCGCCGCTTTCGTGCTTTCCAAGCCTTTTGCTATCCCTCACCTTCTTTCTCTTGTCGAGTCTATCAGGGTTCAGCAGCCTGAGGTCTAGTGCCCGAGCGGACCTAGGTCCGCAAAGGAGGGGACCTCGCCTGGTAGCGACAGGCTGCTCGTTTCCACTCCGCCTTTCATAGCGCGTTCGGGCTCTTCACCAACTTGGTGGCTGGGACCATGAGCCTGGACGGTTCTCAGTGCAGGATAACTATACTTCCATAAGATTTTTTGTGGTTGACGTTCGATGTTGCATTTTAGTACACTGTGCGGCCATGGGTGGCGCGAAAGCGCGTCAGGACCTAGCGGATGGCTTAACAGCCACCTCCAGCTTAGAAAATGTCTATCGAGTCTATTCTATTGCGTCTGTTGCGTCCGGGGGTCCCGGAGGGCCATGATGATTATCGGAGTGATATCGAGCGCGAGGCGACAGTCTAACCATGTTCGAGAGAGCCGATAGATGAGAGTCGCAGTCCTAAAGGAGATCGAGTCCGGAGAAAAGCGTGTTGCGATCGTCCCGGAAACGGTCAAGCGACTGATCAAGAAAGGGGTCGAGGTCTGCGTGGAGTCCGGCGCTGGTGAAGGGTCGTGCTTCCGGGATGGGGAGTATGAAGAGGCCGGCGCCACAATAGAGTCTTCGGCAGAAGCACTGCTTGCCGCCACAGATGTGGTCATCAAGATTCAGCGCCCCACCCCGGCGGAAATACTGAAGATTCGGGAAGGCACGACGGTCATCAGCCTTCTGTATCCGCTTATCAACCTTGACCTCGTTAGCACCCTTGCCGTCCGCAAGATCACCGCGATTGCGGTGGACAGCATCCCTCGGACCACGCTCGCACAGATGATGGATGTTCTGAGCTCACAGGCGACCGTCGCGGGATACTATGCGGTGATCATGGCTGCCTACGCGCTCCCGAAATTCTTTCCGATGCTGATGACCGCAGCGGGCACTATTGCCCCGGCCAAGGTGCTGATTCTAGGAGCCGGCGTAGCCGGACTTCAGGCCATCGCTACCGCAAAGCGGCTCGGCGCCGCAGTGGAGGCATTCGATACGCGAAAGATGGTAAGACAGCAGGTAGAAAGCCTGGGGGCACGATTCGTTGAGGTGGACATAGCCGAGGACGCTCAGACAGCGACCGGGTATGCGAAGGAACTGTCCGAAGAGTACAAACAGCGACAGGCGGAACTCATTCACCGGCACACGGCCAAATCTGACGTTTGCATCACGACAGCGCTCATTCCCGGCCAGCGCGCGCCTATCCTGATCACAGAGGAGAGTGTCCGGGACATGAGGCCCGGGTCGGTGATCGTGGACCTCGCGGCGGAACAGGGCGGTAACTGCGCCCTGACCGAGCCCGGAAATGAAGTGGTGAAATATGGGGTGACGATCATCGGCCGCTTGAATCTTCCGAGCCGCTTGGCGGTCCACGCGAGCCAGATGTACTCGCGCAACATGGAGAAGCTCCTCCTGCACCTGATGGGCGACGGCGTGCTGAAGATCAATCTCCAGGAGGAGATCACGGCAGGGTGTGTGATCACCCAAGGGGGGGAGGTCGTGCATCCGAAGGTCAAGGAACTGCTGTCCCGGAAAGGAGGGGCCTAATGCAAGCTGAGATTCTGTTTGGCCTCTACATCTTCATGCTGGCCGCGTTTCTCGGACTTCAGGTCATCTCAAAAGTGCCGCCGCTGCTTCACACGCCCCTCATGTCTGCCACGAACGCGATTTCGGGCATTTCGCTGGTTGGTTCGCTGGTGGCGGCAGGAGCCCATTACAATCCGGTGAGCACGGCCCTGGGATTCATTGCGGTCACAGCCGCCACGATCAATGTGGTCGGCGGCTTCTTGATTACGGATCGGATGCTGAAGATGTTCAAGAAGAAGGAAGGGAAGAAGTCGTGAGCGCCACGCTGATACAGCTCACCTACTTCGCCGCATCCGCGCTGTTTATTCTGGGGTTGAAGGCCCTGGGCTCTCCAGAAACGGCTCGACGGGGAAATCTCCTCGCAGCGGGTGGAATGTTTCTGGCCATCGTGGGGACGCTTGTTCACCAGGATATCGTCAGCTACGAATGGATTCTCATAGGGATGCTAATCGGATCGGCGATCGGGGGAGCCATGGCGATTTTCATGCCCATGACAGCCATGCCCGAGCGGATTGCGCTCTCCCACGCATTCGGAGGATTGGCCGCTGCGTTTGTCGGGGTGTCCGAATATTACCGCCAAGGCGCAGAGATGGAACTTATCCACACTGTGCCTGTCGGGTTTGAGGTCATCTTCGGGGCCTTGACCTTCACGGGTAGTCTGATGGCCTTTGGAAAGCTGTCTGGGTGGGTCACCCAGGTTCCAGTGACATATAAGTTTCAGAACCAATCGAATCTCTCCCTCTTTGGAATCGTGCTGGCGCTGTACCTTGCATGGCTGTTTACTCCGGCGTATCCTGTTTTATTTTTCATCATGCTGGGGCTGAGCTTCCTGATTGGCGTCCTCATGGTCCTCCCCATCGGTGGGGCGGATATGCCGGTTGTCATCTGCCTCCTGAACTCGTATGCCGGCCTGGCTGCATCGGCCACAGGATTCGTGCTGTCGAACAACATCTTGATTATTGCCGGATCCCTTGATGGGGCATCCGGTCTCATCCTGTCGATTATGATGAGCAAGGCTATGAACCGTTCCTTCACAAATGTGCTCTTCGGGGCCTTCGGCGCAGTGGCCGAGACGGCTCCTGTGACCGCCTCAGCCGTCGGTAGTATCAATGAGGGGACGATCGATGATTCGGCGACTGTCCTACGGAACGCGCAGAGGGTCATTATCGTTCCCGGCTACGGAATGGCGGTGTCCCAGGCCCAACACGCCCTGCGGGAAGTGGCCGAGTTGCTGGACTCAGACGGCACCACGGTGAAGTATGCGATCCACCCGGTGGCGGGCCGTATGCCAGGCCACATGAATGTCCTCCTGGCCGAGGCCAATGTCTCGTATGAGCAGATCTATGACCTCGAGGATATCAATGACGAGTTTTCCAAGACGGATGCAGTGATTGTCGTCGGTGCGAATGATGTCGTTAACCCTGCCGCGAAGACGAACCCGTCAAGTCCAATCTACGGAATGCCGGTCCTGAATGTGGAGGAGGCACGTACCGTCATCGTACTCAAGCGTAGCATGAGTGCCGGCTTTGCAGGCATCGACAATGAGCTTTTCGCACTGCCCAATACCATGATGGTGTTCGGTGACGCGAAGCAAACGCTCACAAAGATGGTGCAGGCGCTGAAGGCCTGACCGATATACGACTCCGCAGTTCCAGGTTCCGCGTTCCAAGTTGACAAGATTCAATCCCAAACCGAAACCACGTTCTTAAACCTGGCACTCGGAACCCGGAACGATGGATATCCTGATCGCGGGAGTCAGCGCGCGCGGCCTGGTGGAGTCGGCGGTCAGGAGCGGGCTACATCACCGAATCGTTGCGGTCGACTACTTCGGGGATTTCGATCTGGGGCTGCTCTGCACGCATCGCTCGATTAAGAACGACCTACGCCTCCCGTATGACGCCCACCACCTGATCCCCGCATCCTCAAGTCTGGCGTGGAGCGCCCTTGCCTATGTCGCGAACCTGGAAAATCATCCATCATTAATTGAGGAGATAGCCGGCGGGAAGCCGATTCTTGGCAACAGCCCCGCCGTTCTGGCGTCGGTGAGAGACCCTGCCAGATTCTTCGAGTGCCTTGCGCGATCCGGTATCCCTGCGCCAAAGATCGCCTTTGGTTCCAAGCCCCTCAACCTCGATTCTGATATCCGGTGGCTACGCAAACCGTTGCGAAGCGGGGGTGGCCATGGGATCGCCGTTCACCTGCCTGGAGATCGCCTTGAGGCTGATTGTTTTCTTCAGGAGTACCTGAACGGCCTGCCGTGTGGCGCCGTGTTCGCTGCGGATGGGTGGGATGCGTGCCTGCTGGGTATCTCCGAGCAGCTTGTCGGCAAGGCAGAGTTCGGGACGGACGGCTTTCGCTACTGCGGGAGCATCCTCGGTTCCACGGGGGCGGGGCAGGCCGAATGGGGCGACCTTGTCGATAGTATCAGGCAGGTTATTCGCGTCATTACCCGGGAGTTCCATCTTGTGGGCGTCAATGGGATCGATTTCATCCTGAAGGGTAAGACCGTCTATCCACTTGAGATTAATCCACGCTATACCGCCTCGATGGAACTGGTCGAATGGGCCTATGGCCTGAACATCTTCAAGACACATCTCGATGCCTGCCAGGGGAGACTTCCTGACTTTGACCTCCTCGCTCACCCCGATGCGGGCTGCTTCGGTAAGGCCATTTTCTTTGCTTCTCGGGCCCTGATCTTCTATGATCCCCGGTGGTGGTTCGATCAGGGCGCTCGAGATCTGCCGCTCGCAGGGGAACAGATCGCACAGGGTAAGCCGGTCTGTACGGTCTTCTCGCGCGGACAAAGCCGGTCGGAATGCTACGATCGGCTCGCGCGCGCCGCCTCCGAGATTGAGTGGACATGTCTGCACGCAGCAACGCCGGTACGGCAAGAAGCATGACCCGCGACACACGCCTTTTCGCGTCATCGGCTACGCGCCGCCTTCTAAGCCAGAACGGCCCGTTTCATGTGGAGGGCAGGGAGGTGTGGATCGAGAGCCTTTCCTGCCGGGAGATTGTAAAGCCACTCGGCACGCCGCTCCTGGTCTATTCAACAGCGCGCCTGCTCGACAACATCGCAGAGGTTGCAGCCGCCGCGAATGCGTCCTCCTACTCGATCCGTATCCACTTTGCCCTGAAGGCATGCTATCTGGTTGGGGTGGTTTCGCTCCTGAGAGATGCGGGGTTGAATGTCGAGGTGATATCTGAATATGAGTATCTGCTGGCCAGGCGGATCGGCTTTTCCCCGGCTCAGGTTATCGTGAACGGCCCGGCGAAGCGACCGGAATTCTTGGAGCGCGCTGTCATCGATGGGGTATCGCTCATCAATGTCGAGTCGCTGTCAGAGATCGGCTTCCTGCAGAGCTTGGGCCAAAGGCTTGGGAGGACGATTGAGGTGGGCATCAGGATCAACCCCCTCCTGTCGCGGCGCCTCCAGGGCCCGTTCGCCCCCCTGGGATCAAAGTTCGGCTTTGACGTGCCCAGCGGCGAGGCAATAGAGGCGGTTAAGAGGGTTGCTCGGTCGAGGTCCCTTTCGCTTCGGGCGGTGCATTGCCACAGCTATACCAGGCAATACAGGCCTGATGCGCATCGGGCCCACGTTGCCGCAGTGGTGAAGTTTCTCCGGCGAGTGGAAGCCGATCTTGGGATCCGGATTCCCGTCCTCGACTTCGGGGGCGGATTTGGGGGTCGCTATCTCATGGAGGCTCAGGGGCAGACGTTCCGACACTTCATTCGCGAGATGTTGGAGCCGCTTATCGGCCTGTCAGGCGACCGGCAGGTAATCGTTGAGCCCGGACGGTATCTGGTGAACGACGCCGCCGCGTGCCTGACGAGTATTCTGACATGCAAGCGAACGGCCCACAGACGCTGGGCCTTGGTGGATGCGGGCCGGAATATCTTGCCGCCCCGCGAAAACGCCGAGTATGTCGTCATGCCTTGTCAGGTTTCACCGGGGCGAACCCTGTATCATGTCGGTGACTTCCTGTGTATGCCGTCGGAGCCCGTTCCGCTCTCGCTCGTAAGCGGGGCGATCGCGCCAGGCGATCTGCTCGCCGTGTTCAATGCCGGGGCCTACACCTTTTCCATGGCCCAGAACTTTGGAGAGCCGATCCCAAATGCGATCCTGGTCGATAAGGGTGAGTGGACCTGGCTGTTTAAGAAACGGTCCGTTGAAGAGCAGTTCATAAGATGATATGGTGAGCTCGTCTGACGCGGTGGGCGGAACGTCACGCAAGGGGAGTGGGAGGAGGAATAATGCGGATAGGTAGAGCCAAGCCTGGGGCGTACGCTGTTGCCGGGCTTATCGCCCTCGGCGCCCTCATGCGACAGTCTCCGGTTGCGTGGGGAGCCGATACCGACTCGCCGCTGCCGGGTGGAGCTGGGGAGGCGGTTCGTCTGGAGCCGGTTGTGGTCTCCGCCAGCCGAGTCGAGCAGCAGCTACGGGACGTCCCGGCCAATGTCACAGTCATCACGCGGGAAGATATCGAGCAATCGCCGGCCAGGACTGTGGACGATCTGCTGCGGCAGATCCCGGGGTTCAGTCTGTTCAGGCGGAGCAGCAGCCTGGTCACCCATCCGACGACTCAGGGGGTCTCCCTTCGCGGGATCGGGCCCAGCGGCGTGAGTCGGACGCTGGTGCTCTTGGATGGAATCCCGCTCAACGATCCGTTTGGCGGCTGGGTCTATTGGGATAAGGTGCCACTGGAGAGCGTCGAGCGAATTGAGGTGACGCGTGGCGGCGGCTCAGGCGTCTGGGGCAACTACGCGCTTGGCGGTGTCATTAATATCGTCACCAGGCGGCCGGAGGCGCGGGTCGCTCAAGCCAAGCTCGATCTTGGATCGCGGGACACAGTGGATGCTGACCTGCTGGTGAGCCACGTCACGGGCCCATGGGGCGTCTCTCTCGAGGGTAACTTCTTCCGGACTGACGGCTACAAAATCGTCCGGAAGGATCAGCGGGGGGCCATAGATGTCAATGCCGAGTCCATTCACAAGACCTTTAACGGCCGGGTTGAATATACTCCTTCCCTGAACTCCTCGCTCTTTCTCACCGGCAGTTTCTTTCGGGAGGATCGCGGCAACGGGACCCCGCTTCAGAATAATGAGACCGAGACCGGCTATATTGCCACTGGAGGCCGACTGAAAACATCCGATGGAAGCGACTGGCAGCTTGCAGCATTCTCTCACCTGCAGACGTTTAGCAGCACCTTTACCTCTGCGGCTCCCAATCGGAACTCGGAAACCCCGGCGCTCAATCAGTTCGACGTCCCCTCAACGGATGTAGGGTTAAACTTGCAGTGGTCGAAGCGGATCTTTCAGTCCCATCTGCTCACGGCTGGGACAGATCTGCGATGGATCGACGGAGAAACTAATGAAGACGCCACATTCAGTCAGGCCCTAGGAGAGTTCACTCGGCGACGGAAGGCCGGTGGTGAGCAGCTCTTGACGGGCGCCTACCTTCAGGACATCTTCACTCCCGCACCTGGATGGCAGGTGACAATCGCTGGTCGGTTCGACTCCTGGCAGAGCTTCAATGCCTCTCGCGTTGAGAAAAATAAACAAACCGGGGCGATTACTCCGACTTCTCCTGGTTCGTTCTCCGATCGGGACGAATTCGCCTTCAGTCCCAAGGTGGCTCTCCTTTACCATGCCACCGATCAACTCTCCCTAAGAAGCTCTTTTTATAAAGGGTTTCGGGCGCCGACCATCAACGAGCAGTTTCGGCCATTCAGGGTCCGAAACGACATTACCGAAGCCAATCCAGATCTGAATCCTGAACGGCTAATCGGGGGAGAGGTCGGAGCCGACTATGCCTTTATGAGCAACCTGTTCGGTCGATTGACTGCTTTTTGGAATGAGGTGAAGGATCCCGTTGTCAACGTCACCAAGGGGATCGGCGCGGGGGCCCCCGTTGCTCCTTGCGGCTTCGTTCCGGCCGGAGGCGTCTGCCGGCAGCGGGACAACCTGGACCGGACACGGATCAGGGGGATTGAGGCCGAACTGGAGTATCGTCCATTTTTGCGCTGGACCTTCACGGGTAGTTATCTGTACAACCATACTGAGGTCTTGAGCGCCCCGAACCAGCCGGATCTGGAGGGAAAAAGAATCGCCCAGGTTCCGAGGCATCAGTTTGCCTTGAAGCTGAACTACACCAACCCTGCCCTCATCAACGTCTCCGTCCAGGGGCGGTTTGTCGGGGATCAATTTGAGGACGACCTCAACTCACTGAAGCTCGGCGACTTCTTTGTGGTGGACCTCATGCTCTCGCGACCGATCCCCGTTCCCGGGATGACCGCAGGAGAACTCTTCCTGGCGGTAGAGAACCTCTTCGACAGGACATACGAGGTCAGCAAGACGGCCGATGGCATCGTTACCACCGGCGCCCCGCTGCTCGTGCATGGCGGCCTCAAAGTACGGTTCTAACAAAAACCGTCAGCAATCAGCGTTCAGCTTAAACCGTTTAGCTGAGCGCCGGTAGCTAAAGGCTGCTTCTAACCCATGCTGATCCGCACAAAACTCCGCATCGGGTACCTGGTCATCTTTACCCTGGTGGTCTGCATCGGGCTCGTCATGGTCTGGGCTCTGCGAGGATGGGAAGCGGGAGTAAGGGATCTCACCTACTCCCACGCGCAGAGCCTGAGGGCCGAGCGGCTGCGGGGGGATTTGTATCGGCAGATCAAGGAGATCCTCGACCGGTTCGTGAGTGGGGACCGGTCCGCGCGGGGGGAGTTCGAGAACCTGGGGGTGACGGTGGAGGGGGAGTTGGCTGACCTCCGGAAGCATTCCCAATCGAGGGCGGAGGAGGAGCGGATTCACGCGCTCGAGGCGGCGCATCGACAGGTTACGCAGCTCGTGAGGGAGATTTTTGAACTTCTCGAGAAAGGCGTTCGGGAGCGGGCCATACAGCGGGTCGAGCGGGAGCTGGAGCAAGTGGCGTTCCTGCGGCAAGACGAACAGATTGACCGGCTGCGGGCCTATTATGACGCAGCCGCACAACAGTCGATGCAACGGACCCGCGCCGTCGCGACTCAGGGGGAGCTACTGGCCGGAGTCGTCGTGCTGCTCGCCCTCGCGTGGGGCGGCGGGTTGCTGTTCGGAATTCACCGATGGCTGGTAAAGCCTCTTCGGGCGATCGGTCGCTCGACCGCGATCATCAGCACCGGGGAGCTGGATCATCATATCCAGGTCACGTCCCAGGATGAATTGGGCGATCTGGCGGCCTCAATCAATCGCATGGCCCAGTCGCTGAAGGGGATTCAGGAACGCTTGCTTCAAGCCGAACGATTGGCGGCGGCCGGCGAGCTCTCTTCCTATATTGCCCACAATATCCGCAACCCATTGGCGAGCATCCGGTCTGCCGCTCAGGCAGCCCTCAAAGGATCGGAGCAGTCCGCAGAGGTTCGACTCACGCTTCAGAGTATTGTGGAGAGCGTCGATCGCCTGAACCAATGGGTGTACAATTTTCTCTTTGCCTTGAAACCGATCACGCCGACCTTGACCCCTTCCGATCTAAACCGAGTGGTCATGCAGGCTGTTGATGTGGTTCGCCCGATGATCGAGGGGAAGCACATCACGCTTGACTTGAGCCCTTCCCCAACACTGCCGCTTGTCCCCCTTGATGAGGGGTATCTGGAGCAGGCCCTCGTTGCCCTGCTTGCTAACGCGTGCGAAGCGACCCCCCGAAAGGGGAACATTGCGATCACCTCCCGGCTGATCCACGAAGGTGAGGGGTCAGGCGGCATCGTTATTGAGTTCGCTGACAATGGAGAGGGAATCCCCCTCGACATACTCCAGAAGGTGTTCACCCCGTACTTTACCACGAAGAGCGACGGTGTGGGCCTTGGCCTGACAATGGCCCGGAAGTTTATCAGCGCTCACGGGGGAAGCCTTGCCGTGTCGAACCGCCCAGAGGGTGGGACTGTAGTACAGGTTCTGCTTCCGATCACCCATCCTACAGGAGCCGGTCGCAATGGCTAAGATACTGGTCATTGATGACGAGGTCGTGTTCGCTCGCTCCGTGGCGCACACCCTCAGCAGAAATGGCCATGAATGCAGGAGTCTGTCGAGCGCAGAGGAGGGGATGACATCGCTCGAGACGGATCGACCCGATCTGATCCTGCTGGACATCAAGCTGGCCGGTATGAGTGGGCTCGACGCGCTGAGGAGGATCTTGAGCCTCGACGGGAGCATCATCGTCATCATCATGACTGCGTACAGCAGCGTCGAGAGCGCTGTGGCCGCTATGAAGGATGGGGCATACGACTACATCCAGAAGCCGATCGATCACGACGAGCTGACATTTATCATCGAGAAAGCATTGGAGACGCATCGCCTGAGAGAACGCCTCTCGTACTTCCAACGCAAGGAGGTCCAGCAGGCCGCTCATGGCGAGATCATTGGCGTCTCTGCCGGGATGACGCAGGTCATAGAAATGATCGGACGGATTGCTCACCTCGAACCCAGACCTGCAGGCGAGCTGCCGACTGTGTTGCTGCTGGGCGAGACCGGGACGGGAAAGGACCTCGTGGCAAGGGCAATCCATCGTCGAGGAAGCCTCGCCGGGCAGCCGTTCGTCGAGATTGAGTGTACATCGATCCCGAAGGATCTCGCAGAAGCGGAGCTGTTCGGGTATGAGAAGGGCGCGTTCACGGGCGCTACTGCTGCGAAGCCTGGCCTGATCGAGGCGGCCGACGGCGGGACGCTCTTTCTGGACGAGATCGGCGAGCTGAGCCCAGACATTCAGTCGAAACTGCTCAAGGCGATCGAACGGAGGCAGATTCGACGGCTGGGAAGTCTGAGGGAGCGCAAGGTTAACGTCCGGATTATTGCGGCCACCAACCGCGACCTCGAAGCGGCTGTAAGGGCCTGCTCCTTTCGGCAGGACCTCTACTATCGCCTGAAAGTCCTTACGCTCATGCTGCCGCCACTGCGAGAACGCGGCGACGATGTGGTCTTGCTGGCGAACCACTTTCTGGAGCGACTGACGCACAAGTATTCCCTTCCTGCGAGGCGGTTCACAGAGTCCGCCCTTCACGCGCTGAAAAAGTACCGCTGGCCTGGAAACGTTCGAGAGCTCGCCCACGTGGTAGAGCGGGCTCTATTGGTCTGTGATGAGGAGGAGATCGGCCCCTCCGCCCTCGGTCTCGACCTCGCTTTCCCGGTCATTGCGAGCCGAAGGCGAAGCAATTCAGCCGGCGCCGATGAGGCGCTGCAGATACAGTTTCCTGAGCGAGGTGTCGATCTAGAGGAGATCGAGCGACAACTCATCGAGCGAGCGCTCGCTCTGACAGGTGGTAATGTAGCCGAGGCCGCCCGGAAGCTTCATATCGGTAGGGAGGCGCTCCGCTATCGAATCCAGAAGCACGGGATTGCCCGCCCCATATCGTGAGCCGAGTGAAGCAAGACAGTCTGCAATCGATTGGTTGAAATCAACTACCGGTTGAATTCAACCAGATCTTTCTGCTCAAAATGTGGATGCGCTCTCGAATCCCCCGCGATAATTCAAGGAGTTAGCTGCCTCTCATCTCGGCTTCCATTCGGCATACGTGTTGCATCATGGGGATACTTCTCAGAGGAGATGTCTGCTCGAACGTGCTCATGTATCTCTAGGTCTCCTTAAGGAGGTGACACCGTGCGGGGAGCTCGGACTCAGGCGATCGGAGCGCTGGCGGGATTGATGATCGGTTGGTGGGCCAATGGCGCGCATGCCCAGGAATCTGGAGTGGGTCCGGAGATCACCCCGCTTCCGGAGATCCTCGTGACCGCTCCGGCCCGCCTTCCGGAGGTCCCGCTCTCGCTCGCCGAAGTCCCGGCCAGCGTTCAGGTTATTACGGCCGAGGAGATCAGACGCTCGGGCGCGCTGAACCTGCAGGACGTCATGCAACAGCTTCCGGGGGTGCATCTGAACGACCAACAGGGCAACGCCTATCAGTTCGATCTCTCCTTTCGGGGTTTCTCGGGCACCTCGGTCACTGGCACTCCCCAGGGAATTACCGTGTTCGTGGATGGGGTCAGGGTCAACGAGCCGACCGTCGAAGAGATCAATTTCGACCTCGTCCCCCTCGATGATGTCGAGCGGATCGAGTTGATCCGTGGGCCGACGGCCGTCTTCGGACGCAACGCCCTGGCTGGCTCACTCAATATCATTACGAAGCGGGGTACTGCCGAGCGAGAGATGGTCGTTGAAGGTTCAGGTGGCAGCTTTGGTCGCGCGAAGGGGCGAGGGGTTGTGAGTGGAAGCGGGGGCCCACTGGACTACTATTTCTCCGGGAGTTACTTTCATGAGGATGGCTGGCGCGATCAATCGGCTTCTCGTCTGTCTCAGTTTTTCGGGAAGTTAGGGTATCGACAGGGCGGGACCGATGTGACCCTCTCCTACCAGTATCACAATAACAGGATCGAACAGGCCGGTTCGTTACCGCTCAGCAGGTTGCAGGTCAATCGTCAGGAGAATTTCACCGGCGGTGACTTCTTCGGGCCCGAGCACCACCAGGCAGCCCTCAATGCGAGGCAGGAATTAGGAAAGGGGTTTTCCTTGGCTCTCAATAGCTTCGCCCGAAGCCTGGTTGCCGAGCAGTTCAATGCCAGCCTGATCAGCGAGAACACCCGCCTCTTCAACGATACCCTGTCCGGCGGTGGCACGCTCCAACTCGCGCACGAAGGCCGGTTCTGGGGGCGCAAGAATGTCCTGACCCTTGGAGCGGAATATGCCCGCCACGACGTGGACATCCGGGTCTTCGAGGAGCAGAACGATCGATCTCGTCAGCAATGCCGAGAGGAAGCGCTCGCCGCGGGGAAAGACCCGGATGAAGAATGTCCGGAGAAACAGCTTGCCTCCGTCCTCTCCGACAAGCAGGACACCGTGGGCGCCTATCTTCAAGATACGGCTGAGCTGGGCCGCGGCCTTTTGCTGTCCAGCGACAATCTGTTCTTTACCGGGGCACTCCGAGCCGACTATATCCGGCACTCCGTTACCGACTCCAGTCCTGAAGAACCGGGCAAAGCCTCAGGAAGAGCCTCGTTCAGTCGTGTGACTCCCAGGGTCGGCCTCAACTACAATCTCTCAGATGACTACGGGATCTATTTCTCATACTCGCAAGGGTTTCGTGCCCCGGCCTTTCTGGAGCTGACCTGCGCCGATCCCACATCCCCCTGCGTGGGAATCCAGGCCGGCGTGGCCCCGGATACCGGCTTCTTTAAGCTCAGTCCAGTCAGGGCTAACAACTATGAATTGGGTTTCCGGGCGCGCCCGGCGCCATGGCTGGAGGGGAGCCTTGCCTTCTACCGGACCGACGTAAGGGATGACATCTTTTCGGTATCTGACCCGGCTGAACTCACGGTCTTTTTCCAGAACGTGGGCAACACACGACGGGAGGGGATCGAGCTCGGCCTTCGTGGAATCTATCACGAATGGCTGGAGGGGTACGTGAATTACGCTTACACCCGCGCTACCTTTCGGGATAACATCGAACTGGCCTCGCCCAGAACACCGGGCGGCGCCCAGCAGGTACAAAATGGGAACCGGCTCCCACTTACGCCGAACCATCGAGTCAATACTGGTCTTCGGTACCATCTGTACAAATGGCTCACGATCTCCCTCAACCTGACCTACGTCGGCGATCAGTTCTTCCGTGGGGATGAGGCCAACACCCAGCCGAAGCTCGACGACTATGTTGTCTTGAACGCCGGCCTCGATCTCCACTGGCGGCGTTTCGCGGGATTCGTGAAGATCAACAATCTGACTAATAACAGATACGAGACGTTTGGCACCTTCGCGCCGAACGCGAAACTGCCCGGGGATCCTGTCGAGCCGTTCCTGACGCCGGCGCCGCCAATCAACGTCTTGGTCGGCGCCAGTTACCGATTCTAAGATTACAGGAACATATTGAAGGAAAAAACTCTTCGCTTGCTTCGGGCGCATCCGCTATAATTATTGTATGGCTCCAAAGGATACCTTCGCGCTTGGACGTCAAGGAGGCCATACCGAGGTCGGCCGGGCCCCCGATGTGGTCCACTCTGTCATGACATTACTGGTTGGATCGCGGACCAGACCGCTTTCGTTGGGCCGATTTCTTCTGAGTTCCACCGGTTTCCACCTGATTCTGGCTTGGGTTGTCATCAGTTTTGGGCTTCCCACGGCTCCGTCAGCTCCGCGGCCCCTTGTCGTAACTCTTATTGGAAGTGAGAATTCCGAGCCATCCGCTCCGTCGGGACGCCTCGACCGCGCTCACACGAGGCAACCAGCCCCCCCAGGGCAGGCGGCTCCTCCTGTCAACTCGAAAGCGATGGCCCAATCTCGCGTTTCGCCTCCGTCTCCTGCTCTTGCGGCGTCTTCACCGGCTCGGGCGGCTGAGACGGTGGAGTCTGCGACGTTGGATGAGCGGACCAGCGGGCCAAAGGCCGTTGGTATGCCTGCCGGTGGATCACGCGCAGTGGGTGTTGGCACACCGGGAGCCTCTGCGGTAGGTAGCCTATCGCCGGGGCCGGTCCTGCTTGGTCCTGACGGGGATGGCGAAGTCGTCTCCGGCCCGGCAAGGCGGGGCGGAGCGGGCCGACTCGACGCAGCATTGGTCGCGCCGCTGACCCCGTCAGTGACTGTTGGTTCCCCCCAGGACGCGGCAGGCGGAGGATCTGGCCGGACAGGCAGTGGGGCCGCTGGGGGGAGGTTCTCCGCCCCCAACTACGGAATCAATCCGCTTCCCAAGTACCCTCCTTTGGCACGGGAAAAAGGTTACGAAGGAACAGTCTACCTGCGAGTCTTGGTTCAGGCGGATGGTCGCGTGGGGCAACTTGCCATCGATCGATCCTCCGGCCATGAGATCCTGGACCGGGCGGCGGCAGATTCAGTCAAGGAGTGGGCGTTTTTTCCTGCCAAAAAGGGTGGGAAGCCGGTGGAAAGCTGGGTACTGCTTCCGGTAAAGTTTGCGCTCAACTGATATGAGATAGGGTGTGACGGCTATCTTACGCACTACGAGGTTTCTCTCCACATACTTGCCCTTTTTCCTCGCTTTGTTCTTTCTCGCCTCCTTCGCTCCTTCTGCAGGCGGAGCCGAGCCGAAGAGTAAGTATTTCTATGACGAGAATGGGGAGGTCATCCGGGAGGAGGTGGAAAGCGCCGGCTCCGGGCGGATCGATACCTGGATCACCTATCGGGATGGACGCCCGATCCTCCAGGCAGTGGACACGAATAAGGACGGTAAACCCGATACCTGGTACCACCTGTCTGCAGATCGTCAGGTGGAAAGGACGGAAAAAGACAGCAACGGCGATGGAAAGTCCGATATCTGGATTAGTTACCACCAGGGAATTCCGATGAAGGCAGAACAGGATCTGAATGCCGATGGGAGATCCGATCGATTCATCTTCTACGAAAAAGGGAAGGCGGTCCGGGCCGAGGAATCGGTGAAGCGCGATGGAAAGATCACCCTCTGGTCGTATTATGATGCTGCCGGCATGCTCATCCGGGATGAGGAGGACAAAAAAAAGGTCGGTCGTCCAACGCGCTTCTCCTATTACCAGGAGGGGAAGCTCTTGCGGCGCGAGGAGGACACAAAAGGAACGGGACGGATCGACAGTTGGTCGTATTACGACAAGGACGAGCGCCTGATCCGGCGTGAGGCTGCCCGAAGGGGATCTGGGCGACTTGACGTCTGGGCCTACTATGAGAATGGACAGATCATCAAGCAAGAGGAGGATACTCTTGGTCAAGGCCGGCCGAACGTCGCCTACTTCTTCCAGGCAGGTATCATGTCCCGACGAGAAGAGGACACGCAGGGAGCCGGCCGGCTAGATCTGATCGACTGGTACGAGAGCGGCAAGCCGGTCAAGCGACAGCAGGATACCAGGCGGCAGGGGAAGATGGATGTCGTAACCTACTTTCGAGAGGGAGATATGGAGCGGCAGGAGATTGACACCAAATACGAGGGGCGGTATGACCTGGTTCGCTTCTTTGAGAATAGCCGCCTTGCCAGAGAAGAGTACGACACCAATGGGGACGGCCGACCGGACGTCTGGGTCTCCTACAATGAGACGGGCGAAAAGGTGCTTCAGGAAGAGGACACCGATTACAATGGCAAGGTTCATGTCCGGTATCGCTTTACAGGAGGGAAGGTCGTGAGCAAGGAACTGGTCGGCGAAAAGCGAGCGGATAGCCCGCCGCGCCTTCTGATGCCCAAGATTCCGTGATGCTCAGCCTCTCAAAGCGGCGCGCATTCGAGAGAAAAATTGCTTGACAGATTAGCGTGAGCGAGATATAAAATCTCACCGCATCAAATAGCGTCTCTGAATGGGTTGGCTCTCCGGGGCGCGAGAGACGTGCACTGTTTCTCCTGGACACAATCGAGTTGGCGCCGATCGCGTTCAAGGGCATGAAGGTTTTCACGCACTTTGTGAAGAACACGAAAACGGTCAGAGTTGTTCCTTCCTGTGGCTGGCGCGGGCTGGCCTCTCTTTTTCTTGCCGTCATCCTTTTCATCTCTCTCATTGCCTCTCAAGCTCGCGCTCTGGAGCCGGCCTTTGGCCAAGCCGCTGAGGAGGCCGCCGCTAAACTCGCCGAAGCCTTTCCAGCCGTCCAGGGATCAATTACCGGAGTCGAGAGGGACCGGGTCCTGATCGACCTAGGAGCCAAGCAGGTGTATCAGGGGATGGAACTGCAGGTCTACCGGGAAGGAGATGAGGTCAAACACCCGGTAACTGGCGAGGTCTTGGGAAAGCGGGACAAAAGGCTTGGCCTCCTCAGAGTCGTTGAGGTGAAAGAGAAATTCTCAGAGGCGGCCATTGTCTCCAGAGAGGAAGGATCTACCATCAGGGCCAGAGATTTGGTCCGGGTAAGTTCAGACCGCCTTTTGGTTGCCCTTCCACTCATCGACGCTAGCGGGGTCAAGGAAGCGAATGTCCATTCGGTCACGAAAGATCTGGCCATTGCGCTGGCCAAGACCGGCCACTTTATCGTGATCGAGGATCCTCTCCTCAGGGCCGCGCTGGCGGGGGAGCGTTCCTCGCGGGTGGAATCATTCGGCGATCCATCAACCCTGAAACTGTTGGCGGAGAAGGCGCACATTCAGCTCCTCATTCTGGGCAAACTCAGCCCTGGTCACCAGGGACTGTTCCTGAATCTGCAGGTCATGTCGGTCGTTACCGGAGCGCCGTTGACTGTTGCGAGTGTCGAGGTCGCGGAACGTGGACCGATGGTCATGGCCGCTCCCTCGTTCCCGTCGAGTCCGGCCCTCCGGCCTGGCTCAGGCCAGGCTCCCTCCGCAGCGTCACGACCCTCTTTCATCCATGCAGAGCGTCAAATTCCCGAGCCTTCGAGAACTGCCGAGCAACCGAAAGGTCCCCGTTCAGAGATAGCCTCTTCCCGTAAGGGTGTGGTTGCCGAAGATGTGTTGCGAAAGCCCGGGACTCCCTCGTTCCTGACTGTGGCGGAGGCCGAACCGGCGCGTTCCGATAATAATAAGGGCTTGCAAGAGTCTGTAGTATTCGAGCTGCCCGATCCGCTTCTTGCACTGGCAGCGGGAGATCTGGATGGGGATCAACGGCCCGAGATCGTTGGGATGACCTCTTCTGAGGTGATTGTCTATCGGTGGCAGAATCAACGACTGGCGCCAATTGTCAGGGTCAGCAGTCCTCGATTTCTTCGCCACCTGCATCTTGACGTCGGTAATATTAACGGCCGCAGCCATGCCCAGATTGTTGTCACAGCCATGTCCGGGGCTCGGAGCGATCTTCACTCGTTTATCCTGGAACTTCAAGGGGGCCAGCTCGTTCGGATTGCCGATAAGCTGGGCTATTTCCTTCGTGTCGTCATGGGGCCTGGTATTGAGACGCCCATCCTGGTCGGTCAGCGGATGGGGGAGCTTACCGCTTTTGAAGGGCCGATCGTCCGGCTGACTTGGAGTGGTGAGCGGTACGTCGAAGGGCAGCCACTCACCCTTCCAGTTCAGGTAAAGAATCTCTACGAATTTACGCCGATCAATTCTACTGGCGATCAGATATCAGAGGTTGCTGTCATCAGCGAGCAGCGGGTCAAGACGTACGGGAGCGAGGGCAAGCCGTCCTGGGAAGGTAGAGATGACTTAGGCGAGGTCGAGCACCTTGCCTTTTCCCATATCCCTACGTACCGAGCTCTTCAGGAGAAGTTCGGACTCAGGTCGGGGATCGCGATTACTCCCGAAGAGCACGCTGCCTTGCAGATCCTGCCGCGGCGGGTCCTTGTCGAGGCGCCGCCCCTGTGGGGTAACGCCAAGGCAGAGCTTCTGACCTTTACCAATCCGAAAAAGATTGGACTTTTTCGTGTCGATTCATCCATGCCTAGTCAGGTTGTGGCGTTTGACCGTCAAGAAGGAACCTTTGTACGGGGGTGGGAGACGATCCCTCTTGAGGGGAAGGTGCGTGACGTTGCTTTGGCCGATCTGAACGGCGTCGGCAGGAAGGACCTGATTGTGCTATCGGCTGTTAAAGAAAAGGGTGTCGTTGCATATCTGCAGGATGGGTCGCGTGGCATCATCAGCGTATTTTCTTTCACCCGGTAAGATGTTGTATCGCAGAGCGTTGAGCGATTTACCCAATCACGAAGAAACTAGGTAAAAGAAAGGAGGGGTGAAAAGGCAGCTCTGCATCTTTGCTCGAATGAGTGTGTGGAACGCAATGCCTGAAAGGCGGCGTAAGCGAAGTAGGGGCAATAGGGGTATTGAGAGAAGCGGGATACGATTTCCTGGAAGAGAGTTCCCGGGAAGCAACAGGACCGAATGAAGAGGGAGGCATTCAATGAGCGTGAAACGATGTACGTCACTGATCGGGGGTCTGCTGATCCTGGTTGGGAGCCTTGTAGTGTCGGCGCCTATCGTCTCAGCCAACGACGAGGTGTTGAAGCTGCAGAAAGACGATGGCCAATGGGCCGTCCAGAACAAGAACTATGCAGGGACCCGTTACAGCGGTCTGAACCAGATTACGCCCGAGAACGCGAAAAACCTGAAGGTTGCCTGGTCGTTCTCGCTGGGGACAATAAACGGCCAACAGGGAGGCCCGCTGGTTGTCGGCGACACGATGTATGTCCACAGTTCCTATTCTTCAAGCAACTCGCACAACATCTTTGCGCTCGACCTGTCAAAGGAAGGGGCGCCGATCAAGTGGAAGTACGCGGCGAAGCATGACCCAAAGGCGGTTCCGGTCGCCTGCTGCGACTTGGTCCATAAGGGCCTCCAGTATGCGAACGGCAAGATCCTGTATCAAACGCTCGATGGATTCGTGATTGCCCTCGATGCCAAGACCGGCAAGGAGCTCTGGAAGACCCGGAATGCCGACCCATCCAAGGGCGAGACGAATACAGCCGCCGGTCTGGTGATTAAAGATAAATACATTGCCGGTGTCGCCGGAGGCGAATTTGGGGTCCGCGGCTGGGTGGCGGCCTACGACATCAACACCGGCAAGCAGGTCTGGAAGGCCCGCAACGTGGGGCCCGATGACGAGCTTCTGCTCGCGTCCGACTTCAACGCCGCCAACCCGCATTACGGACGATTTGGCGAGGGGACCAAGAGCTGGCCTGGCGAGCAGTGGAAAGTGGGCGGTGGCACCACCTGGGGTTACTATTCGTACGATCCTGATCTGAACCTGTTGTACTACGGCTCCGGCAACCCCGGGACCTGGAACCCCGCCCCTCGGAAAGGCGGCGATAACAAGTGGTCGATGACCATCTGGGCCCGCAATCCTGACACCGGGGTGGCTAAGTGGGCCTATCAGATGACCCCGTGGGATAACTGGGACTACGATGGGATCAATGAGTCCGTCCTGACCGAGCAGACCTTCGGAGGCAAAAAGCTCAAGGTCCTCACTCATTTCGACAGGAACGGCTTTGCTTACACCCTTGACCGCACCAACGGCACACTCCTCTCGGCCGAGCCGTTCGTCTATGTCAACTGGGCGAAGGGGATCGACCTCAAGACGGGGCGGCCGATCTTAAACACCGAGAAGTTGACCAAGCAAGGTGAAGACACCAAGAACATCTGCCCCTGCGCGATGGGTGGCAAGAACTACCTGCCTGCTGCCTACTCCCCGGTGACGAACCTCTTCTACGCTGCCACCAACAACATGTGCATGAACTATGAGGGTCAACTAGTTCAGTATACGGCGGGGGCGCCGTATGTGGGCGCCAGCGTCCTGATGATCCAAGGCCACGAGGGCAAAGACAACTGGTGGGGTGAGGTTATCGCCTGGGATGCCGTCAAGGGGAAAAAGGTGTGGGGCATCAAAGAGCAGCAACCCCCATGGAGCGGGCCCGTGGTGACCGCATCCAATGTGGCCTTCTATGGCACGATGGATGGCTGGTTCAAGGCGGTCGATGCCCGAGATGGGAAGCTTCTGTGGAAGCACAAGGTCGGCTCCGGGATCATCGGCAATCCGATGACCTACAAGGGGCCTGACGGCAAGCAGTATGTTGCCGTGTACTCCGGGGTCGGCGGGTGGTTTGGCGCCACCGTATCGCTCGACCTTCCTAAGGACGATCCAACCGCTGCGTTGGGCGGCGTAAATGCTGCCTACCTGTCCGGTCTGCCTATGGCGACGAGTAAGGGCGGGACGCTGTACGTCTTCGGCCTCTAAGCGGGTATACCTGATGCCGGCGCCGAAGGATTACATCCTCGGCGCCGGTTTTTTATGCTATAATACAGCTAGTTAGCTTTCAGCGATCAGCAGTCAGCTTTTTCTGAGACGTCTCCTGCCTTGTCCGAAGCTGATGGCTGAGTGCTGATCGCTGTCGGCTGTTTTTTGAGGAAGTATGATGAACCGAAGACTTATTATTATCAGCGGATTCGTTGTTGTGATGACCCTGTTGCCCTTTGCCTGGCCGGCCTGGGGGGGGCATGTCAACCCGCTCCGTGTCTGTGGCGATCCGAATAACCTGCCATTCTCCAACAAGCAATCAGAAGGATTTGAAAATAAGATTGCTGAGGTCATCGCCAAGGAATTGAAGATAGAGCTGACCTACTTCTGGTGGCCGCATCAGCATGGGTTGGTTCGGAGAGCGTTGAAACCGGGACTCTGTGATGTCATGATCTCAATCCCCCAGGGTTGGGATCGGGTTCTCTGGACTAAGCCCTATTATCGTTCGGCCTATGCGTTTGTCTACCCCAAGGATCGGGGGCTTCAGATCAGATCGCTCGATGACCCAATCCTGAAGCGTCTCAAGATCGGAGCCTATATCAATTCCCCACCGGCAGAGGCATTGGCGAATAGGGGTATCACGACAAATATTGTCGGCTATAGTCCCTATTATGATTCCATAACTGAACGTCGAGACAAAATCCTCCAGGACCTCATTGCCGGTGAGATCGACGTCGTGCTGGATTGGGGGCCGATGGTCGGCCATTTTGCGAAACGGTTGAATGGATCGCGACCTCTTGAGGTAGTCCTCCTCCAGGGTGGGGAGTCCGGGAGTCCCTTCACCTTCGAGTTTTCTATGGGGGTAAAGGAAGGCAATGCGGCACTCAAGGCTGAGCTTGAGCAGGCGATCAGTCAACGGCATGCCGAGATCAGAAAGATTCTGGAGGAGTATGGCGTGCCCCTTCTACCCCTCCTGGCGCGCGAGCAGTTTCCGAAGGTAGAAGAGAAGCCGGGAGAGGTCTTTTACCGTAGTTTCGATCGGGACGATCCCCTTACTCCTTATTAGGACCAGGCGAAAGGGGCAAACCACACCTGAAACGAACGAGGAACAATAATTATGAGACAGAAGAAGTGGCTTCTCGTTACATCAGTCCTGACCTTTGTGATGTTGGGATGTGTCCAGAGCCTCACGGCTCAGAACCAGGAGCCGGCGAAAACTGAAGCACCCGGTCAACAACCGAAAGGATCGGAGGCCCCAGCATCTGCCGATCAGCAGAAGCCAAAAAAGCTTAATCCGTTTACCGGGAACGAAGAGGCGATCAAAGAGGGGCGCCAATTGTATCTGCAGTCCGGCTGTCCAGGCTGCCATGGCTCAGGCGGTGGCGGCGCGATGGCTGGAGCTACGGCATTCATACGTGATACTTGGAAGTTTGGTGGTGACGACGAGACCTACTTCAAGGTGACCAAGGGGACCTATCCAGGACAGACCATGCCGGCGGTCTTCGGGGCGATTCTAACAGATGAGCAGGTATGGAAGATCATTGCTTGGATCCGGTCGATCTATAAAGGAGATCCGGAGAGGATCGTCTGGTAGGATAGAGGACTGGTCCGCTGGCGCTGTGGCTTGCCGCTCGATGATGGTCAAGGTTATCTACCCTTCGGTGACATTCTTTGGCCCGGTGGGCAACCGTATCGCATTAGTCAGACGGACGGTTGTGCTATTGGCGCTTGCGCTCTCGGTTGCGTCCCTTCTCACCTTACAGGCTTTTGCTCAGGACGATGTTGGCCTTCCGATTCATCCAAAGACGATTCCTTCCACCATCGTTCGTCGGTCCGGAGAAGGGGAAGGGACGCGATGGGTTCAGGTCAGCTTCACGATCGACGCACCGTACAAGCAAGTCGTCAAATTCTATCAGGAGAAGGCGGGCAGGAATGCGCAAATCTCTGAGATCGATTCTGGAAAGCTCCTGAACACCCTTATCCTGTTCAGTAGAGACCTCACGGATCAGTTCAACGTCAATATCAGTAGTAAGCTTGGAAGAAAAGTCACTGAGGTTGAACTATCCCGGAATTTTGTTCGTCCATAGCTGCCACGCGCAACAACTCTTCGCTCTTCCGCCATCGTATAGGCGGAATTCATTCTTTAGAGAGGGGACGTTTAAAAAAGTTCTTGACATCGCGATGCATTGCCTTTATTATACATCTGTCTGTGTAGCACGCTTTTGTTGTGAAAGGGAGAGAACCGCGAAAGCTGCTGGATAAGGCTTTCGCGGTTTTTGTTTATCGGGGCATGGCCTCGAGATTTTAGATAGAGGGGGGGTGAGGGTTTGGAACGAGTTACGGGTACTGTAAAGTGGTTCAACGATGCGAAGGGTTACGGCTTTATTGCACGGGAAGACGGCGACGACGTGTTCGTGCACTATTCCGCGATTACTGGAGCCGGCTTCCGGTCGCTCAATGAAGGGCAGGCTGTGGAGTTCGACGTCGTGGATGGGCCAAAGGGTAAGCAGGCTGCCAACGTCTCTAGAGCAGCTTAGTTAGCTTACGTTCCCTCTGAACCGTTACGACCTCCCGGAGATCTCTCTGGGAGGTCGTTTTCTTTCCGAGCGATGCTTTTCCCCCGCCTTACCCTGGAAGTTCCCTTCCCGCTGATGGCGAAAACGACCCATGTGGCTGGCCTCTCGTCAACCGTCCTCGGCTCAGCGCTCCATGGGGGTCAGGCTCGCCTGGCGAGCGGAGCGAATCAGTAGCCAGACACAGAGGATCAGCTTGAGCGCATCGAGGGCGGTGTAGGCCTGGTGGAGCCTCCAGAAGCGTGCCAGCTCATGAGGCACCAGGGTGCGGGGGACGAAGTCCATACTTCGGCCGAGCGGCACGATAAACCAGGTCAGCAGCAACAACGCGAGGACAAGCAGGAAGATCGCTGCCGCGCCGATGACGCCCGCACGGTCCAGGGGTCTCAACCCGAGGGCGGTAGCTACGACGGCCGCGCCGAGCGCAAGCTGGGTGAGCCCCCAGGCGCTTAAATAAAGCCGATTCAATTCTGAAACGAGATAGCGCAGGACGCCGCGAGCCTCATCGTGTGCGAGGGGGGCGATGGCGCGCGAGAACTCAACGGTTGGCGCAGACAGCAGCCGATCGACTGTGCGAAAATTCTGCGTCGCCATGAAGGCGATCAGCAAGGTGCCGACGATCCACCCACCCAGTAACGTGATGAGCAGTGCTCTCATCGTTCTCCCATCGCTAGCGTCAGTCCTTTCGTTTCGACGTTCATCCTGATGCCCTACGTCTGAGCAAGTTCAGGGGTGAAGACCCACAGCAGCCGAAAGCCCCTTTCGGTCTTTGCGAGGCAGACCATCGTCCCTGCATCCGGCCAGATGATCTCCTTCTCGCTATCGCCGAGCACCAGGGCCGAGACGAGGCGGCTCAGGTGCGGCAGGTGGCCCACGAGCATCAGCGGCTCCCCAGCGGCCTTCAGCTCGGCGAGGACCCTGTCCGGCTCGTCACCGGGCGTGAGACCCTCGATTTGCCGAATACCGAGCCGCGGCGCGAGGTGTTCGGCCAGGATCTCAGCGGTCTGCCGTGCGCGCAGCTTATCCGAGTGGCGGATCTGGGATACCTCAAGTCTCAGGATCGCGGCGTGCCTGGCCACTCGCTGAACCTCCTCGCGCCCGCGATTGCTCAGCGGCCGGGCTGGATCCTCCATGTCGGCCTTCGCCTCTCCATGTCGTACCAGGTAGTGCCGCAACGCCTTTTTGACAGCCATCCTCACCTCCGGCGGTATGTTCCCATCAACTCCGCTTGGCCGAGGATATGACCCTGCATCGCCTTCTCCAGATCCTTCTTGGTCGTGCTTGCGGGGAGATTCAACGCCGTATCGAGCGCGTACAACTTGAAGAAATACCGATGGGTCCCGGAAGGTGGACAGGGGCCACCATAGCCGATCCGACGGAAATCGGTGGTCCCCTGTTTGGTCCCGTTTGACAGCGATGCGGTCTTGGGCAGATTCTCGTCGAGCGCGCTGGCGCTGGCGGGGATGTTCCACATTACCCAGTGGACCCACGTGCCGACCGGCGCATCGGGATCGTCCGAGATGAGGGCAAAGTCTATCGTCCCGGTTGGAGGGTCTGACCAGCTTAGTGGTGGGGAGACGTCTTGCCCGTCACACGTGTACTTGGCCGGAATCATTTCACCAGCCTGAAACGCCTGACTCTTCAGTTCCATCGTTGCCCCTCCTGCGCCGATCAGCAGCGCGGTAAGCCCCATCACAACTAACCTCGTAAGTACACTCAAGAAAGCCATAGTATGTTCGTCCCATGCCGGGCTCTTGAGGTGGGTTTGCCAGACCCGAAATACCCCCGCCCAATTACAATCAGCTCTTAACTGCAACATTTGGGATTAAAGCTGAGCCATAGAACCTTACACCCCTTCGACAGAGGTGAGGGCAAGGCAGATGGCAGCAAAACGATTCTCCACGCCGAGCTTCTCATACACGGAGCCCAGGTACGCTTCCACCGTCCGGAGGCTCAGGGTCAGGATGCGCCCAATCTCCCAATTCGTCTTGCCTGAAACCACCCACTTGAACACCTTCGCCTCCTGCGGACTGAGCTGATAGCGTTTCACGAACTGAGGCGACAGACCACTGCACTGTTCGTGCAGCAGCGAGCAACGGTGCTCCGCTTCGCAAAGGTGGCGCACGATGAGCCACCTGCCTTCCCGCTCCACGATAAAGGGCTTGCGGGGTGGGGGGGACCCCGTGTCAAGGCGGCCAACGGTCGCCTTGTGCTGCCGGACCCCACTCCTCCAGCCGTGCAGGCAACCGATCCGCTGAGGGACCTCCGAAATAGCCTTCCAGCCACTGCTGGGCTCGTGGGGTCGGGAGCCTAACCCGCCCCGTCTTGCTCAGGACCACTATCCCCTGATGATCGACCTCGATCCCCCGTCTGAGCAAGGTTGCCCGCCAGATCCACGTGGTGCCCAGGCTCGGCCCGCGCTCCCGCGTTCGGCGCAAGGGGGGCCTGCGGATTATCGGCCCATGGGGATCTGGGTGTTTTTTTAACGAAGGTCCAGAGCTCATCGACCTGCACCTGGGAGAGCCGCAGCTCCCGAAGGAGGAGGTGGCTGACGTGATCACAGTGCTGAGCCGCCAGCGCCAGCCAGCCGCGGACGGTGTCCAGCTTGACCTCCAGGACCCGAGCGGTGCCGCGCAACCCCAACCCTTCAGCGAGGAGCCGGAGCCCCAGCAGGACGGTCCGCTTCCGGGTGCGGAGGCCAAAGAAGGCTGTCCCGGTGCGACTGGAGAAGGCTTTCCCGCAGGCCCGGCAGAGAAACAGGCGCGCCCGTCCGGTGCGCCGGGTCCGGTACGTCCCGTTGGAGACCACATTGCCCAGGTCCGTCTTCCCCCGGTGTTGACACCGAGAATTGGGGCAGGCCACGTCGAGGAACTTCGGTTTCGGTCCACGTGTCGCTCTCGTTGGCTTCGCCATGTTCTCCTCCTTTCCCAGAGAGGATAGCAGGAGACCGGCATGCTATCAGTATATTATAGGGTCACTACCTCTTTGTGATGTCAAGGGGAAAATAACCTCCTTCCTGGGCGAAGCGAGTGCGCAGGGTCACCTTCGCCCCGACTGTGATGCCATGTGTGGCCCTTACCAACACGATCCGAGGCGAATGCTGCCGCGCAAGGAAGAGCTTCTATGAGGCAGGCGATTGACTTTGCTGGAATGACACTCTAGAATAAACATTTATTGCGCCTACAGGAGTGGCAGTACGTAACCACACATAGAGGGAGTTGCGAGCCTCTCTGACGCGGTCTACATCAGAATCAGAGTGGTCCCGTAGGCCTGTCAGTGATCACGGCTGTAACATGGTAAGACCTCTTCCCGGCACCGGTCATCCCGACCAGGCCTCCTGCTTGGCTCCCAGGCCGCCGTCCCCGTTACACTGGATGACCCCGTCGCATCTGCAAGCGGCGATCAAGAACCTGGTCGGCCACCGAGACCTGCTCGTGCACTTTGTCGCCAGAGACCTGAAGAGTCGATATGCCGGCTCCTTCATGGGGATTGTCTGGAATGTCGTGCACCCCTTAGTCATGATCACCATCTATACGCTGGTCTTCTCCCGCATCATGCAGGCGAGACTCCCAGGTATGCCGGACGTGTACAGCTACAGCATCTATCTGTGTGCCGGCCTCCTGCCCTGGAACGCCTTCGCCGAGGTGGTCAGCCGCTCGGCCACGGTCTTCCTGGATCAGGCCTGGCTCCTCAAAAAGATCCGCATCCCGAAGACACTGTTGAGCGGCTCGATCGTCCTCTCGAGCGCCATCAACTTCCTGATCGGGTTCTCGATCTTCTTCCTCTTTCTGCTCCTGACCGGACATGTCCCTAACAGGGCCTATCTGATCCTCCCGCTTCTCCTCGTCCTGCAGTTCGCCTTTGCCTTCGGACTGGGGTTGATGGTCTCCGTCCTCAACGTCTTTCTCAGAGACATCTCACAGCTTGTTGGAATCGGGCTCCAGTTTTGGTTCTGGTTGACTCCCATCGTCTATCTGGAGGAGGTATTACCGGACGGCATCAGGCGCCTGCTGCGCCTGAACCCAATGACCCATTTCCTGCGCGGCTATCACGGGGTGATCCTGGACGGCCTCGTCCCCTCCTGGTCACTCCTTGGGACCACAGCGCTCGCCGCCCTCATGAGCCTCGCCATAGGATCCGCCATCTTCTTCCGTCTCAAGGATGAGATCGCTGATGAGGTGTAGGCACATCCGGACTAGGACCCCTCAGTGATACAGCTCCACAACCTCTCCAAGCGATACAAGCTGTACACCAAGCCGGCGGATCGGCTCAAAGAGTGGATGACGGCTGGACGCAGGGTGTACCACCGCGAGTTCTGGGCACTCAGAGACATCACCTTGTCGGTCCCTGCCGGCACAGCGCTTGGGATCATTGGCCAGAACGGGGCCGGGAAGAGCACCCTCCTCAAGATCTTAACGGGCATCACGAAGCCAAGCGCTGGCGCCTTCGAGATGCGGGGCCGTGTGGCGGGCCTGCTGGAGCTGGGGACGGGATTTCATGGCGAGTTCACGGGGCGACAGAATGTCTTACTCAATGGGAGGCTCCTGGGGCTGTCCCAAGCGGAGCTGGCGGAACGATTAGAGGAGATCGTCGCCTTTGCTGAACTCGGGGAGTTCATCGACCTGCCGGTCCGGACCTATTCGAGCGGGATGCAGCTTCGCTTAGGGTTTGCCCTGGCGGCTAGCATCGACCCGCAGGTGCTCCTGATCGATGAGATCTTATCGGTGGGCGATGCGTACTTCCAGCAGAAGTGCGCACAGCGGATAAGGGCGTTTAAAGAGCAAGGTGTCACGATCCTCATCGCCACGCACGACCTCGGCGCCGTGAAGTCGCTCTGCGACGAGGCAGCGCTCCTCCATGAGGGACGGGTGGTCGAGGTGGGCAAACCCGATGAGGTCCTGGACCTCTATAACGCGCTGATCGCCAAACAGGGCAGCCACACCACGTTCCATCTCATCACGCGAAGCGTGCCGCAGAAGGAGGGGAGCGCTGGACTCCGCTCTGGCAACTTCGGGGCCATCATCTCACAGGTCGAACTGCTGAATGAACAGGGCGCGCCGTGCAGGACACTCGTCGTCGGCCAGAAGGTGACGGTGGCCGTCCGCGCCATGTGCTTCGAGGCGATTGCCAACCCGACGGTCGGGATCCTGATTCGTGATCGTCTCGGTCAGGATATCTTCGGGACGAATACCTTCCACCTCGGTCACCACCTTGGGGCCTTTGCGCCCGGAGAGGTGCTACAGATCGAGTTTGCGATGGTGGTAGACTTAGGGCCAGGTCACTATACGCTCACCGTGGCGGTTCATACGCTTGATGTGCACGTGCATGAGTGTTTCGATTGGGTCGATCGAGCGCTCTCATTCGAGGTCATCCCTGCCGGCGATTTTCGGTTCATCGGCGTCGCGAAACTCTACCCCGCTGTCCAGTGGCGCAAAGGGTCCGGTGAACTGCAGGCGAGCTCGTTTGCGGAGGTGTTTGGGGATGCCCCCGCCTGCCTGACGATGGATAGACGACATGAGCGGTTTCTCCTTCGGGGATGGCATGCGGAGGAGCGGAACGAGACGGGGGCATTCCGATGGTCTCAACAGTCCTTCGCCTTTGCGCTCCGACCGAAGACCCACGACCTGAGGATGAGGGTGGTGATGACGAAACCGGATATCGGCGATAATAGCCCGCTCAGCGGGGTCGTGCAGATCCTGTCTCAGGAGATCGGCCGGTTCAGCCTGAAGGCGCCAGGACCACAGGTGGTAGCGGTGCGAATGCCAGAGGCCTATGTGCGCCAGGCCGTCCCGATTGGCATTGACCTGGAGTCGTCCTGGAGGCCCTGTGAGACGCTCCCCGGCAACCTGGATACGCGTGAGCTGGGGCTGGCGATCCGGGAAATCCAGGCGGACTGAGACGAACAGCGCCGAGGCGGTATCG
>Ga0209515_10000467_pt1 | contig 74577 bp, 72 predicted proteins | sample Subgroupgradi54m_FD_187454 | JGI IMG/M metagenome (GOLD analysis project Ga0209515, IMG submission 187454) | Subsurface groundwater microbial communities from S. Glens Falls, New York, USA - GMW60B uncontaminated upgradient, 5.4 m (SPAdes)... ...
ACATGAGCCGCCTCCTTGGCCGCGAAGTCCGGCACGGTAAAAGGAACCCCGAGTTCCTCTAACCTTCTCACCCAACCAGGGTGGATCTTGCACTTGAACAAGACAACGTCCGGCTGGCTGGAGTTGCGGACAATCTCCCCTTCATCCAGCATGTGCTGGTGAAGGGGGCAGTAATCGCCGTCCTCCATTGCCTTTTTACGGCACCTGGCGTTTTTCTTCGTCGCTGCCGCACAAGCGTACTTCATGGGTATTCTCCCTTTTGGCAAATCGGTGCCAATCCGTGCCCCGAAATGAGGCGAATTTCAATGTTCAGCCTATAACTCCATTATAGCATACTTCAAATACCTTGTCAATACCCTTGATACTTGACAAAATTAACATAAATTTCTATAATGCAGGTAATGAATTAGGGACAGCTCATTGACTTAAATATACGGAAAATACACGAAAAACAGAGAAAGAGGGGGGTGCGATGTGCAACTTACAATCTTGATCGACTTCCACAATCTTTGGCTTATGTTAGCTAAAGACAAAGGCCAGACAGAAGACGCGTTGGCAGAAATCATGAGAATGGGAAGAAACCGGGGTGAAGTGGTGGAAGCCAAGCTATTTGTCCCGATTTATTACTTCCACAAAGAAGAATGTCAAGAAATTTGGGGTTGGCTTAATTTCCTATGCCTCAAATTCAGTCTGACCTTGGAAGGCTGTCCGGTTTCCTCGGTGTATACCACTGACAAAGTAAGAAGAATGAAAGACTCTGTCGATCCTCGTGTCTCGATGTTTGTGGTCAACCACATCTACAAAGGCATAGGGCCGGAGTTAGTCATTTTTGTTACAGGGGACGGAGACTTTCTGGGGATCAGCGGCAAAGCCAAAAACAAAAGTAAGTTAACCGAGTTCTGGTCTGTCGATCCCGAAAACACCAGCCGATTCATAAGGCGTGAAGAAAACTTCAGCGAAATAGAAGTCACTTCAAGCCTTCAAGAAAACCCATTCTTGGTCTCCTTGGTTAAGGCAAACAAGAAGGAAGAGGAACTAACCGACGAGGACAAGAGGAGACTGGCATTGGTTGCCAAGATGGCAGATTTGCAGTTGCAAGGGAAAGAGTTTGAAAACATGTCAATTCTCGTAAGTGCGGGCTTAGGCACTACACCTGCCGAAAGCGAGCACTTGTTAGATCTGTTGACTACCCTTAAGGTTGCGGAAATACATCCTGTAACCAAATGGGTCGTCGACGTTGACTACTTTCACGGCCTTTTCCAGTACCTTCAACCCTACAAGGAGTCTAAGGAACCGACTCCCTGAAAACCCAAGAAACGTCAAGGCGCTTGGGATGTTCCCTCGCGCCTTGATAAACCCGTGTGTTCTAAGAACAGGAGAATGTGATGAGTAAGAAGCATGAGAGACGCCGTCTCAATGGTGGATGCCCTCCATCGACGCAGGGGGACATGGATGCTCTGAACAAGACCCTCGAAAGTCTGAAAACCGGCACCAACGGAAACGTCACCGAAAGGACTTTGGACAGGTCACCGCCCAGCCATAGCGGCACCGACGCGACGATCTGTTCGAGCAACGCCGAAAAAACGGTATTGGCCGGTCCGACGCCAAAGAAAACCGCAGCTCGTGAAGCTACGCTCGCGGACCTCTTCAATGAGGCTCTCGACGGTCAGGACCTCGAAGGAGTCATCAAGGATCTGGACGATTCCATGACCTTCGATCCCAAGACGATTCAGCGTTACGTCAAGCAACGTTGCAGGCTCGCGGGACTGTCGGGGTTACCCGATGGCTTCGCGTTGAGGCCATGGGAAAACCAGGTCAACATTCTCAATTCATTGGCTGAAGACGACGAACGGCTCCAGCCAATGATCAACGCCGTTGAAGAGCTTCACAAGAATAAACACTTGCGCAGGACCCTTAACGCCGTGATGGAGCACTTCGGAGTACCCCTGCAAACCGTGCAGAACATGGTGCAGTTTAAGACCTTCATGGACAAAACCGCTACGAAGGGACAAGTCCAGACGGTCGAGAACCACAGGGGGGATGGGGTCACTGTTTTAGCTGACCCCTGGGATGCTACGAACTCCGACACGGTTACTTACTCTCCCATGCTGGGAAGTAAAGTGGCTAGGGATGCTTGGCTGGTCGTCGAAGAGACGTACAAGCGAGTCTCGGAAGCTTGGAAACCTTTTCAGGCTCTGCGGGACGCGAATACGCGCAAGCTTACAGCCTACCAAATCTCTGACAAGAAGGGCCGAAACGGCAAAAAGGACAGGAGGGGCCGTTCCGGACAGCTCTTCGTCCTGGCTTCATCGGGGAAGTGGGCTGTTCTGCTCGACGCATTCGTCGGAAGTGGCAATCGCAAGGTCGCTAAAGTTGCCGACTCTGTCGGTCTGGATCCAAAGTACATTCCGTCACCCAATCTGACCGACTGGGACCACGCAAGCAACTCGTTGTCTGGCGGCCAGAGGGCAGACCTCTTCGCCTGGATTAACGAGGCTTTGGAGGACGTCAACGTCCGGCAGCACGAAAGAAGTTTCGCGAACCTGGAAAAAAGTCAAGAAGACTTTACAGAGCTCGAGGAAATGGCGACTCTTGATTGTGCCCCGAATGGTCAGGGTCTTCGCAAGATCCTGGCTGGCGCTCAGGGTACTGTTGCAGTTTGCCGCAGGAACTTCTTCTACCGAAAGGTGAACGGAAATCCCAAAACAGGACACTTTGGTGTACTGTTCGAATGCGACGAAGGAGTACTGACGGTGGTGGCAGCCAGGGCAGCCGAGTGTTTCTGCCTGTCGCCGAAGCTCGACGGCAAGAAGCTGCCGTTCTCAATTGACCTGCAAGAATGCAAGGTCAAGCGGGACAACAAAGCGTTCCGTGAAGAAAACGGCATCAAGGGGTTGGTCGACCCAAAACTAGCTGACAGTGTTAGGATGACCTGTTGGCTCATCGAGGGTCGGCTCAACTGGGAGGAGGAGATCGTTACCGATGTCCCGGAAAACGATCGATACGAAAGGTACGAGAACGATGACGATGAAGACTCGCAAGTCGAATCGGAAGCCGAACAAACCAAGGCCTAGCTCGCAGGAGCTATGAGCCAAAGGCGTTGCGCGTGCATACAACTGCACCACGTAACGCCTTCTTTTTTTTACGCAAATTTTTGCGGTTGAAATAAATTTTCATAAATGCTAGGATGACGTCATAAAATTAATACCCTATTTCAAATGAAATTAAATCCTTTGCTTAAAAATTTTGTTGTTATCGTTCTCATTTTGCTCGTTCTGGGCGGCGTGTTTAGTTTGTTGTACTTACCCGGAGAAAAACAAAACCAAATTTCTCTTTCCCAGTTAGTCGGCGATATTAATGGCGACAAGGTTAAAAAAATCACCGTATCGGGAGACTCGGTCGCTATAACCTACCAAGACGACAAAACCGCAACTTCAATGAAAGAATCAAACTCCGTCTTGCCTGATGTACTAGTCAACCTCGGAGCTGACAAAACAAAACTGCAAAAAGTTGAAATTTCAGCCAGCCCAGTACAAGAAAGTGTGTGGTCTTGGCTTATCCCAGTATTAATTTATGGCATTCTGCCGTTGCTTCTCATTGGATTCTTTCTTTGGACGATGACCAAGCAAGCCAGGTCAGGAGCTATGCAGGTGTTTGATTTTACCCGATCACGGGCTAAAATTTTTGGGACTGATGGTTCTAAAAAAGAAAAAATTACCTTTGACGACGCTGCCGGATTAAAAGAAGCAAAAGAAGAATTAACAGAAATTGTTGACTTCTTAAAGTTTCCCAAAAAATATTTGGCTATGGGAGCTAAGATTCCGAGGGGAGTACTACTCTTGGGAAGCGCTGGGGTAGGAAAAACGTTGCTGGCAAGAGCGGTGGCCGGAGAAGCTAATGTGCCGTTCTTTTCCATTTCAGGGTCTGAATTTGTGGAGATGTTTGTCGGAGTAGGATCAGCTCGGGTGCGCGACTTATTTTCTATTGCTAAAAAATCTTCGCCGTCAATTATTTTCATCGACGAGCTTGATGCTATTGGCAGGCATCGGGGAGCTGGCATCGGCGGAGGTCATGATGAACGAGAGCAAACCTTAAACCAGATTTTAGTAGAAATGGACGGATTTGAAAAAGAAACTGACGTCATTGTTATGGCCGCCACCAACCGCGGAGACATTTTAGACCCGGCTTTGTTGAGACCTGGTAGGTTTGACCGGAAAATTATTTTAGACCCGCCTGATGTCCATGACCGAGAAGCTATTTTAAAAATCCATTCAAAAGAAAAACCTTTAGCGCCAGATGTTAATTTTAAAGAAATTGCAGAGCGCACTCCCGGATTTTCCGGAGCTGATTTAGCCAATATTGCCAATGAAGCCGCGCTATTGGCAGCCAGGATAAATAAAACCCAAGTATCCCAAAAAGAATTTTTAGAAGCCATAGAAAAAGTGCTGCTTGGCCCTGAACGAAAAAGCCATATTTTATCTAAAAAAGAAAAAGAAATTGCTGCCTACCACGAAGCGGGGCATGCACTGGTTTCCAGTTCTATTCCGGGGACCGACCCAGTGCGGAAGATTTCTATTATTTCTCGCGGTATGGCAGGAGGTTACACTCTGCAAGTACAGTCAGAAGAAAACAAAATGAGGACAAAAACCCAATTTTTGGCTGAAATAGCTACCCTTCTTGGAGGTATGGCCGCCGAGCGCTTAATATTTGGAGAAATGACTACCGGAGCCAGTAATGACTTGGAAAAGGCGTCTTACTTAGTACGCAAAATAGTAAAAGAGTATGGAATGTCTTCACTGGGGCCAATATCGTTTGGAGACAAAGAAGGAATGGTATTTTTGGGAAAAGAAATTTCAGAACAACGGAATTATTCCGAATCAGTAGCGGAAAAAATTGACAAAGAAATAGAAACTATTATCAAGGGCGCTGAAAAAAGGGCGACAGAAATTGTCGCAAAGCGAAAAAATTTGCTAGAAAAAATCGCCAAGACCTTAATTGAAAAGGAAACGATTGAAAGGGAAGAATTTGAAAAAATCGTAGGTCATAAAAATTCAAAATTAAAAAGCAAATCATAAGAAGCCATCGGTACCATAAATCTGACGGCCGTCAGATTTATGGTACTAAAGCATGACCCCGTAACTCAACTTGCTCCCATAGCTCAACGGCAGAGCACCTCGCTTATATCGAGTAGGTTCCAGGTTCGAATCCTGGTGGGAGCACAAAAAAATGCAAAATGGGAAAATTAAAAAATTCCAAAAAACGGTTTGGGATTTTTATAAAAAGAATAAGCGCGATTTTCCCTGGCGTAACACAAAAAATCCTTATCATATCCTGGTGTCGGAAGTAATGCTCCAGCAAACCCAAGCCCCAAGGGTGGTGGCATTTTACCAAAGATGGATAAAGCGTTTCCCTAGTCCAAATGCCTTAGCAGATGCCAAATTTAGCGAAATGTACCCATTGTGGCAAGGATTAGGATACAACCGCCGCGCCTTGGCTTTGCAAAAGACAGCACAAAAAGTCGTAAAAGAATTTGGCGGAAAATTACCAACCGATAGCGAACATTTAAAAGCATTCCCAGGAATCGGACCATATACTGCCAGAGCCGTAAGCATTTTTTCTTTTAATACTCCTGTCACCTGTATTGAAACTAATATCCGCAGAGTTTTTATCCACGAATTTTTTCCCAAGAAAAAATTCGTAACCGACCGAGAAATTTTAAAGATTGCAGAGCAAGCGCTTGATACAAAAAATCCTCGTGAATGGCATTGGGCGTTGATGGACTACGGCGCATATTTAAAATCACAAATTCCCAATCCCAACCGCCGCCATAAAAATTACAGTGTTCAGTCAAAATTTGAAGGGTCACTGCGCCAAATCCGGGGAGCAGTTTTAAGAAATCTGATGGAAAAGAAGATGACAGCAGCAGAACTCATAAAAATAATTGATAAAGATTTAGAAAAAACGAAACAGGTAATTTTTACGCTAGAAAAAGAAGGGTTGATAAAATCTAACAAAAAAATCTATTCATTAAATTAGTTCTCGCGCGATTAGCTCAGCTTGTCCCGTTAGACTTGGGCGCATAGCTCAATGGCAGAGCACTTTCTTGACGTGAAAGGGGTTCCAAGTTCGAATCTTGGTGCGCCCACACCCAAGTCTAACGGGATGAAGCAGATTCTCGATAAATTCAAGGAATTTATCGAGAATCCGCGATTTTTAGAAAAATCGGGACATTTTCTTGACGTGTAAAGGGCCGGGGGTGCAAATCCCTCAACGCGCACAAATATATGCAAATACACAAAATCACCAAAAAAGATTTTACTGAATGGATGGCAATGGGTTTGGAATTTTGGCCCAAACATACGGAAAAAGAAATAAGAAACGAATTCAACAGAATCGTTAATTCAAAACAAGAAGAAAGCTTCATCTGCAAAGATGGTGATCGGTCTTTGGGATTTATCGCCGTTGCAATAAGAACCGATTACGTAGAAGGTTCAATTTTTTCACCAAAGAAAAAGCCAGTGGGTTACCTTGAGGCAATCTACGTTAAAAAAGCATTTCGTAAAAGAGGCGTGGCAAAACTCTTAATGAAAGAGGGTTTAACGTGGCTTAAGAAAAATGGGTGCAAAGAAGTTGGTTCAGATGTAAGAATGGATAATAGTATTAGCCAAACATTCCATAAAAAAATCGGGTTTAAAAAGGGCGAAATACTCGTTCATTATATCAGGCAAATATAGTATGGATACCAAAATAATCTACGAAGATAAAGATGTATTGGTAGTAGATAAGCCAGCGGGGATTGTCGTTTTTGCCGAAGGTAATCTTGCGGCAGCCGGAACCGAAAAAACCCTTATTGATTACCTCATAGAAAAATATCCCGAATTAAAAAACGCCGGAGAAGCTCCGCGCTACGGAATTGTCCACCGACTAGATAAAGATACCTCGGGCATACTTTTAGTCGCAAAAACCAATGAGGCCTTGATTTTTTTACAAAAACAGTTTAAAAATAGGGAGGTAGAAAAGAAATACGTCGCTTTGGCCACGGGCGCCTTAAAGGACGAAAAAGGTGTTATCCATACGCTTATTGGCAGGTCAAAAAGCGACCCACGTAAACAAAAAGCCACTTGGCTGCAAGATGCACGACCAGAGGGTAAGCGTGAGGCTATTACAGAGTATAAAGTGATAGAAAAATTTAAAGATTATACCCTTTTGGAGGTTTTAATAAAAACTGGGCGCAAGCATCAAATTAGAAGTCATTTGGCCTATATTCATTATCCAATAGCCGGAGATAAAATGTATGGATTTAAAGATTCACCATCGCCCAAGGGATTAGACAGGCAATTTCTCCACGCAAGCTATGTAAAGATAAAATTACCAAACGGACAAGTCAAAGAATTTAATTCTGACTTGCCGGAAGATTTAACACAAATACTAAATAATTTAGAAAAATTATGAGCACAACATTAGAAATATTTAATACCGCCCAGGAAAAAAAAATGCCAGATATTCGCCCTGGTAGCATGGTTCGCGTACATCAAAAAATAAAAGAAGGTGACAAAGAAAGAATCCAGATATTTGAAGGCGTCGTCATTGCCCGAAAACATGGCAAGGGCATATCAAGCACCATTACCGTAAGAAAAGTAGTAGACCAGGTTGGCGTAGAAAGGATATTCCCCGTACATTCGCCTTCCCTAGAAAAAATAGAAGTGGTAAAATCAAGCAAGGTGCGAAGGTCAAAATTATACTATTTAAGAACCGCAAAGGGCACCAAGGCAAAATTAAAAAAGAAAGATTTTAGCGCCGCAATCGCCCAGCCAGAAAAAGCAACAGAACAAGAATCGGCAATGTCAGCACCAGAAACGTTGGAAACTAAGTAACACCCAGTTCTTTTTTCAACCTTTTAGGATAGAAGGAGAAATAGCATGGTTGCGCAAACGCCTTATACCGATGGAAACTGTCTGGATATGGAGGTAGAAGGGCCTCTTGAAGTAACAAACAACCAGGAGGCAGAATCGGTGGCAAACCGTATCAAAGACGCTCTTGCTCGTGTAGGACACTACCACGATAGCCCGAAAGTTTATGTTGAAATACGGACGCCCAAATGCCAAAGTACGCAAGAAAAACACGGGATTAACCCGTACGCGCCCAGAAAAAGAAGTAGCCAATAGCTCGTCCAAAAAGGGAGTTTCCGTGGGGGGAAGTTAACAGCGATGACGTTGTAATTTACCCCCTTGTTTTTTAAACGTGTATGTGCAAACAAAAGAATGCGCGGGTGGCGAAATGGCAGACACTTACACTTTGAGTATTTCCACTTTCCTGATATAATAATACAATGGATCAGGAAAGTAAAAATATATGGTCGCCAAAAATGTCGTATGTTGTTGGATTATTAACCACTGATGGTAATTTATCGAAAGACAAAAGGCATATAGAATTTACCTCGAAAGATTTACAGCTTCTAAAAATATTTAAAGAAAATCTTGGGTTAAAAAATAAAATAGGATTCAAGATTGGTGGTTATTCAAAAAAAAGATACCCCAGGATTCAATTTGGTAATGTTGTATTGTATGATTGGCTCACAAAGATAGGGTTGATGCCTAAAAAATCAAAAATGATGGGGAAAATCACTGTTCCTGATAAGTATTTTTTTGATTTTCTAAGGGGACATTTTGATGGAGATGGTTCGTGTTACAGTTATTGGGATAAAAGATGGCATAGCAGTTTCATGTTTTATACTAGTTTTCTATCTGCAAGCGAAAAACATATAGTATGGTTGAGAAATAATGTTGAAAAGCTAGCAAAAATAAAAGGATACCTATCGAAGGTACAGAAAGATGGAGTATATCAATTAAAATATGCAAAAGAAGAGTCCAGAATACTTATTTCTAAGATGTATTACAAAGAAAATTTACCGCATCTTAAACGGAAATATAAGAAGTTGATGAGAATTTTGAGTATTGATAATAAGGAAAATAGCAAAAGCAGATAAACTACGCCCTCGTGATGGAACTGGAATACATGTACGCTTGAGGTGCGTATGCCGCAAGGCTTGTGGGTTCGAATCCCACCGAGGGCACATAAAATATTACGGACGCTTAGCTCAGCGGTAGAGCACCTCGTTTACACCGAGGGGGTCGCAGGTTCGAATCCTGCAGCGTTCACCGAGCAACTTGCCGCGTTAGCTCAGTGGTAGAGCATTGGTCTGAAGAACCATTGGTCAGGGGTCCGATTCCTCTACGCGGCACAAGATTAAGCGGGCGTGGTATAGTGGCTATTATATTACCTTGCCAAGGTAAAGATGGCGGTTCGATTCCGCTCGCCCGCTCAAAGCAAAAATCCAGATTTATCCTGGGTTTTTTCTTTGATGCGGCGTTGACGGAATCGAACCGCAAAAGAGGTCGGGAAAAAGGATTTTTCCCGTGGCGGAATTATTCAAACCGGAGGGTTTGAAGGAACGAGCCGTATGCTAAGAGGGGCGAGTGACAGGTTTGCATTCCCTGCCGTCGGCAGGCAGGTGTTTGACCGCTTAGTGAAAAAAGTTGCTTTTTAGGTGGTTTTTTAGTACCCTTGAGCCAGGAAGTTCCTACTTAATTATTTTGGAGGTATGCCATGGAATCGAACCAAAAGATGTGGATTGCGTGGCAATTATATTCCTACAATGTTGGACCAGGGAAACTCAAGCGGATGTCCAAAGATGGGCTTGTAAAGCTTCATCGGCAAATTGATATTTGCCTAGAAGAGCTTGAAGAGTTTGTCAAAGAGCTAAAGGCAGATTTGCACATTCTCCCCGAAAGAGATGATAGGTTCTTTGTCAATCACTGCTTGTGTCATCCATGCATAAACGGCAGCGCTACTTACTACCAAACGCGTGCGCATGCAAAAGATACGCTCCGACGACCATATGTTTCTGCCGAAGAGCGATATAATCCACCCATTTGCGCAGAGGGGGATTAGTTTTTTGCAGGGGCTCTAGAGTTGATTTTACTAGAGCTCTTTTATTTTACTTCATTGATTTTGACTTCTTCCAGCAACAAATTAGGTATAAAGAAAATCTCACTAGTTGTCTACCGATAGATTCTAACGTAAAATACTACCCACTCGGGTAGAAGTCCGCTTTTTGGGGCGGATTTTTTGTGATTTTAGTGATTTTTTACTTTATTGACACCTGTGGATAACTATGGTCTAACTATTGACAAGGGGGGTTGAATATGCTACAATTAATCCATGCTCCAGAAATGGAGTTTTTTAGATATATCCATATACATTAACGCTAAATTTATGAATAAATCCGTCATAATTCGCTCTATATTGCTGGGTTTTTTGGCTTTGGCTATATTGTGTGGAATAGGCGTACCAAGACCTATTAATGCTGACTTAAACAACGTAAAAGTTGAACTAAATCCAGCAACCCTTATTAAAAATGGCCATTTAACTATCTGTAAGATAGATAAGTCTTCTTATGAGGTGGTTAAAAAAATAAAAATGATTGTTACTGGCTACTCAAGCACTCCTGACCAGACTGACGATACTCCATTTACCACTGCTTCTGGTAAACATGTGGCTGACGGAATTATTGCAAATAACATGCTGCCTTTTGGCACGAAAGTAAGAATTAGCGGAATTCCTGAACTAGAAAACAAGATATTTACGGTAGAAGACAGGATGCACCCAAGGATGGGAAAAAACCATGTTGACGTATGGTTCCCTACCTACAAAGAAGCAAAAGAGTTTGGAGCAAAATATAGAATAAATATAGAAGTGTTGGAAAGCTAAGTTATTGATAACCAAAAACCCGCGTTAAGCGGGTTTTTGGTTTTAGTTTACACCGAACTAAGTAAAGTGTGCCCGAGGTGGGAGTTGAACCCACATGATATAAATATCGACAGATCTTAAGTCTGTTGCGTCTGCCAGTTCCGCCACTCGGGCTTATTGAGGCCTGGGCGAGAATCGCACTCGCGTATAAGGGTTTTGCAGACCCTTGCTTTACTACTTAGCTACCAGGCCACAATTTAGTATTATGCTACGCTATTTTTCCTCTTTTTTCAACTGACTCAAAAGTCCTTCAATTTTTGCCGCTTTGGCGATTACCTCGTCTTTTACGAACTTAATTTTGGGAATCGGGCGCATGTTTAAGCGCTTATTTACTTTTTGCTGAATATCGTAAACCGCTTTATTCAATAATGTTATAACCTTATCGGCCTGCTCATCGGGCAATACGGAAATATACGCTTTAGCTTCAATTAAATTAGCGGTGGCTTCCATGTAAGTTAGTGTTACCAAAGCTCCATGAAAATCAAAATCCCGCAACAAAATTTTGCTGACTTCCTGCTTTAATAGGGAATTTACTTTTTCGAGGCGATTTGACATAGTTATTATTACATGCTAGAATAGATCTGTGTGTGATCTTTGATTTTCGCCCATTTTATTTAAGGAGTATTGTCATGAAGGTTTTCAAAATTTTTGCTCTGTTGGCACTTCTGACTCTTGTCCCCTATGCCTTTCTTACGTGGGTAAGGATCGGTAGGATCAACTTCTTTCCAGATAGAGAACCTGTTGCACTTCATGGGCAGAAACAGTATAACATAACTGCCCAAGAAGACGCAGCTATTACGATCCTCACGGTGGAGCATCAAACGTTCACAGTTGTAGACACGAAGTCTATAAAAGGGACTGACACCTATAAAGTAGTGCTTAAAAGGACTGATGACTACATGGTCTCGGTAATTACTAATCAGAATCTCAAGATGGGAACTGAGGTAACAATTACCAGGATAGTGCATCTTGGTCGCACGACATTTATCAGTGACATATTCATCAAGTAGCAATTCTGCACTTGGTTTCGGTTCAGACCCCTGTAAGGACTACGGGGTCTTTTTTTATCTATAACATACAGTCCTAAATTACCTAAACTACAAAACCCCCTTCTGCCGTTCCTCTGTGTACGCCACCAAAATGTCTTGAGCTTCAACTTTTACGTTGCCTTCAAATAAAATTCCGCATTCGTCGCCTTTTTTAAGCAAGTCCATATCTTTTTTGTCGCGTTGCAGGTTAATAATTCTGCCAGCGCCCACTTTTTGATCGCCGCGCATGACATCAAGTTTTAATCCCTTTTTAATTTCACCTTCGGTAATTTTTCCGCCCACGATTTGGCGGTTTTTTTCTGCAAAGAAGATAATGAGCGCCTTGATTTTGCCAACATCTTTACGGACGGTTTCTGCTTCCAGCGACTTTTCCATGCCGTTTCGTATTTCTTGAATTAATTCATAAATAATATCAAAGGTTTTTATCCTAATTCGCTTAGTGGTATCTTTGCTTAAAATCTGTGTTACCCCCGGTGTAATTTTTACGCGAAACCCAATAATTACCGCCTTTGCCATTTCGGCTAATTTTACATCGGTTTCGTTAATGTCTCCCACTTCGGTCTTCAAAATCCGGAGTACAATTTGGTCTTGGGGGAGACTTTTTAACATTCCCTCCACGGCTTCAAGCGAGCCAAACACATCTCCCTTTAAAATAATGTTTAGGACTTTTTGGTCGGCGTTGATATTAAGAACTGTCATGTTTATCTCTCTTTTTTGCGCCTCTATTTTTACATGGGCCAAGGCTTCTTCAACCGCTTTGTAGCTTTTAAATTTTTCTCCCACGCCCGGAACTTTTTCAAATCCCAGGACAATGGCGGGCTGGGAAGGATACACTTTTTCGATGATTTTTCCAGAAAAATCATGCAATGACTTGATTTTAGCCATTGCCAAATCCGTAGCGATAATATCTTTTTTATGCAACGTTCCTTTTTCAACAATCACCGTGGCCACAGGACCTTTTAAGCTATCCATGTATGATTCTATCACCAAGCCTTCTGCGGGGATTTTTACATCGGCCGTTAATTCTTGCATGTCTGAAACCAGCAAAATCATTTCTAGCAACTCATCAATGCCGGTTTTCTCTTTTGCGGAGACTTCAACCGATGGGATTTGGCCTCCCATGGATTCTACCAATACATCAATCTTTGAAAGTTCTCGTTTTATTTTTTCGGGGTCGGCGGTGGGGATGTCAATTTTATTTAAAACCACAATCGTAGGAATTTCTGCCTTTTTTATTGCCATAATAGCTTCTTTGGTTTGAGGCTGGACGGATTGGGCCGCGTCCACTACCAACAGGGCAATGTCTGCTACGCTGGCGCCGCGAGTTCGCATGGCTGAAAAAGCTTCGTGTCCGGGGGTGTCAATGAAGGTTATTTTTTTTCCATGGTGGTCTACTTCATAGGCCCCGATATGCTGGGTAATGCCACCGGATTCTTTTGCCGTAATCTTAAAATCTTTTATGGCTTCTAAAAGAGAGCTTTTGCCGTGGTCAACGTGACCCAAAACCACCACGACCGGAGGGCGCATCCATACACTTTTCCCGATTTTATCGAGGACCCGCGATGGCTCCGATTCGTTCGAGAGTCCACGACTTTTTCGGGACTTTGCAATCGGGATAGCTATTTTTTTTGATTTCTTTGACATTGGTTTTATACTTCTTTTTTTATAGCTCTTTCAATGGCTTCTTTTTCTTCGTTTGATAGTACGTACTCTGATTTTCCGTTGACTACTGATTTGGCATAGACCCGGTTACCTTCTTTAATAAATAAACTGGAGATAACGAATCCGTTGTTATTACTGTCCAGGATAGAGATAGCAAAGCTCTGGTTTCCCCCCATATCGGTAAATGGGTTAAATCGCACCACGCCTATTTTCTGTATGGATATTTTTGAGATATCTTCTAATGATGCTATCTTAGCCTGCACTTCTTTTATCTGTGATTCTAGTGCTTTTGTTTTTTTAATTTCTGAAAAGAGGAGGTCTCTTAGGTCCTTAATCTTGCCTTTTTCTAATAATAAGTCAATGGCTTTGTTTACTCTCACGTAGTAAAAAAACAAAAAACAGCTCACAGTTCCTAAAGCTAATATAACCAAAAACAACAAGATAACAACCAATTGCATAGAGCCATCATAAACTAATTTAGCTTAAAATTCAACGCATTATGCGCTGTGGATATGTTATTTTCCGACCTATGATATAATTAGCAAAATAGCTCTGAGATTTAAGACGTACACTCATACATACCAGAGTGTTTGTTAGTATTGAAAACAAAATTACACATCAAAGATGAAGGTTGAGCCAAACAAATTACTAAAATTTATTTTGGAGGCCGGCTTAATTGATGAAAGTCAATTTGCAAAGATTCTTGAAAAAAGTGAAAAATCCAATAAAGAAGTTGGGGATCTTTTGGTTTCTGACGGTTTAGTCACCAAAAAAGAGTTGATAAAAATAGAAGCCTACCTCCTGGGAATCCCCTTTATTAATTTGGAAAACGAAATAATCCCCCCAGAGGTGCTTACCATTATTCCTGAATCTATCGCCAGGGCCCACAATATTGTTGCTTTCAGGAGAAAAGAGAACAACCTTGAAGTGGCCATGGTAGACCCAGAAGATTTGCGGACTATTGCCTTCATCGAAAAAACGATACCTTCTATAAAAATTTTATCGAGGCTGACTACCCCTGAAAGCATAAAAAAAGCCCTCTCCCAATACCAGAAAACCTTAGAAACAGAATTTAAGGATATCATCAATATTGATGAAGAGGAGGAACAGGTGATTAAGCACATACAAGAAGGGCCAGCTACTGAAGAAAAGGACGAAGTAAAAAAGGCTGCAGAAGACATACCAATCATAAAAATTGTAGATACGCTGCTAAAGCACGCTATTTTACAAGCGACTTCTGATGTGCATATTGAACCTCTAGAGAAGGAAGTGATAGTTCGCTACCGAATTGACGGTATCCTGCGCGACGTGATGAGGCTCCCCATTAGCACTTCTTTAGGCATTGTTGCAAGGATAAAAGTCCTTTCCAACTTAAAACTTGACGAGCATAGGCTCCCCCAGGACGGCAGGTTTAAAATTGAAACAGAAGATTTTAAATATTCCGTAAGGGTTTCTGTTTTACCCGTGTCCAATGGTGAGAAAATTGTCATGAGGCTGCTGGCTGAAAACACCAAGTCTTCTACGTTGGACAAACTGGGATTTTCGGGAAAAGTCTTAAAACAAATTCAAGAAGCGCTGAATAAATCGTCTGGCATGATACTTATTACCGGGCCCACAGGTTGCGGTAAAACCACCACCCTCTACTCAATGATGGGAATCCTTAATACTACCGAAGTAAATATTTCCACTGTTGAAGACCCTATTGAGTATCGGATGCCCAGGATCAACCAAACCCAGGTTAATACCCAAATAGGACTGACGTTTGCCTCGGGATTGCGGGTGTTGGTGAGGCAAGACCCCGACATTATCATGGTGGGAGAAATTAGAGATAACGAAACGGCAAGCTTGGCAATTAACGCCGCCCTCACGGGACACTTAGTGTTGTCTACCCTACACACCACTGAAGCAGCTGGGGCAATTCCCCGTCTCATTGACATGAAGGTAGAACCCTTTTTAATTTCCTCAACATTAAATTTAGTCATAGCCCAGCGACTGGTGAGAAAGTTTGCCGGAGAGAAAGAAAAATACATTTTGAATCCTTCAGAGCTGGAAAATCTGGAAAAATATTGCAACTTAGACCGTATTTTAGAAATTTTGAAGGAGGAAAAATTGGTAAAACCAAAAGCGACCATAAAAGACGTTGAATTTTACAGGCCAAAACCTTCCAAGGATGCTGGCGACGGCTACAAAGGTAGGCTTGGCATCGTGGAGGTGTTACCGGTGACAGAAACGATACGGGATTTGATTGTGAAAAAGGCGACGACGAAAGAAATTTCAAGCCAAGCCATAAAAGAGGGAATGCGTACCATGATTGAAGATGGGTTCGTAAAAGCGGTGCAAGGGATGACATCAATAGAAGAAATTTTAAGGGTGATTACAGAATAAAAAGAGTACATCAACCACAAAAAAATTATGCCAAATTATTTTTATACCGCTAAATCTTTTGATGGCCAAACCAAAACGGGAAACCTTTACGCCAACGATGTCCGGCAGCTTGCCCAAAACCTCAAAGGCGAAAATCTGCTTTTAATTAATGCTGTATCACAAGAAGAAAGTAAAAAAAACCCTTTTAGCATATTACTTCCCTCCTTTGGTATTTCCCAGGTAGAGAAGATAATGATGACCAGGAATTTATGGATTATGTTTAGCGCGGGCCTTTCGCTGGTAAAGATCTTTAGCATTTTATCAGTGCAGGCGAAAAAGAAAAAACTAAAGGATATTATGCTTGACATCAATGAAAGGCTTAATAAGGGAGAGGGCTTTTCTCATAGTCTAGCCCAATATCCCAAAGTGTTTAACGATTTTTTTGTGAGCATGGTAAAAATTGGGGAAGAGTCTGGCACCTTAGAAGACATTTTTGAGATTCTTTCGGTCCATATGGATAGGGACCATGAATTACGATCTAAAATACGGGGCGCTCTCATTTATCCCTGTATTATCCTGGTGACCCTTGGGGGCATTGGTATTGTAGTGTCAACCTTTGTCCTGCCCAAATTCAGCACATTCTTGATTGGACTAAATATCCCGCTTCCCATATACACCAGGATTTTACTTGGCATAGGGACCTTTTCACAAAAATATTGGTATGTATCTATTATTATTCCTGTCGTTGTAATGTATCTTTTTTTCTTATCAATGAGAACCAAGAAAGGAAGATGGGTAAGAGATACGATTCTGATAAAAATGCCGCTTATTTCCCCGTTTATCAAAAAAAGCAATTCTGCGGTGCTGGTCCGCTCTTTAAGCTCGCTTAACGCTTCGGGCATTTCACTGATACGGTCTTTAGAAATCACTTCTGAAACAGTGGGAAACATCTATTTTAAAAACGCTCTCACCCAAGCTATAGAAAAAGTGAAAAAAGGAGAAAAATTGTCTAGTGCCCTAAAACCGTATGAACATATATTCCCCCTGGGAGCCATTGATATGATGGAGGTTGGCGAAGAAACGGGAAAGACTTCTTTGGTCCTAAAAAAATTGGCAGAATTTTATGAACAAGAAGTCATTGAGATTACCAAAAACTTTTCAGTAGTTATTGAACCCGTATTGATAGTTTTTTTGGGGTTATGCGTCGCTTTTTTTGCAATCTCTATCATTTCTCCGATGTATTCATCGTTAAAGTATATATAGGGGGTGTGCCCGGTACCATAGTTGCGCATGTAATCTGGGCGAAAATATATCAATGAAAACATTACCGAAAAAGCACAAAAAGAAACTTAATGCTGGGTTCACCCTCATTGAAATTGCCATGGGCATACTGATTGTTGGAATTTTAGTTGCGAGCGTCATGCAGATTTATTCTTTAGCCATCAAGCAAATTAGCCATTATAGGGAACAAACCGTTGTGGTAAGCCTTTCAGACCAATACCTGGAAATCGCCAGAAACTTGCCCTACGCCCAAGTTGGAACATTAAGCGGCAATCCCCATGGAAGCCTTGCTGATTCGGTAAACCCCATTAACGCAACGGTAAATGGGGCTAATTATAAAATCTATTATGTCGTCAACTACATAGATGATCCTGCTGATGGAACCATTTTAGCTGGCACCGACAGCGCCCCAAACGATTACAAGCAAGTTAAGCTTTATATCAAAAACAGCGCCACAAACGCCCTCAATAGTTTTTTGACTAACGTAGTTCCCAAGGGACTTGAGGGATTAGGATCTGGCGGGGCACTTTTTATAAAGGTATTTGATGCGGTGGGCCAACCAATTTCCGGAGCCACTATTCATATTCAAAATACTGTTCTTAATCCAGGAATTGATTTAACAAGAACCAGTAATACCAATGGTAACTGGGTTGAGGTGGGATTGCCAGACAGTCCCAACAGCTACCATATTACCGTGACAAAAGACGGCTATTCTACCGACCAGACTTATCCTACTTCGCAACAAAATCAAAACCCAGTAAAACCAGATTCCACTATATCGAGCGGACAGGTGACCCAGATAAGTTTTTCAATCGACAGAGTGAGTAACCTCGTGTTTAATATCTTTAATCAAACTTGCAGCCCGTTGGCGGGAGTTGGCTTAAGGGTTACGGGGGCAAAATTAATCGGGACCCCGGATATATTAAAATTTGATAGCAGTTATACTTCAAATAGCGGCGGACAGGTAACATTAAACAACGTTGAATGGGATTCTTACGACCCGACATTAACAGGCCCTACTTACATGATTTATGGAACTTCGCCGACCCAACAAGCTGTCATTTTACCGAACACCAATGAAATTTTTAATTTAATCATCGGACCAAAAACTGACCATAGTTTACTGGTAATCGTCAAAGACGCTTCTACGTCAAACCCCATTGAAGGGGCTACTGTTGAATTACAAAAAGTAAGTCCCGCGCTTGATACTAGTAACATAACCGGCGGGAGTATATGGAGTCAGCAAGATTGGTCATCTGGACCCGGTCAAACAGACTTTGCGGATCAAGGCAAATATTACGAAGACGACGGCAACATAGATAATGCCAGCCTTCCTTCCGGACTACGGCTCGCCCAATTTGAAGGCGCCTATGTAAACCAGGGAACGCTTACCTCTTCTACCTTTGATACTGGAACAAGCCAAAGCGCTTACACTACCCTAACCTGGCAACCAACTTCGCAAGACCCATTAACGAACGTTAAATTCCAGATTGCTACTAATAATGACAACCTTACCTGGGACTTTTTAGGACCCGATGGCACTTCCAGCTCTTACTACACGGTCCCAGGGACCACCATCAATCCATTGCATAATAATAAAAGGTACGTACGCTATAAGGCATTTTTATCCACTCAAGATTCTTCTAAAACACCTGTCCTTACCAGCGTTAATGTTAATTATGTTTCCGGCTGCTTTACCCCGGGCCAGGCAATGTTTCCGGGACTCACCCAGGGTTCAGATTATCAAATAGTGATCAGCGCCAATGGATATCTCACCCAAACTATCAATAATGTAGACATTAACGGATATAATGTGCTGCAAGCTTCATTAAGCCAGTAGAAAAGTATTTTATTTCTCACGTCCCTAACTTCATGACATCTATAGTTCAAAAACAAAAAGGATTTTCACTCATAGAATTAATGATCGCAATATCTATTTTTTCTATGCTCATATTTATTGTTATTGCTGTGTTTGAGACGGTCCTATTCGGTTCAAACCAGCAATTTTTAGCCCTAGACAATGTTGATAACGCAAGGTTGGTGATGTCGCGATTTGTAAATGAAATAAGAAATGCCTCCGTGGGTGTTGACGGTTCTTATCAGTTAAATACCGCGGGAGACAATCAAATCATTTTTTACTCAAAATCTTCCTACACCGGCCTGGTAAATCGTATCAACTACTACCTTTCTGGAACTACCCTTTACCGGGGCATTACTGCTCCGAGTGGCAACCCGCAAACCTACAATCTCGCCCAAGAATCTAAAACACTCATCCAAAAAGATGTTGTAAACCAAGCTAGTCCAATTTTCACTTACTACGACGGTAACTACGATGGCAACACCAGACCCCTTTCACAGCCGGTAAACGTGACCCTCGTGAAATTCATCAAGATCAACCTAACGGTTTTAAACCAAGTCCAATCCCACAGCCAAAGCAATTTTTCTATCAGCGCTGGCGCTAATATAAGGAATCTAAAAACTAATTTGGGAAATTAATAACTACCAGCAGGTTAAACAAAGCATGAGTAAAGACAAAAAAAATACATTATTATTCTCTCTAGCGGCAAACGCGTGTCAGAAGGGAGCAATTCTCGTTTATTTGATCATCATCATTCTTGTTTTTTCTATTTTACTATTGCCGCTCCTTGACCTTGCTTCAAGAAAAATATTTCTCATCCGCTCATCAATAGACAACGAAGAGGCACTCCAAATAGCCGAAGCCGGAATAAATTACTATCAATGGCATTTGGCCCATTACCAAAACGACTACAAAGATGGCACCGGTACTTCCGGGCCTTACGTTCATGATTATGTGGACTTTGATACCCAAAAAAATATAGGTAAATTCAGTTTGACGATTACTCCTCCGCCCGTAGGATCTACCATCGTTACTATACAATCGACAGGTTGGAACAGTAGCAACCCAACGATTACAAGAACTATCACCGCAAAATACGGCATTCCTTCAATTGCCAAATATGCTTTTTTAAGCAATGACGTCATTTGGATTGGGGACAGTGAAACGGTAAACGGCCAGCTACAATCTAACAATGGAGTCAGATTCGACGGAGTCGGAAATGCCCCCATACAATCTGCTAAGTCAACATATACCTGCCCTTCTTCCCAAGGATCCCCTTGCCCAGCAACCGAAAACGGAGTCTGGGGATCGGCTTCCCAAAGCGTCAAAAACTTTTGGCAGTTTCCAGTGCCAGGGGTTGATTTTTCATCAGTAACCTCTGATTTGGCCACCATGAAAAGCCTGGCCCAGAGCAATGGGATTTATTTGCCACCCTCAAGCGCCCAGGGATACTCGCTTGTATTCAACAGCGATAGTACGGTGAGTATCTACAAGGTAACCAGATTGCTTTCTAATCCGACTGGCTGGGATACTAATGGAGTCGCCCATAATGAATACATCGACTATAGAAGTAGGACGTTGCAATTTATCAAAAGTATGCCTGCCAATGGTGTTATTTACGTAGAAGACAAAACATGGATAGAAGGGACAGTCAAAGGGCGCGCAACGGTCGCTGCCGCACAATTACCATTTAACCCTGCCACAGCCCCAACCATTTATATTCCAAATAATATTTTGTATGCCGCAAAAGACGGGACAAATGTACTGGGACTAATTGCCCAAAAAGACATCGTAGTAACCTACCACGCGCCAAATAACATAGAGATTGATGCGGCCTTAATTTCCCAAAATGGAGGCGCCCAGTTTTTTTACTATTCTAGCAACATCAAAAATAACATCACCATTTTTGGAACCATTATGACATTTAGCCAGTGGACATGGACCTGGGTTAGCGGCGCCAGTACCGTGGTATCTGGATACATAAACACCTTTAACAATTACGATAGCAACCTTTTATACGGCGCCCCTCCAAGTTTTCCCGTTTCTTCTTCCGACTACCAGCTATTAAGCTGGATTAGTGATTAACACACCTAATTACATGAAGTTATTTATATTTTTTAATCGTAAGATTTTCTTGGTAATAGCACTATTAACGCTTTTGGTTTTCCCACTCTCCACGGTAGCTGTCAAAAAGGTTATTCCTAAAAACACCTCGTCACTGCAACCAATTCCCCAAAATGTAATACCTGATGTTTCCCATAATATAAATTCTACCCACGACCAAAGTCCGTTGTACGTTAACAACCAACCTGATGGAAATTCGCCGCAGGTGAGCGACCAAAAAGATCAACACACTCCTGACAAATTTTTACCAACCAATATAACCGCCATAAAAAACGGCAACGGAATTGTTTACCTTACATTATGTATTGTTTTTGTGGTTGCGGTATTAATCTTTTTTTTATTTTTACGATAGTGGTGGTTTGGCTTTATATAAACTTTACTTGTATAATTACTATAGGGGAAAGGCGAGAGACTATATTTTCGTACTTAAGCTTAATAATTAATAACCGTAATATAAAAAGTTGAAATTTTTAACTTTAGAAAAAGAAGCATTCGGCTTGGATATAAGCGACCTGTCTTTAAAAATCATCAAACTTAAAAAAAGAGGGGAGCTTTTTAGTTTAGTCTCCTCTTATGAAATGGAAATAAAGGCGGGCATTATTGAGAAAGGAGTAGTTCAAGATGAAGATGCTTTGGCAAAAATTATCAAAGTAGCATGCAAAGAAGTCGTAGGAGAAAAGCTTAACACAAAATATGTCATCGCATCTTTGCCGGAAGAAAAATCTTTTTTGCAGGTAATTCAAATGCCGAAAATGGACGAAACAGAATTAAAGTCTGCCATACTTTTTGAAGCAGAAAACTACATACCCTTGCCAATGAGCGAAGTATATTTAGATTTTCAAACCATCCGTCCCATCAAAGATCACCTTAACCATCTTGATGTACTTATCGTTGCGATGCCAAAAAAAATCGTCAACTCATACGTCGCTTCCATAAAAAAAGCCGGCCTTATCCCCATCGCCCTTGAAGTTGAATCAGAAGCGATCGTCAGGGCCCTAGTAAAAAACGAAACTAGCAACTCTCCGATGGTATTAATTGACTTTGGCAGAAACAGCACTGATTTTATTATTTTTGCCGGCCGTTCTATACAATTTACCTGCTCTATTCCCGTTTCGTCTGAACAATTGACCGTGGCGATATCAACATCCTTGGAAATAGACCTTAAAAAGGCCGAGAGGCTAAAAATAAAGTATACCTTGTCCGATATAAACAACAATGCTAGGTCAAAAAAAATCCTGGAAGCAATGAATCCTATTTTGAATGACTTAGTTGCCCAAATTAAAAAATACTTAAATTTTTATCAGGACCATACTTCTCATGAGCACATTTCCTCTGACGAGAGAATACAAAAGATTTTAATGTGCGGAGGAGGGGCAAATCTGGCAGGATTGCCAAAATTACTCTCTGAAAAATTGGGAATCCCTGTAGAACTTAGCGATTTTTGGATAAACTTTTCGCCGACAAGAAAAAACAAGCATATGTACCAAAACTACCTTTCGTTTGCCACTGCCTTAGGGTTGGCCTTACGAGGGATAAAAGATAATACCTAGCCTTATAACGTGCTTTTATGATAAACCTCTTACCACCAGAAATAAAAAAAGAACTCATCTTAGAAAAAAAGAGGCGGCTGGTTGCCGTGCTAGGAGTTACTATGTTCGTCCCTTTTATCTGCCTGATGTTAGTTTTGCTATCAGTAAAACTTTATGTTTCAGCAGAAGTGGACTCCCAAAAAACTATTTTAGAGCAAACCAGAAAACAATACCAAACTTCTGATTTTTTAGCCTTTAAAGATATAATCCAAAAGGATAATAAAACGCTGAGTAACCTTGAATCTTTTTATAAAAAAGAGATATACACAAGCGACATATTAAAAATGGTATCAGACATCCCCCGTCCCGAAAACCTATACCTTACCGACCTTTCCTTAAATAGGGACGATAATCAAAAAATTAAGGTGACCATTTCTGGTTTTAGTAAGTCTAGAGACGACTTGCTTGTCTTCCAAAAGAACATTCAAGGTGTTACCCAAATAAAAAACCTTTCTTTTTCACCTGAAAGCTGGGTAAATCCTGTCAATGTTAAATTTAACCTTGTCTTTGAAGTCTCGCCATGAACATATTAACCATTCGTAAATAATTTTACATGTTCGATTTCTTAAAAAATAAACATCACATCATTTCGATTGGCTTTGGTTTGATAGGATTATTCGCCGTCTTATCCTTTATTGGATTACTCCTTTTTGATATTAAAAACGACTCCGACAACATTACTACCATCAAAGACAGCACGGTTGCCCTAGAGGTACAAAACACCAAGATTGAAGACTTTAAAAAAATCTACGATAACCAAAAGGAACCGCTGCAAAAAATTAACCAGTTATTCATTGACCCCCAGCATTTCGTTGATTTTATAAAGTTTTTAGAAAACACCACCAGTGATGCTGGAATCTCCTCGCAAATTTCTTTATTGTCCAACGCTAATACTGCGCAGAAAAATCAAAACAGCGTTACGTTCCAAATATCTTCCCGGGATGACTTTCTAAAAATCCTCCATTTTTCAGAAAAAATTGAGAATGGCCCGTATCTCGTTGAAATCAAAAATGTAACCATTAAAAAACTAGATGAACAGAATACTTCTGTAATTTTGCCTTCTCTAAAAGACAAAACGGTGGAGCAAAAGAAGCTTTACTCAGGAAATGTTAATGCAACATTTATCATAAAAGCATTTATACAACCGTAAATTTTCTCATCCAGTAAAAAAATTACTACGAGAACATATGATATTCAGTAGAAAAAACCTATTCGGAATAAAAGTAGAGGGAATAAAAAATATCCCCTGGGTATTGGCATCGCATGCTTTTTTAATTATTATATTCTTTATTTTTCTCTATTTACTCGTGGGAGTATATTTATTTTATACCTATGGGATTTTAGTAGAAGGGGAAGCGCCAAAAATAGTTGACAATACGATTGAATTCAACTATAGTGCCTACGAAGGGGTATTAAGAGCGTGGGAAGCAAAAGACCAAAGCTTTCAGGAGTCTGTAAACGGTATTTACCCAAATCCTTTCAGCTCGCCACTTAATAGTGTCGTACCAGAAAACCCAAAAAAATAAAAACCAATGTACCAGAAACCATGATTAAGGCAAATAAAAAAATTCTTATTGTAGAGGACGATGAAGATTTTTTGTTTATACTTCAGAAAAAGTTTACCGTGGAAGGGTTTTCCATTGTTATTGCAAAAGATGGTCAAGAAGGTATTTCAGTAGCAGAAAAAGAAAAACCAGACCTTATTTTTTCAGACATCTTAATGCCTAAAGTAGATGGGGTGACCATGGCAAAAAAGATACGGGAGTTTAATGCAGATGTGCCAATTATATTTTTGACAAATACTACTGATGTTGATAAAACCAAAACTCCAGAATCAGATAAATTTGAATATATTATCAAGTCTAATACGCAAATTGACGATATTATCGCCAAGGCAAAAGCCACACTTGGTCTGGTGTAACTTTCAAATATCCATACAGCAAAAGAGCTTGCGTATGCAAGCTTTTTTGGTGTAGAGATTCATTAAAATAAGAGGGCGGAGGGCACAGGATTCGAACCTGCAAGGGATTTCTCCCACCGGTTTTCGAAACCGGCGCATTAGCCGTTCTGCCAACCCTCCTTATGTATAAATTATACAATATTCCTATCAAAAATGCGGCCATAAGCCGCACTTTGATAGATAAAAAATGTATATAGTTTATGTTTTATCGTAGTCTTCGTTCTTTACAATAACCTGATGCCAGTCATTGTAGTCGTAAATATCCTGAATAATCATTCCGCACACGGCTCCCGCGAAAAAAGCTGGCAGGTAAAAGTGGTCTATCACCCAAACGATAGCCAAAATAACAATACCTATAATCCAGTGATGCAGATGCACTTTCCACTTTCCATAATCTAAAAATATAGAATCTATCTTACCGTTATGGACAAATAAATTACAGAAGATTTTACAAAGAACGTACCCTACTACTATTCCCCCCGTGAAAGAAATAGAAGAGTAAAATGAGGTAGCCAGCACGATAGCCGGCAAGACTATTTTCGCCTTAGAATCACTACTTTCGGCCATATTTTTAACTTAATTTAAGCTCTAAATGCGACCATTGATATTATTCACAACTGGGTCAAGTATACTCCTTTTAAGGCTCCTTGTCAATCCTTAGCAGTGGATTAAATAATCGTTTAAAAAAAGCCCGTTTTTTACAAAAAGCAGAATTTTAAAAGGCCTTGTTGTGCCCTCAGAGGGAATTGAACCCCCATCTCTTCCTTAGGACGGAATTGCTCTATCCGTTGAGCTATGAAGGCAAGTTCTGAGTTTTAAACTCGCAGTCATTCTATCTTAAAAATTGATTATTTTCAATAAAGTTGATAAAATACGAATACATTAAGCTATAAAAAAATATGAAATCTCCTATTGTTAAAATTGCGAAAAAGGTGTGTCCGGCAGTCATTAGCGTCATCGTTTCAAAAGACTTGCCAAAAGTAGAGGATTTTTACAGTTTCCCTTACGGCGGCAAAGAGTATATTATACCCATGATTGAAAAAGATGGCAAGGGAACCATTGAAAAAACTCAAATTGGCGGGGGGTCTGGTTTTATTATCTCCGACGATGGTTATGTATTAACCTCAAACCACGTGGTAGCCGATACCTTGGCTGACTATACAGTTATCATAGACCCGACCCACAAACATTCTGCAAAAGTACTGTCGCGTAATCCCATTAACGACATTGCCGTACTGAAAATTGAAGCTAGAAATCTGCCCTATATAACCTTGGCTAATTCTGACCGGATTGAAATAGGAGAAGAAGTGGTAGCGGTAGGCAACGCCTTGGGTGAGTTTACCGATACGCTTTCTGCAGGCATTGTATCAGGGTTGTCGCGCTATATTACGGCTTTTGGTGGCATTGACAACCAAATGCAGAATTTACGGGGTTTAATTCAAACGGACGCTGCCATTAATCCTGGCAACTCTGGGGGGCCTTTGGTGAATATGGCGGGCCACGTTATTGGGATAAACACCGCCATGATCATGGGAGCCCAAAACATTGGCTTTGCTATCCCTATAAACTACGCCAAAAAAGACTTAGAGGAAGTCAAAAAATTCGGCAAAATTGTGGTGCCGTTTTTAGGGGTAAAATACGTCTTGCTTTCAAAAGAAATGGCAAAAGCTAATAAATTACCCGTAGAGGATGGCGCATTAGTTGTTAGAGAGGCTTTAGGAGAACCTCCTGTTATCAAGGGATCAGCAGCAGACAAGGCGGGCATAAAAGAATTTGATATCATTACTGAATGCAACGGCCAAAAAATTACGCTAAAAAATCCTCTGGCAAATATTTTGCAAAAATGCAAAATTGGCGAGGAAACCACTTTTAAAGTCCTGCGCGACGGCCAAGAGTTATTACTAAAAGCAACATTATCAGAAAAAGAATAAATTTTTACATTAAACAACGGTCAGATAGGACCGTTGTTTGATTGCAGGCTACAGTTGTACTTTTGAGAATTGATACAGTCCGACCAATATTACTACCAACGAGACTCCACACAGTACGCTAAGACTTAATATAGGAGAAAAAACGTTTACCCCGCTGAATGCGTACCGTAAACCATCAACACCGTAAGAAAAGGGATTAATTTTTGTCATAAAATCTAAAACGGGAGGCAAATTCTTAATGGGGAAAATGGCGCCAGAAAGGTAAAACAATGGTTGTACGAGGAAATTAAAAATAAGAGGAAAGCCTTGCATGTCATCAAGTCTGGCGGCAATAGCGGCTCCCAAGGCCGAAGAAAGCATGGCTACTAAAAACAAGAATAGGAACGCCAAAGGCAGGCTGGCTAAGTGAGGCCTGAATCCGGCAATCAGGGTAATTAAAAAAACTAAGATTCCTTGAATCATTGCCACCGTTGCTCCTCCTAAGGTTTTACCCAAGAGAATTTCAAACCTTGAAACAGGAGCCACAAAAGTTTCTTTTAAAAATCCGAATTGTTTATCCCAGATAATTTCCAAACCCGTAAAGATAGAGGTGAAGAGTACCGACATGACAATGATTCCGGGAGCTAAAAACTGAATGTAGTTTCCTGCTCCTGCTTTTGCAAACACGGGGCCAAACCCAAAACCAATCGCTAAAAGGAAAATGATAGGCTGTCCCAACGCCCCCACGATACTGGCTTTTTTCCGGATAAATCTTTTCAATTGTCTAAGCCACAAAATATAAATTGCTGTCATGGAATTTAAGCACTAATGATTACCGCATAAGTTTGTTAGTAATCCGCATTTGATTTTTCCCAACGCTTACGGCTTCTTCTCTGATATTACTGCCCGTAAGCTTAATAAAGGCATCTTCTAATTTGCCGGTGCCAGCTTTCTTAATAATTTCGTCAATGGTACCGATGATAATGATTTTTCCGTGGTCAATAATGGCAATCCGTTGAGCCATGCGCTCAACTTCTTCCATGTGGTGGGTGGTAAAAAAAATGGTTACGTTTTCTTGCTTGTTTAAGTTATAAATATACGTCCAAATATGATTCCTAGTCTGGGGATCAAGGCCAATGGTTGGTTCGTCTAAAAACAGGATTTTCGGGTTATGTAAAAGTCCGCGTGCAATTTCCAGCCTTCGCTTCATTCCTCCCGAAAAGTTTTTTACAAAAGAATCTTTACGCTCGTACAATTCCACCAGTTTTAACAAACTTATAATACGAGGCTGGTAGTCTGGTTTTTTAATCCCATATAAAATGGCGTGGAATTGCATATTTTCGTAGGCGGTGAGTTCGTTATCTAAACTTGGATCTTGGAAAACAATACCGAAGGATTTACGGGTCTCGCTGGGTTTTTTGACCACGTTGTGGCCAGCCAGAGAAACTGTTCCCAACGTAGGCTTTAACAGGGTGGTCAGCATTTTTATCGTGGTGGTTTTTCCGGCACCATTAGGACCCAAAAAAGCAAAAACCTCGCCTTTTTTGACGCTAAAATTAATGGCGTCAACTGCGGTAAAGGTGCCGTATTTTTTTGTTAGGTTTTCTACTTCTATGATATTTTCCATGAAACTCATGCTACCTTATTTTTGCAAGTTATACAATAATACCCCTCGGCAAATTATTTTGGTGCAACGCTTTCTAGGGTAACTGCCTCTTTGGTGTAGATATTTGAAGGATTCCAAAGCAAAAACCCATTAAAGTCTTCTCCCATAGAATCAGTGACTGCCTTTATTTCTCGGGAAACCATAGGGGCATCATACACAGCTCCCAACGTAAAATCCTGAAGCCATGGTCTAATCTTGGCTGGCATAACGGTGTCGTTGGATTTGCTATAAGCCTCTCGACGGACTCTTGCATTATCTAGTGCGTTTTTTATTACTTCATAGGGGTAATCAGCTGGATTAGCAAAGCCCAAAAATCCATTCACATAGTGAGATGGATATACCATGGGACATACATAGTCAACATACTCAAAAGAGTCTTCAAAAACTTGGCCTATGCCCATGTCATCGGTGTTTGTGGTAGTCTGACCGAAGAGATCAACCGATATTTTCGCTTCAGGGAGCGACTCTCTCAATTTTCGAAAAAAGTTTTTTATCACCATATAGCGCGGAATTTTTTGGTCCCATAACGGGAAACCCATGGTATTTACGTCGCCATCAGAGGGAAACCTTACATAATCAAAGTTTATTTCATCAAAGCCGCGATCTATAGCATCTTTAGCGATCTCAGTATTGTAATCCCAAACTTCCTCTGAAGCAGGATCTACCCATGATAAGCCTCGGTTGTCTTTCCATGGTATTGGCTGTAACCCATTTCCTGGCTCAGATGCATCATAAATCGCTAAATCAGGACGTTGCTTTGCCAATATTGGGTCTTCAAACACCACCATCCTTCCAATGACGTACACACCTTCTTGATGCAATATATCTATGAGGCTATTAATATCGGGGATTTCAGGATAGTAAGATTTGTAGTCTTTTGCCTTTTGAGCTTCAGTTGCGTAGGTAACAATACCCGCAGAGTCTTTTATATCGACCACCACCGCATTAATTTGAGTATCTTTAAAAAGAGTTTCTAAATAACGAAGGTAGCTTTTGTTGCCCGCTGACCATCCGGTCACATACACTGCCTTCACGACCGTTAGGGGATTTTCTAACTGTTTTTTAAGCGGTACAACTTCGTGGACTTCTAAACTTCTGGGGGTAAAATTATCAACAATTTTGCTCGCAGAATCATTATCGTAGACAAAATCTCTTGAAGAAATTTTTCTAGACGCATTTATAACATGTAATGAATCGTTAATAAAAACAAAAGAGAGGTATAGCAAAAAAAGATACAACACAACAAACGGCAAAAGAAAAATTTTCTTCTGTGAAAATTCCATGCAACAAATTTACTTAAATCAATGAGTTTATTGTACCAAAAAATCGCTTCTTGGGCGATTTTTTACTTAAACCGCCTGCTACTATCGTGAAAAGTAAAAAACTGTTGAGTGGGCTTTCTCAACAGTTCTGCGCCTTATGGATTTCCAACTTTTTCTATTGTCTTGTACAACAGTTCCGAGTCAGAAATAATTTGCCTTAATTCCTCAAGCGTCTCTTTTTTATCTCGTTCGTCGCGAGATTTAAACATAGTGCTAAAGAATCTTTCGGGCATTTCAAGGAATACTCCCAATTCGCGGCGTACGCGACTATGGAAGTTTTTTAAAACTTCATAGTCTTTGTTTGGGCTTCTGCCAGAAGTTTGCTTATGCAATCCCATCGCCTTTTTTCTTTCAGTAATCATGTGTTTGGCCTTTCCGTGTTTTAGGCCGCCTGTACCAATCTTTTCAGCCATCTCTACTTGCTCTACCTGTGGCAAGTCAGCCAAAAGCAGTGCCGTAGAAAAAGGCAATCGCTTCTTCTCTGGTATCTCCATAGACATTAAAGCGAGTACATCACCAGAGAGGCAAAGCAGTTTTTGGTACTGGTATACCCAGGCTGCAGACTTTGCAAATATTTTTGCGATTTGTTCTGTCGTTTTTCCCCAATCCTTGAATCGCTTGATCGCAAAAGCAGTTTCTACGGGGTTGTGGCCAACTCTGCCAAAGTTGGCCACAACTGACATGGTGAATTGCGCTTCTTCATCCTTAACCGAAAACACCAGGGCTTTCATCGTGGCAACACCCGCCATGGCGCACGCATGCCACCTTCGTTGGCCCTCGATGAGTTCGTATTCATACTCTTGTAACAACCCATTCTCATGTTCAAGTTCCCTTACCCAAATGGGGGTGAGCTGGCCAATTGCCTTGATGCTATCTGCCAACTCTTTCAGATCTGCCTTGCCGAAAAATTTTCTCGGTTGATTTGCGAAAGGCCTAATCTTGTCTCGGGGGATTATAACAACCTTCTCTGTCATGACAGACTCTTCTGTGTAATCGGTGACTTGGTTTCCGCTTGCCGCATTTTTCTCAATGCATTCGAGGTTATCACAAACTACAGATTCGAACTCGCTCACGGATATTCCTCTGGGCAAGCTTTTTCCCCATTTTGACGCGTACTCTCCAGGGCCATGTTGATATTCGGGAACATAGCAAAGCCTGACTCTCTCGCAAATCGGACACCTTTCTACCGTAGATTGCATGACAGACCTCCTTTGTCAAAGGGCGATGTTTTGTTATGCTGTCCCAAGTTTATCATTGGAGGAGATGAAAATCAAATCAAAAAACCGCTGGGCGAACCATGCGGTTAAGACATTGTTAAGCTATGCTATCGTAGTAGGTCATCGAGTAGGGAGATGCAGGCCATTTCCTTTTCCCTGCTCTCGGTTCTCTTTGGGCTACCGATAATAACGCCCATCTCCACAGAAATCACTTGGATAATCTTGAGGTTATTTGCCTCAAGGGTGGCATGGCTTTGAGCAAGACAGACGCCGTAAGGAAAATCATGTGGAATGTGAGCTTCTGTAGCACCGTGAGAAAAGAGGACTTCGGCTTTTTTGCCATTCCAATCCAAAGCAGCTTGAGTGATATTGGGATACTCGCTGAGTATGACTACTCCATCTTGGATGTCCTTGATGCTTTGGGCGGGGTCTTCTTTCCTGCCGAGAAGCACAACCTTCCATGTTCGTTCTTCATGCTTGTTGAAACAGTTAAATTTGGTAAGAGTCGCAACAGAACCGCCATCAGATTCCATTACCTGGTCAGAGCCAGTGAAACCCAGGTCGTAATGATTTTTTGCCACCAGATAAGGAATGATGTGAGGCCTCATAAAAACAGCTTCACTAGCCCGATGTTTAGGGTCTCTAACCCTTGCTCGGTATTGACGAGGAATCTTTTCAAAGGTAATCCCCGCATTATTAAAGAACTTGACGGTCGGCTCTTCCATAGTGCCGTTCGGCAAAGCTACTCTAAGCATGGATACTCCTCCAAATAGGTTAATGGTCAAAGACGACACCGAAACGCTCGGTGAACCTTTTGAACATAGCCTATCATTATTTTGAAGAAAATCAACCAAAAAATCGCTATTTAGGGAATCTTTCTCTGAACGAGATAGTGCGACGTTAGAAAGTAAACCACAAATGAGGTTTTACTTATCCGAACCTATCAAGAGATAACGCAAGAATCAAGTAAAAAACCGAACGTGTTTTACCTTCAGTTATTTTTTTAGAAAACTCTCCAGTTTTTTGAGTGCCATCTTGCGCATAGAGGTTTCTTTTTGTTCTTCTACCGACATCTCCCCCCATGTTTTTTGGTAACCAGAGGGTATGAAAATCGGGTCCCATCCAAATCCTCTTTCGCCTCTTGGACTATTGGCAATAGTGCCTCGCATTTCTCCTTGGAACAAGCGTAACTCTTTTCCATCATATAGCCCAAAACAAACTTCAGCAAAAGCATCTCTACTTTCGTAACCGTTCAGAATTTTGCACAACCCCTCATTATCTAGTTCGGCAAGAAACCACTTGATAAGTGGTCCAGGTAACTTTCCTAAGGCATCAAATACCAGAGAAGTATCCTCCACTAAAACAGGGCTACTAAGATGTTTGTATGCCTCTTTTGCCTTGTGTTCAACGATCTCTTTTAATTTGAGTGATTGGATTTCTGCTAAATCAATTTTTTGATGCAGAATGGGATAATCTAGGTGTCGGCTCAATTGTTCTGCTTTTGCGGAATTGCCCGTGATAAAAGTGATATTGTTGGTGAACATATATTCCTCCTTCTTAAGTTAATGTGCTGAATTTCTCTGAGCGGGTAGCGGGACTTGCACCCGCGCTGACTCCTTGGAAGGGAGCCGTACTGCTACTATACTATACCCGCATCTCGCTTTGCTCAGCGTAAAATACTTGAAAAAATTCAACTAAGTTTACACTGAAGAGCTATTGCGACGAAATGTCGGGGTACTCGGATTCGAACCGAGATTAAACGCTCCCAAAGCGTTCGTGCTACCATTGCACCATACCCCGTTGATTTGAATTTCTAATGAGCAGGTGTCGAAATTTTGTTTTGTCAAAATTTCGACAAGTTTAATTATCAAATTACCCCTATACTATCGCAAAAATCCCTTCTTGTCAAAGATTAAAATTTGTGCTAGCATTCTAATTAGTTTACACCGAATAATTATGAAGCGCCCTCGTAGTTCAATGGACAGAACGAAAGGTTTCTAACCTTTTAATGTAGGTTCGATTCCTACCGAGGGCACATAATGAAAAAGTATGGCGGTCGTAGTGTAGTGGCCTAGCACAGCGCTCTGTGGCAGCGCTAGCGGGAGTTCGAATCTCCTCGATCGCCCCAAAAGCCGCCAGGTACCGTATTGTACCTGGCGGCTTGGTTTTTCAATTACCTCGCGTATTCAACTACTCTGTTTTCACGAATTACCGTCACTTTAATTTCTCCCGGATATTTTAATTCTTCTTCAATATTTTTGGCAATTTCTTTTGCCACTTTTGCAGCCCCTAAATCATCAACCTTATCAGCTTTCACAAACACCCGGATTTCGCGCCCCGCTTGAATGGCGTATGCCCTATCTATGCCCTCAAACTTGTTAGCAATATCTTCTAACGCTTTCAATCTTTGCAGATAATTTTCGATGCTATCTTTTCTAGCTCCCGGACGCGATGCTGAAATTCCATCAGCCACCGTCACAATAACTGCCTCAATGGAGTCTACAGGGTAGTCTCCGTGGTGGGTGCGCATAGCGTGGATAACCGCTTCAGACTCGCCAAACTTTTCTAAAATTTTAATTCCAATTTCAATGTGAGACCCTTCCATTTGCTGGTCAATAGCTTTTCCAATGTCGTGGAAAAGACCCGCACGCTTGGCAACCTGGGCATTGGCCTTTAGTTCTTCAGCAATAGTTTCAGCAATTAAAGCCACTTCCATAGAATGCATCAACACGTTTTGGCCATAGCTGGTGCGGTAGTACAACCTGCCCAAAATTTGCACTAACTTATCATTGACCCCGAGAATGTTTAGGTCATAGAGGGTTTTTTCTCCTGCCTCTTTTATCACTTTGGCAATTTCTGTTTTTGCTTCTTCTACTTTTTCTTCAATTTTCGCAGGCTGAATTCTGCCATCAGCAATAAGTTTATCTAGGGCAATTTTTGCAATTTGGCGGCGCACCGGGTTAAAGCATGAAATGACCACCGAGTCTGGCGTATCATCAACAATCAACTCAACTCCGGTTAACTTTTCAAAAGCTTTAATGTTTCTTCCTTCTTTACCAATAATTCGCCCCTTAATATCCTCTGACGTGAGCGTGATGGTTGTGGTACTCAATTCCAGGGTGTGGTTTACTGCGCACTTTTGAATAGCCAATGTGACAATCTCTCGCGCCCTGGTATTCAAAATATCTTGACCAGATTGCTCTATTTTTTTCATCCTCTCTAAAATATCTTTTTGGTAGTCTACTTCCACCAACGACAAGAGCTCTTTTTTTGCATCTTCGCGTGAAAGGTTGGCAACTTTTTCTAGTTTTGTTTCTGCATCAACTCTTAATTTGTCTAAGTCTTCTTTTACCACCTTTAACTTTTCCACGTTACCTTGCAGGTCTGCTTCTTTCTTGTCAAAGGCTTCTATTTTTCCTTCAAGGAGTTTTTCGCGGTCCAAAAGCACTTGTTGGGACTTTAAAAACTCCCTTCTTCGCTGGTCAGTTTCTTTTTGGGCAGTTTCAACAATTTGGCTGGCCCGAGCTTCAGATTTCTTAATTAAATCTGTAGTTTCTTCTTTCACCTGCAAAACCTTTTTTTGAAGTTTTGCTTCCAAAGATCCTGCTCTTTTTTTAGCCAATGACTGCCGGGTGTAATAACCTACGATACACCCTAGCGCTAGTACCAGAAAGGCTCCTATTAATTCAATTATTTGGCTCATATTTTTTACCCGGTCAAATAAAATCTTTCAGATTTTAATTTCGCCATGCGAAATTATTTGATTGGGGATTAATTTTCTCGCGACTTTTTTTGCTATGTATTAGCCATCCTGACTATTAAGTTTTTTTTTGTTCTTTTTCGGAAAAGAGAACAAAAAAACTCATCCAACGTGATGAGTTGCTTGTACACGATATATTTTAGGCTCTGTTACTTTACTTCTTTGGCGCTGCCGATTACGTCGTCAATCAAGCCATAGGCTTTTGCTTCATCAGCAGTCATGTAAAAATCCCTGTCGGTGTCTTTTTCCACCCGTTCTAAGGGTTGCCCGGTATGGCCCGCCAAAATCTGATTCATCTGGCCTTTAATTTTAACAATCTGCTTGGCAGTGATATCAATATCTGAAGCCTGCCCCTGGAATCCGCTGGACACCTGGTGCAAGAGAATTTCGGCGTTGGGCAAGGAAAAACGCTTGCCTTTGGTTCCCGCCGCCAAAATAATCGCTGCCATAGAAGCAGTAAGACCTATACAAATCGTAGATACGGGACACTTTAGATACTGCATGGTATCGTAAATAGCAAGTCCCGCGGTAACTGAACCTCCAGGGCTGTTAATATAAAGCTTTATGTCTTTTTTTGGGTCTTTTGAAACCAGATATAACATCTGGGCAATGATCACATTGGCGTTCATATCGGTAACGGGACCTGCCAAAAAAATAATACGCTCTTCTAAAAGCCTTGAAAATATGTCGTATACGCGCTCACCGCGTTGCGAACGTTCTACAATAGTTGGTACTATTGGCATGTTGTTAATATGTAATACTACGCAATTTACTTTGAAAAAGTTTCAAGACGTTGGAATACTTTTTCGTTGTAGACTGCACTTCTACCATACTCTTTTAATTGCTCGGTGTCAATTTTTTCTAACTGGTCTTTGGTGTAATGTTTCACCAATTTTTCAAAATCTTGCGCTAATTCTTCTGGTGAAACTTCAACGTGTTCTGCTTTTCCAATTTGCCTCAAAACCAAAAAATTCTTGATCCGTTTTTCCGCATCCATCCTGAATGATTTTCTAATCTCTTCTTCTGTCTTTTTTATTGAAGCTAAATACTCGTCAAAATTCATTCTAGCGTTTTGGGCTATTTGGTTTTTAAAATCTTCAAACAACCTGGCTTCTTCATATTCAATCATTCTTTCGGGCAGGTCAAATGTAATTTTGGCCGAAATTTTTTCCAGTATTTCTCCGCGCGCTCGTTGTTTTTCACCCTCCCTTTTTTCAAGCGTAATGCCTTCTTTTAAATTCTCTTTCAGCGCCACCAAGGTATCAAAGACTCCTAAAGACTTTGCAAACTCATCGTTAATTTCTGACAGTTCCATTTTTTGCACCGACAGCATTTTTACTTTAAAGGTGGTTTCTTTCCCAGCTAAATCTTTTCGGGGCGTATTGTCGGGAAACTTGGCCTTAAATTCTTTTTCTTCACCGGCTCTCATTCCAATCACGTTATTTTCAAAGTCTTGCAAAAATCCACCTTCGCTCAGTATAAACCTATCCTTAATTTCTTTTCCTTTATTTAATTCTAGGGTTGAATATTTAATTTCTACAAAATCTTTTGGCGCGGCTGGCCTATTTTCGGTGGTAAATTTTGCTCGGCTTTTTTGCAAATAGGTTAATGTTTCTTCAATTTCTTTGTCGGTTACTGCAACATCTCCCACCTTAATTTTGCCCGCAATTTCTTTATAATCAGGCAACTCAATTTCTGGCAACACGGCAACTTTCACCGTAAATTCCAAAGGTGAGCCCTTTGCTATCTTCTTTATTTGCACCTCTGGCTCGCCGATGGGTTCTAAATTTTGTTCTTTTACAAATTTTGGGTAGCTGGCTTTTACCGCTAAGTCTCCGGCTTCCATTAGCACATTTTCCTTGCCCACTTTTTCTTCAACCATGTTAGCTGGTACGTGCCCTTTTCTAAATCCATCCATTTTTACATGGCTTTTTAAATGCAAAAGCGCGGCATCAAAATGCTTGGCAAATTCTTCAGGAGTTAACTCAAATTCAATTTCAATCTGCGATTTTTCCAGTTTTTTAAGATTCGTTTTCATTTCTTTAATTTCTTATTTTTTTCTTTTTCTATTCTCTTTTTTTCTTTCTGTAATTCCTTAATATGTTTTTCAGTTGGTAAATTTTCTGGTAACTCTCCACCAATATCTTTAATTGTTTGTCTTACTTTACCGCCTACCATAAAATGAGTTCTCGCAGCCAAATCCTGGCCTTTTATATTATCTTTTCTGATTTTCTCATCGGTTTGGGTAATTCTAAATAAATTCGCCGCCAGTTCAGTTGAACCAGCTACATCTAATAATTCTCCTTTTTTAATATTTTTCTTTTTTTCTACATCGGGTAAATTCATACCGTACAAACCACGATACCCTTCATTATTAAACGCCCCAAAATGAGTAACACCAGCACCCTTTGCGGTTTTAAAAAGTTTTTTATTTTGATCAGAAACTTCCCCTCGAATAAATAATCTTTTATCACTATCAGATAATTGTTCGAATATTTCTTGTTTTCTTGTTTGAACAGCAAAGTAAGTTTGAGCTAAGGCTATTTCAGGTTTATTCGGGTCCCCATTTTGAGCTATTAAATAACATGCATATCTATCTAATTTATAGTCCCTAATTTCTCTTACTGCATCAGAGCCAATTTTAACCATTTTCACCATTCGGTGAAAATGGTTTTCCACAACTTCACCGCTATTCATACATGCTCGAGTGGCTCTGACAATGACTTCCTCGGCTTTTTCCCATTTCTCATACCCCAAAACAAGCATTAACTGACGAGCTTCCCAATACTCAATTCCATTTTCATCAGTTTTTTTAATGGATTCAAAACTCTTATATGATTCCGATAAAATTAAATCTGCCATAAATTTATTTTAATAGTGGTTGACCCCGTTTTTCGCCTTTGTAGTTCATAAATTTATTTTTCGGACAAAAAATACTTTCTTAACGCACCAAAATAATCACTTCCGTCGTTCCATTTTTCATAATTATTTTCATCTACCCATTCAAATTTGTCGTGTTCGTCGCTTAATGTAAGTTCGCCTGAAATATATTTACACTTAAATCCAACAAGATACACTCTCTTTCCATAATTTCTGTGGCCTTGGGGGAATACGTGATACCAAACAAAAAACGGGTCAAGCACTTCTATTTCAAGATTAGTTTCTTCTTTTACTTCTCTTTTAAGAGAGATACTTAAGCTGTTTGCATCTTTTTCTTTAGCTTCTCCTTCTTGGATTTTACCACCAGGAAAATCAATACCCTCAATTGGATCTCTAATAACTAATACTTTTCCATCTTTCTCAATAAAGGCTTTTTGTCCCACACAAAGTAATGCATCGTTTCCCATAAATTTATTTTTCTAATTTAGTATTGGGGTGTCCGACACCCCAATACAACTAACTCCATTAACAAAGAGAGAATATGAATTTATTGAGAGCAAACAGCGTAGGCGGTAACTTTCACAAAACCGGCACCTTGGTCAACGGCTGTTGCAGTTGCTGTCCAAGTTGAAATGCTACTTGGATATGATGCTGTAATGAATGCTCGGCTCGGAATTCCCGCTGTTATTTTTGCACCACCGCTAAGCAATATTGATCCAGAGGGACAACTTACTTCTGCTGTAACTGTATCCCAACTACCTCCAGTCACAGAAGAATTAGAAACAGTGGTTGTGCCGCCAACCGTTCCAGCTGGACCTTGTAGTCCTTGTTCACCATTATCACCTTTATCGCCCTTTAATCCCTGTGGCCCGACAATATTCCAGCTAACTAATTTTTCTTCCTTGCCACAATCAGTACGTTTAAATCCTTCACCAATCATCAAAACTTGGCCATTGCTTTTTACGCAAACTTTTATTTCGCTTCCTACTGCTTTGCTATAACCCCACAAGCCAACAAATAAGACAATAGAAATTATGAATAAAGAAACCCAAAATTGTTTTTTCGTAATTTTATAAATATTAATAATAATTTTTATACTAAGAATGCGACTATTAGTAGTGCTACAATGTTCAGTACTTTTATCATGGGATTGATGGCAGGTCCTGCGGTGTCCTTGTAAGGGTCGCCGACGGTGTCTCCCGTAACCGCTGCCTGGTGCGCAAAACTGCCCTTCCCGCCCAAGTTCCCCTCTTCTATGTACTTTTTAGCATTATCCCAAGCGGCCCCTCCCGTAGTCATAGAAATGCCTACAAACAGGCCCGTGACAGTGGCTCCAATTAAGAGTCCTCCAAGGGCTTGGACACCTAAAATATAGCCTACCAAAATGGGCGCAACTACGGGAATTAAGGCCGGAATCATCATTTCTTTAATGGCGGCTTTGGTAACAATATCTACGCATTTGCCATATTCTGGCTTGGCAGTACCCTCCATTAATCCTTTAATTTCTCTAAATTGCCTGCGTACTTCTTCTACTACTTTTCCGGCCGTTTTTCCTACCGCTCCCATTAAGAAACTCGCAAACAGATAGGGGAGCAGTCCGCCAATTAAAAGCCCTGCAATGACTTTTGGGTTTGATAACACAAAGTTTGCCGCGTTTTGGTCTCCCGCCAAATCAATAACCTGCTGGCTGTAGGCAGAAAACAACACTAAGGCCGCTAGCCCGGCGGAAGCTATGGCATATCCCTTAGTTACAGCTTTGGTAGTGTTACCCACAGCATCTAATGCGTCAGTAATTTTCCGTACCTCTTCTGGCATGCCTGACATTTCTGCAATTCCTCCGGCGTTGTCGGTAATTGGGCCGTACGCATCAACTCCTACCACAATTCCTGAAATAGAAAGCATAGATACCACTGCCAAAGCCACTCCGTAAATTCCCGCCAGCCAGAAACTGATAATCGTGCCAAAGGCAATGAGCAATACGGGATAAGCGGTAGACTGCATTCCAAGCCCGAGACCGCGGATAATATTGGTGGCATGACCAGTTTCACTGGCTTTTGCAACTGACCGCACTGGACTGTACTTTTTTGAGGTATAGTATTCGGTGATGCCAAACATTCCTGCTCCAATAACCAATCCCACCAAGGTCGCATAGTATAAATTGTTGGTGGTCACAATTTGCCCAGCCATCATTTTTGAAATAACAAAGTAAAAGGCAACAGCTGATAGTACAATGGAAACAATCACGCCTTTGTACATGGCCCCCATAATGCTTTTCTTTTTGCCGAGCCTTACAAAAAGACTTCCAACAATTGAGGTTAAAATAGAAACACTACCCAAGAAAAGCGGTAACAATACAAACTGGGGCGTATTTGGGTATAATAAAGCTCCAAGAATCATGGTGGCGATCATAGCAACTGAATAAGTTTCAAAAATGTCAGCGGCCATGCCTGCGCAGTCTCCCACGTTGTCTCCCACCTGGTCGGCAATAACTCCGGGGTTTCGCGGGTCGTCTTCCGGGATTCCTTTTTCCACTTTACCTACGAGGTCAGCGCCCACGTCAGCGGCTTTAGTGTAAATGCCCCCACCCACTCGAGCAAACACAGAAATTAAGCTGGCTCCAAAACCCAGGGCAACTAGTCCAGCGAGCCCTGTCAAAAAATAGTACCCAGACACTGCCAATAATCCTAAGCTCACAACCAAGAGGCCCGTTACTAATCCACCTTTAAAAGCCAAATCTAACCCCTGGGCTAATCCTTTTTTTGAAGCTTCGGCAACTCTGGTATTGGTTTGTGTGGAGACTAACATGCCAATAAAACCAGATAATCCTGAAAGAAATGCGCCAATTAAAAATCCAAAAGCAATTTTCCAGCCCATGAAAATCCACAACGCTAAAAACAACACTATCGCCACCATGCTTACGGTTCTATACTGACGCTTTAAGTAAGAAATAGCTCCTTCTTGAATGGCTTTAGTAATTTCTACCGCCTTGTCTTTTGCCACGGGAGCTTTGTTAATTTTTGCAATTAAGAAAAAGACGAACGCTACGGCAAATAGTGAAACAATGATGGGGAAGTAGGTTATCAACGCCATAATTTGAAATTTGAAATTTTAAATTTGAAATCAATATGAAATGATTAAAAAATTTAAAATTACAAACTTAATTATTCTGTTTTATTTTCTTCTGACGGTTCCTCACCAGAACCTTTTTCTTTAGACTTTTTTGATTTCTTTTTAGGTTTCTCCTCTTTTTCGGCCCCGGCTTCTTCAGTTTCACTTTCTTCTTTGGTTTCCTCGGTGTTTGATGTGTCAGGCTTAATATCTATTTTCCAGCCGGTTAAGTTTGCCGCCAGCCGAACATTTCTGCCATCTTTTCCAATGGCAAGCGAAAGCTGTTCTTCTGACACAAATACCATAGCGGTATTTTTATCTTCTATTTTAATTCCAGAAATTTTAGCAGGGGACAAGGCGTTCGCAATAAACTTTGCGGGCTCTTCCTGCCACTCGATAACATCAATTTTTTCACCCCCTAATTCATTGATGACAGCCATGATTCTCGTTCCCCGTTGCCCTACACAGCTTCCGATAGGGTCAATGCCAGCTTGGGTGGAGGCCACGGCAATTTTTGTCCTGAACCCCGGTTCGCGGGCAATAGACTTTATTACTACGACCCCAGAAGAAATTTCGGGCACCTCTAATTCAAAAAGCCGCGATACTAATTTTGGGTATGCCCTTGAAAGCACGACTACCGACCCTTTCGGCCCGTCTTCTACTTTTAAAATATAAAACTTTAAGCGCTGTCCTTGCCGGTAAAATTCTCCGGGAATTTGTTCTTCCCGATTTAAAATTCCCAGAGTTTTGCCAATGTCAATTAAAATAGTGTTTCCCTCAATACGTTGGACTACTCCAGAAATGATCTCACCTTCTTTTGACCGGTACTCTGACGCAATGACATCCTTTTCCGCCTCTCGTATTTTTTGCAAGATAACCTGTTTGGCGGTTTGGGCTGCAATCCTGCCGTAATCCTGCCTTGATTCTAACGGAATCTCTAATTCTTGGCCTACTTGAATGTCTGGATTTTCTTTTTTTGCATCCTCCAGCATGACATGCTTTTCGGGGTTAAACACCACCTTTTTGGGAGCTTCCTGGCCTTCTCCGACCTTATCAAAATCTTCCGATGGCATAATCTTTTTTTCTTTCAATGCTTCTATCTCCTCTTCGGTGTATAGCATTGATTCGTCCACTACCAGTTTTACCAGCCAGAATTTCACATCGCCTGAAACGGAATTAAACTTGGCTTTTATCTTCTGTCCTTTCTTGCCGTAATCTTTCTTGTATGCGGTGGCGATAGCTGCTTCCAGCGTTCCTATAATTACTTCAGGAGAAATGCCACGAGTTTCAGCAATTTGCCCTAGTGCTCTTTGAAATGATTTTAGATCCACATTATTAAATTCCCAAATCCCAATTACCAATTTCCAATGAAAATCCCAATTTTCTAATTTCCAAAAACGTATTTGGTTATTTAGATTTTTGACATTTCATTGGGTATTGGGACTTGAGAATTGGTCATTATAAAAAATAATGTCCGTTTTCAGACGGACATAATTACTCATTAAGCTAATTGATTGTAGTGTAGCAAAATAAAAAACGAATGTCAATATTTATTTACCCTCCACCACATTTGCAAAATAGTGGAGGTTGGCGTTACGATTGGTTTTATCTATTAAAATTCCGATGACATCAATTTGATAAGGTTGGCTTTCTTTATAGTTATTTTTTTCCAGCCAAATTTGGGCCAAATTTCTTAATTTTTGTTGCTTTTTATAGTTTACGTGCTGTTCAGGAAAAAAGCTATCGGCTTTAGTAATCGACGGCCGTCTATTATTAAAGTCGTCTTGCGCGATGGTTTTTACCTCAACAAAATGGATGGTTTTTTCGACGCGCGTAAAAAATTTGAATTTTTTACGCGCAATAATATCAATTTCTCCAAAGCTTATCCTATAATTTCTCCCCAAGATTTTATACCCTTTCTTCACAAGATATTCACAGGCCAGACGCTCTCCTAAAATCCCTAATTCTTTAGTATCCATACATCATTACTCAAGAAATTTCTTTTTTCAGTTTATCTAACTCTCCTTGTTTTCTGTTTTCTTTTTCCCTCTCCTCGTCTGCCATTTTTTGCAATTCTTGCATGTATTCAGTATTCAAAACGGGCTCGTCCATTTTTCCAAAATCTGGAATCTTTTCCTCTTTGCCCTTGGATTCTTTTTCTTCCTCTGGGTTACTCATATGTTGTTACTTGCCTATATTTAATGGGGGGTACAACTGTTTATCAATGTGTCTTTCAAAACAAACGTGGCCTGGTGCATGGATCCAATTTTCAGAAATATAGTCACCAGGGTACACTGATTTAGGGATAGGCGCAGTTCTTGAATCATTGGTGTTGCCGTCAGTACTAAATACCGCGCACAACTCAAAGGTCAAGTTGACAGAATCGCTTACGTTGTATTCGTAGGGCGAATTGGTTTGGGGGTCTTTTGGGGCAACGTACCCTGAAATAGAATCATTCAAATCACTAAGACTGTTTGGCATTTGACCTTTTCTCTGCCAGTAGTTCACCACTTGGTATTGGATATTTTGCAAATCGTTAACCCGTTGTTGGTCAAATTGAGCGAGCCTGGCTTGCATTGGGCTGCCGACGATAAAAAATGCTCCCACCACGGCAATTATCATTACAGCGCTTACTAACCAGGCAAAATATTTCGCTGATGCTGCCGGGACGTTTCGCCTTACGTCGTCTAAGTAGTACCAAAAAATAACCACCGCAACGAGCAAGATTGAAAGAGCCTTTAAAATAAATCGTGCTTTTATTTCACCCCCTAAAAATGTGTTGATGACAAAAATGAGGTCGCCGATAATCACCAATGAGGCAATAAATAAGGTGAGGTAAATCAGCCATTTCCTGATTTTTGAATCTCGCACCATCGCTTCTTTTCTATAAATCTTATTTAAGAACCATGATACCAAGATAAAGACCGGAAATACGATAACCAAAGAAGCTACGGCAAACCGTATGGAACCTGCAAACCCCCCATACCTATAGCTCAACGTGTCGGGGAAAAAGTAGTTGATATACTGCCAGCACAGGGTAATAAAACTTACTGCTGACCAGTATAATGTCACCATCGCCAAAAGATGCAAAAACACATCGCGGGGTAGGTTTCTTTTTGGTCCCGATGAAATCGAGGATCCTCGATCACTTTGCGATCGGGACATTTGCATTTGCGCTTGATTTTGTGGTTGAAAATTTTCTTCCATGATCGTAGTAGATTTTAAAAACGCATTAATTATATATGAGATCTCCTGATTAAAGATTTTCCTATTGCAATTCCAAAATTTCAACTGCAAATTTGCTATAATTTCTCAACGTATGCGTTGCATACGTTTCAAAATTCTACCACATTTTCGCTTTGACATTTTGGAATTTCATCACGGAAACCTTTAGTCAAAAAGTCTACTGTTGAGAACTCTTAATTGACAACGAAACTTGGACACATTAAAATTATATAACGTTGCGATTATTATACCACGCTTTGATATTTTTTCACATACACCGCAGTGTGGTAGTTATTTTTCAGTAAAAAACACGTCCACAATTTTAATTAATGCAATGGCCTCGGCCATCTATATAATTGGTTTGCTAGGTCGTAGTGAACATTGGTTCACGCCTGCCTAACTAGCAATTATCATAAACAAACAATATTATGGATAAAATTACAGAATCTGACTGGAGTAAAGCTTTTTACTCGGTTAAATCGCACAGCCGTTTAGGGCTCATTGTATTAGCAGGTACGGTGCTCGCCCTTGCTCTTATTATAAGTGTTGACTACCAAAGAACAAAGGCTTCAGGTACCGCACCAACGATAGTTGTTTCGGTGCCAACCCCTTCCAGCACCAATAAACCAATCAACACCGAGCCATCAGTTGTTTTCAGCATAGGTATGGATGCTACAAGCTTGCCAGGGAATATTACGCTTTGGCAAGGATCCAACCAAGTTCTAGGGAATGCAATTTATGACGCTCGCAGTAGAACTTCTGCCTTTCAGCCAACCGCAGTTAATTTAGCGCCTAACACACAGTATACATTGAAGGTGACTGGCGGTGCCAATGGTGTGAAGGCTGCTGATGGCACTCCTATGGTAGGTAATTTTTCTCTCAACTATACCACTGGCACCACGGTCTCTGAAGGATGCACCGTGTATAACGGTTTCTCAACCACCGACCAAATATGGGGTAAAGCGGAGGGCATAGCCGAGAACGTACCCAGTACATCTAAATTTGAAGGCCTGATTTCTTATGGGGATAATCCATTTAACGCCTGGTCCTTTCCGAACTCTAAGGCTTGGACTGCCCGGTTTACCAACAGCCCAGGACGGACCCGATGTGATTATCACTCAATAACTCCTGATACATGGATGATTCATATTGCCGATGCCGAAAGCCTTTTACTCGATATTGCAAACGGGGGGACATTAGTGCCTTCAGTATATAATACCGACGGCACCGCACTTACTTTTATAAAAAACGGGCTCTTACAGGATATTGCCACGATTCGTAGTTATTACCCATCAGTTACAAAATTTGTCCTAGAAACTGACGTTGGCGGACCAAATGGATCCCTATGTCCTGCTGGTACTACCTTTGTCGGAAATGCAGTAAGAGCATCAGCCAATTATCCCGCTATTGCAAATGCCGTTAATCAATTAGTGGCAAGTCAACCAGTAGCCGGTGTTACATTGGTTCCAGGTTACTTTGAACAAGTGACAGATTGCACTGAATATGCTGATGGCACAGGCCATCTTACTGCTGCGGGCATTAATGATGTCGGAACTGCCGTGGGAAACTTCTTTGCAAGTAGCCCAAATTCTCCACCTCCACCACCCCTACCCCCTCCGCCACCACCAACCGATATTACTCCACCTACGGTATCTATTACTAATCCTTCAGCCCCAGGTTTGACGGTGTTTGGTTCTCTAAGCCTTACTGCAGCAGCTTCAGATGATATGGGAGTAGTAGGTGTACAATTTCAAATTGACAACCTTAACCTGGGAGCAGAAAGCATAGCAAGCCCGTACTCGGTAACATGGGACACAACTTCTGTTCCTAACGGACCCCATGATATTACTGCGATTGCCAGAGACGCTGCAGGAAACAGAACCACTTCAGCTGCTGTGTCGGTAAATGTTAATAATACTTCAGGCGGCAGTTCTACAGTCATCCTTTTCCCAGCAAGCGATGGAAGGGTTGTTTATATGGGAAGCACGGGGGGATGCACCCAATCCTCATTTACCGCTGCTCGTAATGTCGCCAGTGGAACAGCTGTTTACAAGACTAACACGCAGGAAAGTTACTTTGTAACCAGTGGCTGTGGCGGACCGGGAATTAATATATCCCGCGGTTCCGTTGTCTTTGACACATCCTCTCTTCCAGACACTGCGGTAATCACTGACGCCAGACTTGGTTTGTATGTAACTAGTAAGGCGGATCCAGTAAACGACGGCAATGATACTATTACGGTGTATCAAAACAGCCAGGTCTCTCCCACTAACCTTGCAACTTCTGATTTTTCCAAACTGGTTGGAGATTCTGTAGATAACCCTACAGCGTTAACCAATGGCATATCCCTTAAAACAGTTCCTACCGTTAAATACTCTGAATTCATTTTCAACGCATACGGTCTATCTAGGATATCTACTACCGGTTACACTCAATTGGCGCTTAGGGAAGACCACGACGCTAAAAATCTGTGGCCAAGTTATGCTGCAGGCACAGGAAACACCCTCGGAGTTTCCTTGAGCGAACAAACTGGTACTAGTCAGGACCCTTATCTAAAAATTACCTATTACATACCCTAAGCAACAACCCTACAGGAACCGGCTTATAGTGACAACAAAACCACCAAGGACACTTGGTGGTTTTGTGACATTAAAAAATATGAATCTTCAGTTTAATTGTGGACCTGGGCAGAATCGGACTGCCGCCTTTGCAATGTCCCGATAAATCTGGTGGACTCGGGGAGAATCGAACTCCCGTCTCAGCAATGTCCCGATAGTTTTGGTGGACCCAGCGAGAATCGGACTCGCGCCTCGACAATGCGAATGTCGCGTATTGCCACTATACTATGGGCCCACCAAAATTATCGAGGATTCTCGTATAAAAAATTACAACATAATTTTTTATCGGAACAAATGCGACGTCTTGCCACTGGACCATGGGCCCACCAGATTTATCGTGGATCCTCGTATCCCAATAATAACATCATTGGGATCGGGACGAATGACGCGTCGTGCCACTTGACTACAGGCCCAAGCTGCGGACGCCACGGCGTCCGCAGAATTTCCAATTTTCAATTACCAATTTTCAAATAATTTCTAAATTTTTTGACTTTCAATTTGTCGGGGTGCTGGGAATCGAACCCAGACTACAGACTCCCGAAGCCTGCGTACTACCACTATACGACACCCCGTATTGCTACAAAATGTCGGGGCGCTGGGAATCGAACCCAGCCTACATCCACCCCATGGATGCGTACTGCCGATATACGACGCCCCGAATTCTATTTTACGTAATATTTACTTTTTATTTTTTCGTCTTCCTTAGTCTGTAATTCAAACTTTTCTTCTTTGCTTTTTTCTGCTAATTCCCTTAGTTTTTTTGCATCAAGCGCGCCTAATTCAGAAATTTTGCCCTCAAAAAATGCTTTGGTGTTTTTCTTAGGGTCATCTAGCACGTATCCTAATAGGACGTCGAGAATTTGTCCTACCTTGGGGCCTGGCTCAATCTTCAAAATGCCCATCACATCTTTGCCATTGACCTTCAACATGCCAACAGAAATAGGGTCTTTTGAAACTTTATCAATAATATACTTTAAGTGACGCAGTTTATAGGGTTCGGCTTTTGGCACACCCGAACCGATTCTATCAGCTTCTCGCAGCTGGAGCAACTCCTCCATATTTTCGGGACCCACATTTTTTACCAACCGGCGCACTGAGGACTCCGAAACCTCGTCAACATTATAGTAAAACATATGGGAACGCACCAACTTGGTAATTTTTTCAATATCTTTATTGGAAAACTTCAATCGGTTTAATAGCTGGAAGGTCATTTTGGCTCCCACCATTTCGTGATTATAAAAGGTGGACTCTTTGCCCTGGCCCACCTTTACCCTGGGTTTTCCAATGTCATGCAAAAGAGTTGCCAAACGAACATGCATACTGAATTTTTTCTTAGCCGTATACTCTAAAGCTTTTAAAGCATGCTGGTAGCAATCATAAATGTGATGCTTATTTTGGCCTACGCCATAGTTTTCCTCCAATTCAGGAAGAATAAATTTTAATAAGTGCAGTTGCCTTAATAATTCTATCCCATCGGCAGCCGTATCTGCCATAATAATTTTTAAAAGTTCCTCCCGAATTCGTTCTTTTGAGATAGCTTCCAGCCAAATGCTATTTTTTCTAATGGCTTCGGCTGTTTTTTCTTCTATGGTAAACCCAAGCGTAGTCGCAAATCTTACGGCGCGCAGCATTCGTAGCGCGTCTTCGCCAAACCTGTCGTTGGGATTGCCAACCGTTCTAATAATCTTTTTTTTCAAATCCTCCTGCCCTTCAAATGAATCAACGATTTTTTTCTTTTCATCCATCGCAAGCGCATTAACCGTAAAATCCCTGCGAGAAAGATCCTCTTGCAGGGTTTTGGCAAATGTTACTTGGTCTGGGTGGCGCTTATCAGAGTATTTGGCTTCTGACCTATAGGTAGTAATTTCAACCTCTGGGATTTTCTGACTGCCTGTGCGTACAGTAACTGTTAAAAAATTATTTTCGTAAAAACTATCGGGAAAGACTTCTTGGATTTCTTCGGGCTTAGCATTTGTGGTAACATCCCAATCTTTTGGTTCGTTACCAAGCAAAAAATCACGTACGCATCCGCCCACAATATACGCCTCAAATCCGGCTTTTTTTAATTGTGCAATAACCTCTTTTACCTCTTTTGGAATTGTCATTATGCTCTATACTATATTAAAAATTGCCTTTTTTCAATTTTTAGTGTAAAATTCAGTTAAGTTCATTTGAATAATTTTAAGGAATTATAAAAGGCCTCCCATGGTGAAATGCCTGCCCGCCATTGCCGAGCCCCCATGTTGAAATGGACATCATAACAGGCTTCGAACCTGTTGTTGGGAGTTCGAATCTCTCTGGGGGCACATATTGGGAATTTTTAATTTAAAATTTTTAGTATACACATACATTTTATGAAAAAAACTTTTTCGATAGCTTTCGCGTCATTCGTCATCTTACTCCTATTTTCGGGAGTCGCCTATGCGGCAATCTGTGAAACAACACATCCGGACTTGGCTGGATCACTGGTTCCGTGCGGGCAGTTTCCTGACTGTCGATGCGAACTGTCTGACTTATTTGTAATGATTTCAAGAATATACAGCTTTGCTGTTTACATTATTGCCCTTCCCTTAGCAGGTTTGTTTATAGTAATAGGGGGCACATTATTGCTTGTTTCAGGAGGAAACCCGGGACTGGCAGAAAAGGGCAAGAATATTCTAAAATACACCGCCATAGGCATTATTTTGGTATTCGGTTCTTGGTTGATTATTGATGTGGTATTAAAAGCCATCGGGTACGACTTACCATGGAATACATTTTAAGCTAGTCTAAAGCCTTAAGAGTCTCAGAAGCGCCCATAGCTCAGTTGGTAGAGCAACTGGCTCTTAACCAGTGGGTCGCAGGTTCGAATCCTGCTGGGCGCACACTTCGATTCGCTTAGGGTAAACTCTTTACAAATAATCAAAAATATACTACAGTGAGAAAAGAAAGCGCTCCGCTTTCTTTTCTATTTAAATAGTTATACAATTAAAGCAGTAAAAAATATGCTAAAAAAAGAAGTAAAAACCGACATTGTTAAAAAACACGGTATCCACGAGAAGGACACTGGGTCTTCGGATGTGCAAATTGCCCTATTATCAGAAGAAATAGATGCATTGGTTGCTCATTTAAAAGACCACCCAAAAGACCTTCACTCCAAGAGGGGACTAATTAGAATGGTTATCAAGAGAAAAAAACTCTTGGCCTATCTTAAAACCGAAGACGAAAAACGGTACAGCGCCATCGTCAAAAAAATAGGACTCAAGAAGTAACACATGCAAAAACCCAAGGAACAACGAGTGGAAGTGCTAATAGACGTGCAGAATTTGTATTATTCAGCGAGGAATTTGTACGGCAAAAAAGTGAATTTTGGCGAAGTGTTAAAAGAAGGTGTGGCTGGCAGAAAATTCATACGCGCCTTTGCCTACGTGGTACGCACAAAAACTGGCGAAGAAAAGCCTTTTTTTGATGCATTGACTAAATTGGGAATTGAAACCCGCGTGCGCGACTTGCAAGAATTTTACGGAGGAGCCAAAAAGGCAGATTGGGACGTGGGCATTGTCATAGACGCCATCCGCACAGCGCAAGCTTTGGATGTGATTGTGCTTTGCTCGGGCGATGGCGACTTTATTCCTTTGGTTGACTATTTAAAAAACCAAGGCAAGCGCGTAGAAATTGCCGCATTTGGCAAAACTACATCGTTAAAACTGAAAGAAGCCGCTGATGAGTTTATAGATTTAGACTTAGAACCGGATAAGTTTTTATTAAAAAAATAGAGATTGCTAACGCAATCTATATAATTAAAACAATTAAAATTGTGAGATAAAATGAGGATGTCAGTTGAGTGCCCCTAATGTAAATTAGGGTTATGCAAATGAAATTCTCTTTTTCCCTCGCACAAATAAAAGATGGTAAAAGAAAAATTTGAGTTACCAATTGGGGATAAAACTCTTAAAATTGAGCTTACTGATTGGGCTTTGCAGGCTTCCGGATCGTGCCTGGTAAGCTATGGCGATACAGTGGTGATGGCCAACGCCACTATGTCTGGTAAAAATGTAGATGGTTTTGATTTTTTCCCGTTAACGGTTGAATACGAAGAAAAGTTTTATGCAGCAGGCAAAATTTTGGGATCGCGATTTTTAAAGCGAGAAAGCAGGCCTTCAGATGAGGCTATTTTGACCAGTCGCATGATTGACCGAGCCGTGCGGCCTCTTTTTCCAAAAGATTTTAAAAAAGAAGTGCAAATTATTACCACCTGCCTGTCGTTTGATGGGGAAAATGACCCAGACATTATCAGCATGATTGCCAGTTCCTTTGCCCTGGCAATTTCAAACATTCCCTGGAACGGCCCTTTGGGAGCCATAAAAATAGCAAAGATTGGTGGAAAATTTGTTTTTAACCCAACCTACAAAGAGCGCCAAGAAAGCCAATTTGAATTGACACTGTCAGCTATTGCGCATGAAGGGGAAATTTTGATAAATATGATAGAAATGGGAGCCAGGGAAGTTTCTGAAGACCAAGTACTGGAAGCCACAAAATTTGCAGAAAAAACCCTTTTAGATATTATTGATTTTCAAAAGAAGATTATAGAAAAAGTGGGAATTAAAAAGGCAGAATTTAATCCGGCCGTGGAATTGGATATCTACAAAGACATCAAAGAATTTTTAGGCGATAAGCTAGATGACGCCATTACCAATGCGCCGCCCGGGGAAAAGAATTTGCAAGCTACCGAATTGATCAAAGAAGAAATGGCGAAGTTCATTATGCAAAAATATCCCGACGAAGATAAAGAAAAACAAGTCCTCCCATTTTTTGAAAAAGAGGTGGAACGGATTATTATTAAAAACATCATAGAAAAAAACAAGCGACCAGATGGAAGGACTCCAGAAGAAATCCGCCCGCTTAACTGTGAAATTGCCGTCTTGCCCCGAACTCACGGCAGCGGCGTATTCCATCGAGGACTCACCAAAGTATTATCCATTTTAACGCTTGGCGGACCGGGTGACCAACAGCTACTGGACGGCATGGAAATAGAAGGCAAGAAACGCTTTATGCACCACTACAATTTTCCTCCGTTTTCCACGGGAGAAACCGCTCCCATGCGAGGCCCAAAACGAAGAGAAATCGGCCACGGGCATTTGGCAGAAAAAGCACTTTTACCACTAATTCCTGACCCAAAGGATTTTCCCTACACGATAAGAATCGTTTCTGAAGCGCTATCAAGCAACGGGTCTACATCTATGGCATCAGTGTGCGCCGCAACCTTGGCGCTGATGGATGCGGGCGTGCCGATCAAGAGTCCGGCTGCAGGTATTTCCATTGGATTGGCAAAAGACGAGGAATCGGGAAAATATAAAGTATTAACTGACATTCAGGGTCCGGAAGACCACTTTGGCGATATGGATTTTAAGGTGGCTGGAACCAAAGACGGCATTACCGCAATTCAAATGGATATTAAAATAAATGGCATTGATATGGCTATTATGGAAGAGGCGCTTTTGAAAGCAAAAGATGCAAGATTAAAAATTCTTGGTATAATAAGGGAAACGATTGGCGAACCCAGAAAAAACCTTTCTCCCTTTGCGCCAAAAATAATATCGTTTATGATAAATCCTGCCAAAATTGGCGAAGTAGTGGGGCCAAAAGGAGCCGTGATTAATAAGTTAATTGAAGAGTTTGATGTTACGATAGACATTGAAGATTCCGGCCTAGTATTTATTACCGGCCAAAATCAAATGCTGGTAGATGGCTGCGCGTCTCGCATTAAGGGAATGGTCAAAGAAGTGGAAGTTGGAGAGGTTTTCCAAGGTACGGTCAGAAAAATTATGGACTTTGGCGCGTTTGTTGACATACTACCGGGCCAATCTGGACTAGTGCATATTTCCAAATTTGTGCCAAATCAAATTAAAAGCGTAAAAGATGTAGTGCGCGAAGGAGATGTCATTCCCGTAAAAGTCATCGGCATTGATGAGCTTGGCAGAATTAATCTTTCGGCAATAGATGCGGGGTTTAAACCAAAAAGGTAAAAGATAATTGTGATTTGGTTTTTTAAATTTTTAAACACATGGCCACTACCAGCAAAGAAGAATTAAAAGTAAAAGAGCTATTGCAAAAACCCGATATCAGAACGATGAAAAAAGACCTTGCCAAGTTGAGGGAGGCTGAATCTTTGCAAAATGGAAAGAAAACACATGATACTATGTCACCTAAAAAAGTTGGGCCAGAACCGATGGAACGCGTCAGTATTAGGTTTAGCCCACAAAAAGAGACATTGCCAGAAGTAAAAGAAAAGGAACTTGGGCAGGTTGAGAGTTTGAAAGATACAAATCTTGTCCAAGATATAGACACAAGCATTGGAAAAAACTCTTGGATTCAAGAGAATAAATCTATACCAGCCCCCCAACCCCCGAAAAACCTTGAGAAAAAAGAATTTTATTATCCTTCAGAAGATGCTTTTAAAGAGATGCCGCTAAAAGAAGAAAAGGGGGTTAGTAATGACGAAACAAAAAGCAAAAAAGATACCAACAAAAATACAACACAAAATACGCCTCCGCCTAAGCTACAACCTTCGAATTTAGGAAATAGTACTACCATTACAGACGACCAAAAAGATAAAACCCCAGCAAGTCAGAAAAATTTCAATAAAAAATCCGCCGAATTCACGGCAGAAAGAAAATACCAAACAGAACCAAGAATGACAGAACGGAGAGAGCCAGAAAACAGTACCCCAAAAGAGACGTTTGTGCCAAAGCGAGAGAGTAATATCTACGAGGCAAAAAACAACCAGCAATCTTGGCTGGAATCAAAAGAAACGCAAAATCAAATTAAACCGAATGAAACCCCAGAAAGAGAGTATTTAAAAGAAGTGCCAGAAGCCACTAAAAATACATTGGCTACTATGGCAAAAACTGAAAAAGTAAAAAGGACAAAGTTTATTGAAGATGTTGAAAAATGGGCTCTATCCTCTAGCAAAGGCACCGAGGATAGGGAAATAAAATAAAAATAATTACATGGAAAAAGAACTACTATCAAAACTAAAACAGAATCTGGAAAAAGAAAAGTCTGCATTGGAAAAAGAACTAGAAAGTTTTGCCACCGAAGATAAAACCATAAAGGGAAATTGGGATGCGAAACGCTTGAATGCCGAAGATACCGATATGGAAGAAAAGGCCGATGAAGTTGAAGAATATGACAACCTATTGTCGCTGGAACACAGTCTTGAATTAAAGCTTAAAGACGTAAATTTGGCTATGGAAAAGATGGAAAGGGGTAAATACGGAATATGTGAAAAGTGCGGCAAAGAAATTGAAGAGGAACGGTTGCTGGCCTGCCCCGAGGCAAAGTTATGTATAAAATGTAACGAGAATAAGTAGAAACAAAAAAAACCGCCGAAAAAGCGGTTTTTGTATATAAAACTATGAATTCTGTTTATGAAGCAGTCGGCAAGCTTATTGGTCAATCCGAACCACCTGCCTTTGCCGTTTTTGATTTTGACAACACCTGTATTGTCAATGATATTACCGAAGCAACATTGGCATACATGGCACGCGATAGCCTACTGAGAGATAAAAGTCTTTTGGGAACCGGTTTTGAAAACGCGTCAGATAAAACATACTCCGGTGCGGTTTTCAATCATTATTTTGAATTAATAGATAACAATAACATTGAAGATGCTTATGAGTTTATATCGAAAATTTTAAGTGGCTTTCGCCCTGATGAAATCAATTCATTGGTAAACAAGGTCATACAGTTTGAAGGTCAAAATATAACAACAAATACATTATTTGGTAGGGAAATTGCTAAGGGACTGAAATTAAGAGAAGAAATTATCCAACTTATGCATCTTTGCGAAAATAGTGGTATTGAAGTCTGGATTATTAGCGCTTCTATCGAGATTTTAGTTAAAGAAGCGATGAAACAGTTTAACATTACGGGTGAAGTAATCGGGGTGCGGACAAGTATTGTTGGCGGAAAATTTACTGACCAGCTAGAACAACCACTATCAATGTTTGAAGGAAAAGTTGAATGTATTAAAAAATATATAGACCCCGACAAAAAACCTCTACTCGGAGTAGGAGATAGTATCTACGACTTGCCCATGTTAGAATATTGCGAAACAAAAGTAGTTGTTGATCGCCAAAATGCGTTGGCCGCGAGAGCGAAAGAAAATAATTGGTTTTTAATGTAACTATGCCAAGCAAAGTTTTTTCAGGAGCTATCGTGGGACTTGATGCGCAATTGGTAGAAGTTGAAATTGACCTTTCGCACGGACTACGGTCTTTTACTATCGTGGGGCTACCCGACAAAACGGTGGAAGAATCAAAGGAAAGAATTGAATCTGCCATAAAATCTTCAAAGTTATTGTCGCCCCACGGCAGAACCTTTCGCATTTTAGTAAACCTTGCCCCTGCTGATTTAAAAAAAGAAGGTTCGTTGTACGATTTACCGATTGCCTTGGCTTTTTTAATTGCTTCAAAACAAACCAGTTTTAACCCGCAGACCAGATTATTTTTAGGCGAACTTTCTTTGGATGGTAAACTAAGACCGATAAAAGGCGCACTCTCGTTTGCATTGCTGGCTAAAAAACAGGGGTTTGAAGAGATTATTTTACCGGCGCAAAACGCCAATGAAGCTAGTTTAATAAAAGACGTGCGTGTTATCGGTGTCGCTTCGCTGGCAGAAGCGCTCGGCTATTTAGAAAACAGAGTAACAATACAACCATATACTTCAAAAGAAGAGCAATTTGCCCAGAGCGAAAACAACGTTGATATCAGCTGGGTCAAGGGACAGGAATACGCTAAACGGGCTTTGGAAATTACTGCCGCCGGCGCGCATAATTTATTTTTTTCCGGTCCGCCTGGCGGAGGAAAAAGTTTATTGGCAAAAGCACTACCCTCTATCCTGCCGCCGCTAAACTTTCAAGAAGCATTAGAAGTTACCAAAATTTACAGCGTGGCGGGACTATTAAAAGAACACGAAACCATAGTCACCTCGCGCCCTTTTCGTTCGCCTCACCATATTGCCTCAGAAGTTGCATTACTGGGCGGCGGAAATCCTTTGAAACCAGGAGAAATTACGTTGGCTCACCGAGGGGTGTTATTCCTTGATGAGTTTCCAGAATTCCACCGCGACATGTTGGAATCTTTGCGCCAACCCATAGAAGAAGGCAAAATAACTATTTCACGCGCTAAAAATTCATTTACGTTTCCCAGCCGCTTTATGCTAATTGGGGCGAGCAATCCCTGCCCATGCGGATTTTTAAACAGCCCTGAAAAACCCTGTACCTGCTCACCTTCGCAAGTGGCAATGTACCGAAGAAAACTTTCGGGGCCGCTGATGGATAGAATTGATATTTTTATTGACGTACCTGCGGTAACATACGAAAAATTAGCGGACCATTCAGCTGATAACCAAAGCAGTATCATAAAAGCACAGATAGAAAAAGCGCGAGAAATTCAAAAAGAACGATTTAAAAATGACCGTATTTTAGTTAACTCAGAAATGCAAATTCCGGAAATTAAAAAATATTGTACCCACGACACGGCTTCACAGGCGTTACTAAAACAATTTGTTGATTCGGGAAAGCTTTCCGCCAGAGGATACCATAGAATTTTAAAAGTTGCCCGAACCATCGCCGACCTTGCAGGGATAACAAACATACACCGCGACCATATTGCGGAAGCCCTGATGTATCGGTTAAAAAGTTAGAATCAGAAAACCGCGCCCTCAAGCGCGGTTTTCTGATCAATTATTTTACCAAATTTCCGTTAAGAAACTCTGCCCCCACCGGACGACCTGTCAAAGGATTTCTAGCAAACTTGATATCCCAATGGACATGGCAACCCGTTGAATCGCCAGCTCCCGGCATACCAGGCTGGCCTCCTACCAAACCTATCTCTTGGCCAATTCCAACTTGGTCGCCTGAATTTACAAACAGTTTCATGAGGTGGCCGTAATAGGTAACCACGCCATTTGAATGCAAAATTGAAATGTGGTTTCCCATCCCAGAGTTCCAGCGTCCATTAGATACCGCTCTTTGCACCGTCCCTGCGGCTGAAGCATACACCGGAGTTCCGCACCCTGAAAAAGGCTGTATGTCTACGGCGTTAAAGTAGTGAACTCCCTGGGTAATCCTAAAGTGGAGCAGGGGATAAATCAGGGAACTGTTAGGCAATACAATCTGGGTATACGAAGGAGCGGACTTTTGGGGCATGGTTGCGTTTCTTACGGTTAATGTATCTCCAATGAAGATATTTTGTGGATTATCAAGCCCGTTATCGGCAACAATATCCTCCACCTTTACTGGGTTGGCTTTCGTGCTATACATTTTAGCAATTTGTTCTAAGGTGTCTCCATTTTTTACGACGTGAATGACTCCTGAAAACGGCAAAATGGTAAGATTCTGGCCAACCTTGAGGTCTGCGGTTCTAGAAATACCGTTTGCCCAAACTATGGTATTTTCTGAAATACCAAATCTTTCGGCGAGGTCTTTAATCCTATCTCCCACTTGCACTGTGTAGTTAGTGACGTCCTTTCTCGATTGGTCTGAACCTCCAAAAATATCACCTAGCGTTTGGGTGGTGAGTATGGTGGGCGTAGAAACTGCATATAAAGAATTATCCTGTATCGTCCTTAAATCCGGCGTTTCAAGGGCCAATTCCCGATTTTTACTGAAAAATAAATCATTGTTAGCTAAGTTATCGGTATTTTTAAAAAAAGAATTAAAAAAGATGATATCACTGCTTTTAAGGTAGTTGGGTTCTGCCAAACTATCAGAATAGAAAAACAATGCCCCGAACAACACAAAACACATGACCCCAAAGTAAAAAAAAGGGTTTTTCGAGAAGCCCTTTAGCATGGTATGTTTAAATTTTTTATTAAAAAATGTAGACAAAATGTGTGCCCTAAGCATATCATTTTCAAAGGTCTAAGTCAAGTTTTTATTCACAGTTTTTCCCAAAGCCCATACTCAAAGAAAAGCCATGGCAAAAGAGTCTTTTTCTGGTACAATCTGAATATGGAATTAACTTCTGCGCTCGTAGTTAAAGAGCTGGTCTCAAAACACGGTATTAAACCATCAAAAAGGATGGGCCAACATTTTTTAATAGATTCTTTGATGCTTGAAAACATTATTAAGGTAGCTGATGTAAGTGCAACAGACACCGTAATAGAAATCGGGCCGGGAATAGGGACCCTCACAAGGGCATTAGCTCAAAAGGCTGGAAAAGTTATTGCGATAGAAAAAGACCATGCGATGATTGAAATTTTAAAGGAAACGTTACAGGATGTTAATAACGTTCAAGTAGTAAAAAACGATGCGTTGCAATATGACATTCCACTAAAAAAGTATAAGGTGGTAGCAAACATACCTTACTACCTTACCTCCGCCATTATTAGGAAGTTTTTGGAACACAAAACCCAACCAGAGGCAATGGTGCTGATGGTCCAAAAAGAAGTGGCCCAAAGAATTTGTGCCAATCCTCCTCACATGAGCATACTGGCAGTGTCGGTGCAGTTTTACGCCACAGCAAAAATTACCAAGTATGTTTCAAAAGAATGTTTTTGGCCAAGACCAAACGTTGATTCAGCAATAATAGAAATTATTCCTCATGGAAAAAAGGAAAGCGTACGTCCCGAGCTTTTTTTCCAAGTGGTAAAAGCGGGGTTTCTGCAACCAAGAAAACAACTGGTAAATAACTTTTCAAAAGCTTTTAAAAAAGACCTGCCTGCGCAGACAGGTAAAAAAGAAGTTACCGCATGGCTTTTAAAAAACAGCATTAATCCTTTGCAACGGGCAGAGACCCTAAGCGTTCAAAACTGGGAAGCCTTAACCCTTCACCTTCCAGACTTAGATTAGATTTTGATCAAAAAGGGGAGAGACGATTAAAAACTGGGGAGTCCATACTGAACTAATAAAAAGACTAAAATAAGGGTGAAGGCTTGACAGGCATCCTTGATATGCTAAAATAAGGTAAATGGTGAGGGTGCGTTACCCTCGGCTCTTTTCAAATTGGTTTTCTCTTCGGAGAAGGAGGCTCATTATGAGTAGGGCAAGATTGTATCCAGGTCTTCGGCGGGAGGGCAAAAAAAGGATAAGAAAAGAATTTGCCCGCGAGTTTTCGCCGGCAAAAAAGGTCCATCCATTACTGATCATTGGATCGGTTTTCGCGGCCTTTGCGTTAATTCTTATGGTTGTTGGCACGATCGTCTTCGTGTCCGCTAGGGCCGGAAGTAACGATCCTGCCAAACCGGCTGAACTACGCGAGCTCTCCAGCTCTTCCTTGAGCCTCGACTGTGCTCTGGGTGGTTCCGATCTAAACCAACCGGGAAGCAAAAACCGATGGGTTACCCTGCACCTGACCGTTCGCGGAGACGCCGGCAAGCTGGGCGACAAAAACCTGGCGATCATGTTGCTGGAACCAGGCAGTGTCGGTGCTAAGGAGTTGGCTTATGTAGATATAGAGAAGATTGCCCTTCATGGGGTGCAAAGGATTTCTACGGAAGTCCTAAACCCAAAAAGGGGAGAACACTTCCTTATAATCAAGGATGGAAGGACGGGGAAAACTGAGTGTATCAAGAAGATACACATATCGTAACACGGCCTTCGGGCAAGGACCTTGAGAGTCTCTCTCAGGGCCTTTTTGTTTTTTTAAAACTTGGTATTTTTACTATTTTAATTAAAAGCAGGTTGTGGATTATTCTGTTGATTATTGTTTTTGGATATGTGGTAGAATAGAGTAATGTTTTTAAGAAGGTGCGGTTTCTAGGTTAAATTAAAGCTTATGCTTTATGTTTAGTTTTTTTTACCGTTTAGTAAAACAAAAAAAATTGGCATTTTTCGTGCTTTTGTTTTTTGTATTGGCTGGAATTATTTTGCCAGCCATATCCCACGCTGCAGCATGGGAGTATGCTATACCACTCTGGGGCCAATATGCTGCTACAAGGGATGTATTGAGCCTTTTTAAAGATAAACCAGCAGTAAATATTGGAGTGTTTTTGATGGAAGTGCTAAGTGATGTAATATATGCCATTGAAAAATTTTTAGGAACTACGTTCGCTAAATTATTCACTGTGGTACTAAGTGAACTAGTCAGTGACAAGTGGGCAATCTCAAGGAATACCAGCACCCATCCCAGTGTATTTTTGGTAGGGTGGGATACCACAAAAAATCTTGCCAATACGCTTATTGTGGTTGCTTTAATAGGTATCGCCGTAGCAACCATTTTGCGGTTCCGTGAATATGAGGCAAAAAAACTTCTATTGCCATTGGTTGTTGTTGCCCTTTTAGTTAATTTTTCTGGATTATTTTTTGGACTCGTCGTTGACAGTGCAAATATCATCATGCAAACATTTGTGGGCAATGGCGGGGTTAGTGCAGAAGGACCATCAAATATTATAACCGTAGATTTAGTTAATTCCCGAGATGCTACGATACGTTCCATCGGTAAACCAGATGTTGATAATATCGTTAAGTATGCTGTCACCAATCTATCATTCGGTGCAACAATTCTTGTATGCGGCACGGTGTTGTTTTACCTGGCAATAATATTGGTAGTAAGATACATAATACTTGGAATATTGTTTATTTTTGCGCCCCTGGCTTTCGTATGCAGGGTTTTCCCCGTTGAGGCGGCAAAAAGAATATGGAGCAGTTGGTGGCAACGTTTTATACGATGGACGTTTATCGGCGTAGGAATGGCTTTCTTTATAAGACTATCGGTTGATATGGTTTCGATAATGTTCCCCCCTAATGTCCAAGCTCAAGAAATTTCTCCGGAAAGGTTATGGTTTAATCTTTCCATGATTAATGGAATATTGCTGATTGGAGTACTGATTACCCTAAAATCGGCAGTAGGAATAGCAAAAGCTGTCATAGGTCTCACCACTGCTGCCATCGCAGGAATTGCCACAGGAGGCCTTTCTCTTGCAGGTAAATTGGCTGGTGGTGTAGGAAAAGCACTTGGGTCTACCAAGGCGGGAGAAAAGGTAAAACAGGGGGCAAATTGGTTAGGAGACAACACAAAGTATTACCTAGGAAGGGGGCTTGAGGGAGCTGGCCTGAAGAAGACAGGTCAAGCGAATATAGATTACCAGAATAAAATTACCTCAAGGGTGAAACAGTACGAACAATTTGCCGAGGGTGAAAAAAATAATGATGTCGTTGCAGATAGGGCCATGAATTCAAACAATGCCGCCGAACGCGCTGCCTACACTCAAGTACTCCACAAAAGAAATAAACTTCACCTTATTAAGGGGACGGCGTACAGGAGACAAACCCGAGATTTGCGTCAAGCAGCAGTTGATAACGCCCAAAAATATGGATTTGACACCAGTGAGTATGCGAAGTCAGACTATCGCTATGCCGAATTTGATAACAAAACACTAGAAAGGCTTATGCCAAGAATTGAACGTTCAAATCCTACATTTACGCCGGCGCAGGTATTAGCTGAAGCAAGGAGAATTGCCAGACAGGAACAGCTTGAAGCAAGTCTATCAAGTATGTCAGGAGAACAACTTAGGAATATTGACAAAGAGGATATTACACCAGAGCTCATAGCGAGCAGGGCGGTTAACCCAAACACAATTAGAAGATTTAAAACTGCAGATGATGAACACATAGGGGCTCTAAATGGCCCTGGACCCGATGCTGTACGCTTAAGAAACCACCTGCGAAGAGAAAGATTAAGCGCAATTGCTGCTGGTAATAAAGCAGAGGCAAATAGGTTAAGGAGTATTATAAAAGAAATTTATAAGCTACCCCATTAAATATGAATGAAGAAAAAAAGTTACGAGTAATATTCACTGAAAAAGCAGAGTTTTTGTTTTCTGATATATTAAAAAATAATGGTTTAGAAGAAAGCGATGAGGAATTTTTTAATAAACTAGAGCAAGATAAAGAACCGAAGGAGATTATTACAAGAGACGCGGTTACAACCATCGCAAGAAAAGTGATTCCAGAAAAAAAGTTGGTTGAACTTTTGCAAAAACATCTTGAAGTTTCTCAAGAAACTGCCGAAAGGATAATATACACTATCAAAAGCAGATTATTACCGTTACTATACGTGTATCCTGATGAATACTTTAATGATCCGCTTTTTAGGGAAGAGGTTTCTAAAAAAGTTTTTGGACATGAAGAAAAGTTCAAAGAAGCAGACGAATCCGAAATAAAAAAACAAACTGATGAGTTAATAAAAAAAATAGAAACCGAGAGAAATATCCATAAACCAAACATAGGAAACAGGGATTCGTTACTGCCCCACATTAAAACTGCGCCTATCTTGAATGTAGAAAAAAACGCAGAAAATATGGAAAAGGAGGGAAGAAATTTCATGACACAGCAAAAAAATAAGTCAGTCAAAAAAACTGAAACATACGAGGAACCGCAACCACAAAATAGTAAGCCAGACGCTTATCGTGAACCAACTAAATAATCTTTCTAAAAAAAGAAGGTTGGGCTAAAGGGCTCAACCTTTTTGTTACTATCCTGGCTCTGCTTCCATTGTCAACTCGTCGTCATCGTCGTCGACAGCGGGCGGAGCAGGCAGCTTGCCTTTTTTCTTGCCACCACTGTTGGCATTAGAATTTTTAACTGCACCAGAACTGCCTCCGCCACCACTGAATCCGCCGTGGAAGATGTTTGCCATGGCAGCAAGAAATCCTGGGACTGAAGCAAGAATTTCTTGCTGACCAGCACCAAGCCCCAACCTTCGTCTGATAAGATCGGTGAGCTTGTCGTGTTTGTTAAGAAATTCTTCCGGATCTTCGTTGAATTGGTCTTGGATCTCTTTCACGTCTTTGCCACTAAGCCCCTGAACCATGGCAACTAACCTGTCTGCAGTTTCTGCCTTGAAACCGCTGGAAATCAGCCTGTTTTTAGCTTCAAGCGCGGCGGCTTCTTGGTACTCATCGGGAATGTCTACATCCTTGATTTCAATTCCGTTGTCTTCCACGACGATACCCCATTCTGGAAATGTGGTGTCCAGCAGGGGAATGCCCTTGAATGAATTCCACAAATCTTCTGGAGAACTTTTCAGCTCCAGGATTTCGTCTAAACGATGAGTTGAAACCCATGTTCTTGCGGCGGTATCAAAACGCGCTATCGCGTTTTCAAACCAGTTTGACGGACCCTTGAAAAGCACCTTAAAGGGGTTTTCGGGACGCATGGTTAGCAAGAACTTCAAGCCTATTGCAATTCTTTCCGAAACCTTGGCTTCAATGCCAGTAGCAGGATCTGCGCTGGTGGCAACTGCCTTAGTTTCAGCACCTTTAATTTCTGTTGCGTACACGTCTGGACGCAGGAGGATATAGTCAAGTATTTTTTCGTAAAACTTGACCATCAGCTCCCCGCTCACAAGTTCAAAACCCGTCCAGCGGAAGTTGTACTTGTACACCTCGTCAAACGGCCAAATGCCAACGAACCTTAGCCCTCCCAGCCAGCGCCACGGCCATGGCTCTGATCCTGACACTACGTTCCAGTTGACATCTAGCGTGTATCCATCCCACTTTATGATGATTTTTAAAAAACCATCAAGACGCATCACGGCTTTTGCAGTTCCCTCTTTTACAAAGGTAAAAAGCAAAAAAATTGACGCCGGTAAGGCCAGGAACAACACAAACCTTAGCCCTTTAGTCGCCTTGTGATTCATGGTTTTGACCAACCGCGTATCTTCCTTTTGTGCAAGTTCATTGCCCATTTTTATGAGACTGTTGCCCTTTTCCACCTCATCTTTCTTCGCAGGATCAGTTTTTGCCACCAAAGCGTTACCCTCCTTAATAAGTTCGCTACCCCTTTCCATGTTGGTTTTGAAGAAAAACATACTGACAACCAAAACAACCCACACTAAAAAAGCTAGTACCCTGAATGCTTTCATTGCAATTTCTCCCCAAAAGTCCTAATTAAGTGTCCGCCACAAGCGAACGTTAATCGGGATAAGGTTTTCAAAGAGCTCGAAAAGAGCTATTTTTTCAACCTGAACGCTTCAAGTTGAGCTAGTTATTGTATATCATACTAATATATACTTGTCAAGTTTTGGGTGTGGATTATCAGTATTGGTTGATTGTAAAATTATGTGGTACAATAAACTCTGTAAATTACTAATTAACCTAACTATTCTAATAACTTTGACCGTGGCCCAATACCCGATTCCACAATTTATAGAATCTGAAGCAAAAATTGTTTTTTTCCTAACATTCAGGCAGTTTTTTATTCTTATAGGGGGAGGAGCTATTTGTCTGATTTTATACTATCTAGTGCCGTTCTCCCTGTTTGTCATAAGCGCCATATTCATTGGACTGGCCACCCTGCTTGTAGCCTTTTTAAAAATCAACGACACATCTATCGTAAGATTTTTTTTGGACTTTATTATGTTTTCTATTAAATCAAAAAACTACGTGTGGGAGAAAAAAGAAATGCCGCAACCATTCAATATTAAACGACCAGAAAAAGATACCCATGGCCAGCCTGCCACAGGAGCTATTACAAATTCACTAAAAGAGATACGAAAACTCATAGAGTTAAAAAAGAAGAAAAATGATTAGGATATAGGATTTAGGGTGTAGCGTATAGTCATGGTCACAGGGTTTAGAAAATAAGTACATTCTATGTATTTGGAATCTTACAAGGGGCTTATCGTATGGCAGAAATCCATTGAATTAGTAAAAAGTATTTATGACTTAACTATCTATTTTCCTAAAGATGAAATCTATGGACTAGCCTCGCAGATGAAAAGAGCGGCAGTATCTATCCCCTCAAATATAGCCGAGGGATATTCAAGGAAGAATATAAAAGAGTATTTGTACTTTCTACGGGTTGCCTATGGGTCGTCAAGAGAGTTAGAGACTCAACTGATAATAGCGGGGCATCTCTATAAAAGTATTGACTATCATTCCACCGAATTATTGCTAGAAGAAATATTAAAAATGTTGAACGTAATAATAGCAAAGTTAGAAAATAAAAATAAGTAACTGAGCGTTAACCCTATACGCTAAACGCTATATCCTAAACGCTAAAAATAATGGAGGAAACTACTCAAGATTTTTTAGAAATACAAGAGATTAGGGAGGGTATTATTATTTTAAAAAATAATGACCTACGGGGAGTATTAATGGTATCCTCGGTGAATTTTGTTTTAAAATCTGACGAAGACCAATCGGTGATTATTTATGCGTTCCAAAACTTTTTGAATTCCTTGGATTTTTCCTGCCAGATTATTATCCAATCTAGAAAAATCAACATTAGCCCTTACCTAGACATCCTTAAAAGATTACAGGAAAGGCAGACCAATGAATTACTAAAGGTACAAACATCCTCGTATATAGAATTTATAAAAGATATTGTTGAGGGGGGAACTATCATGACAAAAAACTTCTACGTAGTCGTACCCTATGCCCTTACTGCGGCGTTGGGGGCAGGCGCGATTACCCAGCAATTTAATATCTCAAAAATATTTGGCAATAATAAAAACACCGTTGAAAATCCAAGGATAAGCAACGAAGATTTTGAAAAGTGCAAGAATCAGCTTTGGCAAAGGATGGAGTTTTTGGCGGTCGGGCTGCGGAGGTGCGGACTCAATAGTATACCTATGACTACTCCTGAACTGATTGAATTATTTTGGTCAATACATCATCCAGGCCAGGCAGAAACCGGGTACTCGCCAGAAATATTGCCCGAACTACTTAAATAATTAAACTAATTAAGTCAATTAGAATAGTTAGAACAATTTAGCCTATGGACATTCCATTTTTTAACGGGAAAAAAGAGAGCCCTGCAGATGAGGTGGTCCTTGAACAAGAACCTATCAGTGCAAAGGATATTATTGCTCCGCCATACATTGGGATTACCCAGGATTATATAAAATTAGGAGAAAAGATTGCTAAGTCTTTTTTCATTTTCTCATATCCCAGATACCTAAATACTGGGTGGCTTTCTCCTGCTATTAATCTCAATGTCCCCATGGATATATCTTTTTTTATCCACCCTGTTAGTAACGCGTTGATTCTAAGAAAATTGCGCTCAAAAATTACCCAAGTGTCTTCGGAATTGCTAGAGCGGCAGGAAAAGGGTTTAATTCGAGACCCCGCCCTAGAAACTTCTTACCAAGACATTGAAACTTTGCGGGACAAAATAACCACCGCCCAGGAAAAAATGTTTAGGTTTGGGGTATATATCACCATTTACGAAAATACCATGGAAGAAATTAAAGAAACCGAAACTTCTTTGCGGTCTATTTTTGAATCCCGTTTGATTTACATAAAACCGGCGCTTTTCAGGCAGAAACAAGGATTTATCTCAACGAGTCCTTATGGACTAGATTTATTGTCGGTGCACATGCCCATGGATACCGACCCCCTTTCTACTGCTTTCCCTTTTATTTCTTTTGACTTAAGTTCTAATGAAGGAATTTTATACGGCATCAATAGACACAATAGTTCTCTGGTTTTATTTGATAGATTTACGTTAGAAAATTCTAATATGGTAGTATTTGCAAAATCGGGTTCAGGCAAATCTTACGCGATAAAGTTAGAAATACTAAGGTATTTAATGTGGGGCGTTGATGTTATTGTGGTTGACCCGGAAAACGAATACGAATTTTTGGCTGACGGAGTAGGAGGAGATTTCTTTAAAATATCCCTAACCTCAAAGACACACATTAACCCTTTTGACCTACCCATACCAACCTCTGACGACGACCCAGAAGATGTTTTAAGATCAAATATTATAAACTTAGTGGGACTGTTAAGAATCATGCTGGGAGGCCTTAGTGCAGAAGAAGACGGCATCTTAGACCAAGCCCTCACAGAAACCTATGCCATACGAGATATTACCCCGCAATCTGACCCAAAAACATGGCAAACCAATATCCCACTGATGGCTGACTTTGTGGAAGTGCTAGAAAATATGAGTGGGGCCAAGTCATTGGCGCAACGCCTTAGAAAATTTTCTCAGGGAACTTTTTCTGGCATATTCAATCATAAGACAAACATTACCATGACTAAAAGCTTTGTGGTTTTTGGTATTCGGGACATGGAAGAATCATTAAGAACCATGGCTTTGTTTATTGTCACACGATATATTTGGAACACTATCAGGACAAAAGTAAAAAAGAGAATTCTGGTAATTGATGAAGCCTGGTGGCTTATGCAGTCAGAAGATGGCGCCTCATTTTTATTCAGCTTGGTAAAAAGAGGGAGAAAGTATTGGTTGGGAGTAACCACTATCACCCAGGACGTGGACGATTTTATGAAGTCTTCCTATGGGAAAGCTATTATTACTAATTCATCGTTGCAAATTTTGTTAAAGCAATCCACCGCCACTATTGATGTAGTGCAAAAAGTTTTTAATTTGACCGAACAAGAAAAAATTCTTCTACTAAGTGCCAATGTAGGGGAGGGACTATTTTTCGCCGGCAAAGAACATGTGGACATTACCATAAAAGCGAGTTACACCGAAGACCAAATTATTACGACGAGCCCTGGGGAGGTTGAAAAAATTAAAGAAGCACGCAAAAAACTGAAGATGAAAAAAACTTTGTAATATTTTAGCAACGTTATATAATTAAAGAATCATGATAAAACGATACAAAAAACTTATACTCTTGTTTGTGGTGTCTTTTTTGCTTTTTATATTGATAAGACCCGTCTTTGCTCTTGAGGTTACCTACCCAGCTATCCCTGGATTTCCTAGCGTGAATTCTGATAGTACTACAAGCGATTATATAGGGTACTTTTTTGGATTAGCTATAGTATCAGCAGGTGTTATGGGTGTAATCTCTATAGTGATAGCAGGAATTACCTTAATAGCGCTTTCTAGTAATCCCAGTGCTGTGGGAGAAGCGAGAGATAGAATTTTTAACTCCATTTTAGGAATCATACTTTTAATGTTTTCTTTTGTGCTATTACGAACCATAAATCCTCAAATTGTAGGCGCGGGCATACAGCTAGCAAATCTTCAAGATGGGGTGTACTACGTAAAAACAGCGACAACTAGCGCCTCAACAGGAGTTAAAGTTCTACCAGCACCCACGGGTAGTTATAATATAAAAGAAATACCCGTAGGATATGAAACTCTTCTTTACAAATGTAGTCCGCCTGGACCAAACCTTATGGTGTGGACTTATGGGGCTAATGGAGCTCCCGACGATCTTAAATTTATACCCTGCATAGATACTAGCGCTGATCCTTCAAGTATCAACGGAGCAACATTAAGTCTGAGTAGCAGTTATGCTTTTGAAAGAGACTATGAAAAACCTGGCGTATATTTCTACTCAAATGATAATTGTCAGGGTCCAGCCACAAAAGCTATTACCGAGAGTACTTCGCTTCCTCCTTTCTTCCAAGCTATATTTGGTGGATTGGGTATTCGTTCTGCAAGGATTATTAATGGTAATGGCGACTTTGATCCAAGATATGGATTTGTTCTTAATAAAGACCCTGCGTTGAAGGGGGAATGCAGCAAACCATTCATGAACTTTGACGCAGCAGATATTAATGACCCAAATAATGTAGGTATTTGTGTCTCCGTAGTGAATCCTTCTACCTGTGGAGGGACATCTTGCAACCAAGCCGGTCAATGTGTACTGGGTGGAGGGGGCACAAGTTGTAATATCAATACCGATTGTGCTGCCTCCGCATGCAGCACAGCCCCTAATCCTTTTATTCCCCTTCCAGTATTTAATCCGAGTGATATCGGTTATAATCCAAATACAATAAACGCTGTTGACCCCAATACTCTTACCTACCCACTTCCCATTCTCCCCTCTAATAATCCCAGCGGCGTCACTCCGCCATTTTTAAATATTCCAACTAATAATCCTAGCACCCCTAATATTCTTGTTCCTTCTACAGTAACCCCTGGCACCATGTCCCCCACAACCCCCTTTCAAATCCCTACCACCACCATACCCCCCAACCTTACTCTTAATCCTTTTCCACCTATCAATGTTCCATTCGTCCCTGTGGCAACCGCTCCTTTTCCTCCATGCACCACTTCTAACCCATACGTACCCCCTAATCCAGTAGACAATTACAACCCTACTAATAGTAGCCCTTATAATCCCCCAAATACCCCTCTTAATCCCGATAATATATTAAACCTTTTTAACATTAATGCATTTTCTGGTAGCAACAGTCATTTAGCGTTGGAATTAAGAAATAATAACCAAGTTAACAGTTCTCCGAAAATACAAACAAAAAATTTACCTTTAGGTTCAGTTATTCGTATCCGACTTGCCGACATTATGCCGCCTCCACCGCCCCTTCCCCCTCCGCCACCTGCCCCAACACCTCCTCCACCAACACCGCCACCTCCAACTCCACCACCGCCAACACCTCCTCCGTCAGGCCCAACACCGCCTCCACCAACGCCACCACCATCAACACCTCCGCCATCGCCTGGCACTACCCCGCCTTTTACACCACCTCCTCCGCCAGCTTCGCCATCTCCATCTCCAAGCCCTGTCATTATTGGCCCCGGAACTACCTCCACCAATCCTTATCCATACAATAATCCCGTCCACAATGAGTGCATTAACGGGCAATGCTTAAAAGTGCAGGGGCTTGATTATGACCAATGCAATGAACAATACCCGTGTTCGGTCACTCAACCCAATGGCACACCTGCCACGCTACCCAGTATTCCACCCACTACCACCCCTGGTACTGGAAGCAGTCCCACTGCTTGTGCTCCCTTCAGCACATCTTATGTATATATTATTAGAGGTGACAATAAGGAATATGGATACCCAGGAGACGGGGTCAGTATTTACGAAGATGGGGGGCCGGTGAATATTTATGACCCAAATACACGTTTAGATGGTCCCAGGTACGTGAACTTATCAAGAAATGACGACATAAAACAGGAATTTATATACTCAAATCCAGACCAAGTCTTAATTGATAAAGGAGTCCTTCAAGAAGTAACTACTGGTGTAACTGGTCAAGATACTTGCGCAATATCAGGACACACATACCCTTGCACTAAAACTATAGAGCCACGAGGAAACTTTTTAACAATTTTGTATGGTGCCAATGAAAAGGGTGATGTGAATAAAACTTGTGCCTTCTTTGCGAATAAAGTAGATAACATTCACGATGAAGGGATTTTAAGTGACAACAGGATTATTAATCAAATGTATATTTTCCCAATAATCCCTTAAACAGACTAAAAAACACCCCGTACGGGGTGTTTTTTAGTCTAAGTCTAACGCGACTTAATGATAATATATCTATTTACCCCCTCTCCATGGCTTTCAGTGGTTACATCTTGCCGTTGAGATAACTGTGCATGGATAATCCTCCTTTCGTATGCCGACATAGGAGACAATACCTTACTTTCCTTAGTCAAAGATACTTCATTGGCTAGAGTAGTTGCCAAATCTTTTAAGTATTCATTTTTTTTCTTTTTGTAATCATTGATATCTAATACGACATAAAAATCTTTCTGCACCTTTTTACTTAATATAATTCTCACCAGGCGCTCAAGCTCAAACAGCGTTTGACCGTTCTGTCCAATTAATATCTGAGGGTCTTGGACCAAAGTACTTACCTGAATCACATCTTTATTTCTTTTACTTTCTGCGCCCTGGTTGTTTAAAATATCTTCAGGGGTTTCGTTTTCAACGACTTTCACGTCGGTGTCAAGGACTACTACGGTCATTTTACGTAATAATTCCTCTATGGTTGTTTTAATATTTTCAACATCGCTAGCATCAATCATACTACTGTTTTACTATTTAATTTTTTAGGGTTTCTTACAATAAAATACTGTTGGACAATAGAAAAGATGCCGCTCACAATCCAATACAGCCCCAGCGCCGAGGGTAGTTTTAGGAGAATGACAATGGTGATAATAGGGAAAAAATATACCATTTGCTTTTGCATCATCGTGGCCATATCGTTGTTTTTTGACTTACCAGTCATCGTTGGCATGAGCATTTTTGTCTGAAAAAACTGTAAAACACCTGCTGACACCGCGAAAATCCAGTTCGACTTAGATAGGTCTATGAGATTAAAAAAGATTGCGTTAATGTGCACCGGATTTACCACAAAATAGTACAAATTATCCAATTCTTTTGGCTTTAGCCCATTCCAAAAAACCCTATACAAGGCAATAAGTATGGGAAACTGGACGACCGCTAAAAACAAGCCTGAAAAGGGATTTATTTTTTCTCTACGGTAAAGCTCCAAGGTTTCTTTCGCTTGTTTTTCCTTGTCGTCTTTATATTTTTTTTGCAGCTCTTGTAACTGCGGGTTGAGTTTTTGAAGCGCTCGTTGAGATTTAAAAGCTTTTACTGAAATTGGGTAAAGGATGCACCGTATAATGATCGTGAGAACAATAATCGCCAAACCAAAATCGTGCCCCGGCAAATAGTTATAAATCAACACTAAAGAATTAAAGAGTGGGTTGTATAAAAGAACGTCAAAAATATGTATAAGAGAACCGAACATTTTTATAATTATTTTTCGGGATAAATTACTATGTTATGTATATTTCCTAAAAGCGGCCGCCAGCATGGTTTCTATATCTGTATATTTCTTTTTTTCTATGCCAGGCAGGGTGATAACAACAACGTCCACGGGGCCCTTAATACCTTGCAAAGTGTTGTATGCCGCTTTTCTTAACCTTCTCTTAACCCTGTTCCTTACTACAGCCCTAGGAGAAACTTTTTTACTCACCACAAAACCAAAACGGTTTTCCTGGAGATGATTTTTTACTATCCTAAAAATTAAAAAGTCACTTTTTACGCTCTTTCCATTTTTAAAAACTGTCTCAAAATCTTTCTTTTTTGTTAATCTATTTACCTTCGGCAACATACATTACTTCATATAATTAGCCGCCATACTTTACAAAGAAACCACTATACTGAAAGTTTTTTTCTCCCCTTCGCCCTTCTTTTTTGAATTACCCGTCTGCCGGTACTGGTTCCCTGGCGTTTTAAAAAACCGTGGGTTCTTTTTCTTTTTTTCTTTTTTGGATTGTAGGTAAAACTCATATATTTGTATACGCACGTAGGTTAATATAATATGGTCAGTATAGTATAAAAGGCGTCTTTGGTCAAATGTAAAAATATAACCGGACGTGGGCAGGTAATGCCACCAGTTCGCGCTTGTGGATTTCCATTACATTGTGCGTCTGTGGTAAAATACATACCACACCTTATCCACAGTTTAATAACATATCCTCTTATTTTATTTTGATTTGACTCTTATTATTAGGGCTGATACTTTATCATTATAGTTACACATTAATACATAATACTAACCTAGTAAAAATATTTTTATTTTAAAAGATATTATCATGGACAACAATGAGCTCTGGCAATTAGTGTTAGCCCAAATGCAATTTCATATCTCTAAGGCGAACTTTGCAACATGGTTTCAAAATACTGAAATTATTTCAAAAGAAAACGAGAAGCTGGTAATCTCGGTCCCCAACGCCTTTTCTAAGGAGTGGCTGCACAATAAATACTACAAGTTAATCCTTAGAACCATCCATGATGCCGATAACTCTATTAAAGAGTTGGAGTTTATTATTAGGCCGCAGTTGTTAAAAAGTTTTCCGGTAAAAGAACTGAAAAGTGCTACAGAAAGCGAAAAGATAGAGGTGGGCCAACTGAAGTTTGATGAGTTGAAAATTAACAAAGACACCAACCTTAATCCTCGCTACACATTTGAAAACTTTGTTGTGGGATCATTTAATGAGTTGGCTTATGCAGCAGCTATGGCGGTGTCGGAGAATATTGGAAACACCTACAACCCCTTATTTATCTATGGCGGAGTCGGATTAGGAAAGACACATTTAGTTCAGGCAATTGGGAATAAAATAAATGATAACCCCAAAAAAAAGAAGGTAAAATATATTTCTGCTGAAAAATTTATTTCAAGTATCGTTGCAGGAATTAGAAACCACAACATTGAAAACTTTAAATCAAGCCTAGCCCTTATTGATGTATTAATTATAGATGACATACAGTTTTTGGCCGGCAAGGATAAAACACAGGAAGAATTTTTCCATACCTTTAACTCCCTATATGAAAAAAATAAACAAATCGTCCTTTCATCAGATAGACCCCCTAACGCTATCCCAGAGTTAGAGGAAAGGTTACGATCGAGGTTTGAAGGGGGGATGATTACCGATATTAGCCTTCCAGACTATGAGACGAGGCTGGCGATACTTAAAGCAAAGCTGCAGGAGAAAAATTTAAAATTACCAGACGATGTGTTAGAATACATTGCCTCTAATGTAAAGAAAAATATCCGAGAGTTAGAGGGAGCTTTAAATAGCCTGCTTATGTATTATAAAATTAACAACACCATCCCTAATTTGGAAGTTACTAAAAAACTACTAAAAGATTTTATTTTTTCTCCTTTTAGTGTTGCAAACTACAAAAAAATCATTGAGATTGTTGCTAAGTTTTATAATTTAGATGAAAAAAATCTTTTTAATCCTACGCGCCGCAAGGAAATTGTAAGGCCAAGGCAAATAGCTATGTTTTTACTACGAGAAGAGTTAAAATATTCATTCCCAGCAATAGCTCGAAAGTTTGGAGGGAAAGACCATACTACAGTAATATACGCCCATAAAAAAATTCTCCAGGAAAGTGAGCAAAACAATAAGTTAACCGAGGAATTAGGACTTATAAAACAAAAAGTATACAGTGGATAAGTTTATACTATGGGTGGGGAATAAATGTGCAAAAGATATATAATAGCTTGTATATTATTTACAATAAAATATCTAACATTAATTTATGTACAGTATCTTTAATATATTTTCCACTATTTTATTAACAGGTTATGTAATAAAAATTTAAAGATATTATAAGATAAATATATATTAAAAAATTATATACAATACAGAACACAACAACAATAATATTTAATAATATAATAACGTGTTATTGTTAAAAAATAGTGTATGAAAATAGAAGTATTGAAAGAAAATTTAAAAACAAATGTTAATGTTATAGAAAGAGTTGTAGGGAAAAACTTATCATTACCTATTTTAAGTAATGTATTAATGCGTACTGATGAAAGTTTTTTGAATCTCATTTCAACTGATTTAGAAATTGCAATTAAATTATGGGTGTTGGTTAAGGTTATTAAAAAAGGAACCGTGGTGGTTCCAGCAAAATTTCTTTCTAGTTTTATTTCCTCCCTACCGAATAATAAAATTACCCTTGAATCAAAAGAGCAAAATTTATATATTGAATGTGAAAATATTAAAACACAAATTCAAGGTTATAATCCAGAGGAATTTCCTATTATCCCAGAGCTTAAAGATGCTGGGTGGTTGGAGATTGATAGTAAAAAACTATATAACGGTCTTTCTCAAGTAGTTGATATCGCTTCTCCAACTCAAACAAGACCTGAAATTTCAGGCGTTTACTTTTCTTTTTTAAAAAATCACATTAAAATGGTAGCCACCGATAGTTTTAGACTTGGAGAAAAAAGTATTTATTTAGAGGAGGCTATAAAAAAGGAATACTCTTTTATCTTACCCCAAAAGTCAGCAAGAGAAGTTATGGGTATTTTAGAGAATAAAGAAGGGTTAATTAAAATATATATTTCTTCCAATCAGGTGCTGTTTGAGTCTCTTTTTAAAGAAGTAAAACACCCTCACATCCAAATTACCTCTCGTTTAATTGAAGGGGAATATCCTAATTACCAAGATATTATTCCTAATAAATTTAAAACACATATTATTTTAAAAAGAGATGAATTTTTAAACCAAATAAAAACAGCGTCACTGTTTTCTGGGAAGGTAAATGAAATAAAAATTTCAACGAGTAAGGAAAAACAGGAAGTAGAAGTTTTCGCCACAAACCGCGATATAGGAGAGAATAAATCCAGTCTCCCTGCAACTGTGGAGGGAGATTCCATAGAAGTTTCTTTTAATTATAAATATATAATTGATGGAATTTTAAATATCAAAAGTTCTGAGATTATCTTTGATGTCAGTAAAGAAGAAGGCCCATGTATCTTAAGGCCCGTGGGTGATTCTAGTTATACTTATGTGGTTATGCCAATTAAATCTATATAATATCCCGTAGAAAAACACCTATATCTCTATAGGTGTTTTTTATTACTTCCTTACAGGAAACCCCGCCCGAGGGCTTGATACGCCTCGCGGTCAGCCCGAGGACGGGGAGGAATGGGCATACCACACCGCAGTGTGGTATGCTGTTCTCATGAGAATT
>Ga0209515_10000468_pt1 | contig 74514 bp, 68 predicted proteins | sample Subgroupgradi54m_FD_187454 | JGI IMG/M metagenome (GOLD analysis project Ga0209515, IMG submission 187454) | Subsurface groundwater microbial communities from S. Glens Falls, New York, USA - GMW60B uncontaminated upgradient, 5.4 m (SPAdes)... ...
TCCAGCCGCCGTTGAGGCGGCGGCCAAGCGCGGAGCGCGCCCGGCGAGGGCTGATAAAAAGTTAGAGCGGTATCCGACTTGGTCGGAAACCGCTCTAACGGTTTGGCGCCTTGCCTGATGCCCACTGGTGGGCCATCATCCGGCGCGCTTTTTCTGTCAGCGGGTCGGCATGATCACCGTTTACACCATCGTCAATGAACGGCTGGAGCCGGGCGGCATCGAAAGCCTGTCGCCGGCCGCCGTGTGGATCGACCTGTTGCAGCCGAGCACCGAAGAGGAAGACGCTGTTGAGCGCCTGCTGCGGCTGGACGTGCCGACCCGCGAGGAGATGCAGGAGATCGAGGCGTCGAGCCGGCTGTATCGCGAGGACGGCGGGGTTTACGTGACGGTACCGGTGGTGACCAACTCGGATACGCCCGAGCCGATCACGGTGGCGGTGACCTTCATCCTGACCGCCTTATGCACCATCACCGTGCGCTACGGCGATCCCAAGCCGTTCCGCCTGTTCGCCGCCCGCGCCACGCGTCAGCGCGGTCTGGCGCTGAGTTCCGAAGCGGTGCTGATGGGGCTGTTGGAAGGCATCGTTGACCGCGCCGCCGACCTGTTCGAAACCATCGGCGGCGAATTGGATCGCCTGTCGCAGCACATCTTCAACGCGCCCACCGCCTCGCATCGTCGGCGCCGGCAGAACAGTGCCGACCTGCAAGGTATCCTGCGCGGGATCGGCCGCAATGGCGATCTGGCCTCGAAGGTCAGTGACAGCCTGCTCGGCGTCGCCCGCGCCACCACCTATCTGAGCCAGGATGATGCGGTCCGCCGCAAGGACTGCAAGGCCCGCCTCAAGACCATGACCCGCGATGTACGGTCGCTGACGGAACATGGTACCTATACGTCGAGCAAGATCACTTTCCTGCTCGATGCGACGCTGGGCATGATCAATATTCAGCAGAACAATATCATCAAGATATTTTCAGTCGTAGCAGTGATATTTCTGCCGCCAACGCTGGTCGCCAGCCTGTACGGCATGAACTACAAATACATGCCGGAACTTGAGTGGGAATATGGCTATCTATGGGCGCTGTGCCTGATGGTGCTGTCGGCCGTGCTGCCGTATCTGTATTTCAAGCGGAAAGGATGGCTTTAGAGCGTTTTCCGATCAGGTTGGAAACCGCTAAGGCGACGACCGGAAATAACGGCGGCAGCAACGCAGGTAACGCAGATGAACAGACGCGCCTTGGGTGTCCGTCTACAGGTACCCCAGCCGGCGCATGGCCGGGCCATGGTCGGCTTCGATACGGGCGGCCTGTTCGGCGGTCAGTTCATCGCGCCAGCCGCCGGACTGGCCGCGGCGAAAGAAGCGTTGGGATCTGGTCGGGCGTTCGCGGAAGCCGTGCCGTTGTTCTGCCGCGTGCAGCAGCTCGAAGCGCGTGGCCCGCACGGCGCTTTCCAGCATGGCGCTTTCGGCACTCCATCCCAGCCGATCGACCACCCGGCGCAACGCGGCCAGCGGGTCGGCCAGCATGTCCTCGTAGCGCAGCACCAGCGGGTCGATGGGAGAATCGAGCCAGCTTTCCACATGGCCGCTCCAGCTCAGCAGCCGCTGCGGCAACTGGTCCGCCAGCCTGCGGTCGCTCGCGGCGATGACATTGGCCGGATCGCTCAGCCGGGCAATGCTGCGTTCCAGGGCGACGCCGTTGTGATTGGCCATCGAGGCGACCACGTCGCGCGGGTCGCGTACGATGTAGACGGCGCCCATGGTGACGGCCGGTGGTAACAGCGGCTCGTTGGCCGGGGTCAGAATCCAGGCATCATGCACCTTGCGCAGCAGCGGCTCGCGAGCATGAGACGCCAATATCTGGTAAAGGCGTGGCCGCAAGGTGGTGATTTCGTCGGGGTTCAGGTCCGATGACTCGATGCCCAGCACATCGTCGAAAATATTGCGGGCACTGGCGACCGGCGCAAACCCCGATGCCTCGCTGAAATCCGGCGCCGCACCGCCGCGCTGGACGCTGTGCAGCATCAGCCGCAGCCAGGTGTTGCCCGATTTGGGGTATGAGGCGAGCCAGAAGAAGCCGTTCACGGCGCCTCCTGCCGCGCCAGAATGTCCGTGACCACCGCATCCATGGCGGCATGATCGTGGCAGCGCACCAGCCGCCAGTTGGCCCGCAGCCCCGCCGCCAGCCGCACCGCCGCCGCCAGGGTCGCCGAGGTCTCACCGATGCGGGCGAGCATGGACATGCGGTACACCGCCTGATGCAGCGGTGTCACCGCCGCCAGTCCGCGCAGGCGCTCCAACGCGGCATGGCGGGGGTCGAGGACCGTTGCCAGGTGGTAGACCGTGGCCAGCGGCAACGGCTCGGCCTGGAAATGCGATTCGACGGGCAGGACGAATTTGGGCAGGTCCGGGCGGGCCGCCTCGAGACCGGTGCTCTCGAAATCGAACGCCGTCATGGCGTCCTGCCACAGCTTCAGCCGAGGGAACGCCGGCAACACCACCGGGCCGCCGGGCTGGTCGATATCGACCACGGTCACGTCGTCGGCCAGGATATCGTAGCCGCGCCGCAGGAAGGCGGCGGCCAGGGTCGACTTGCCGACGCCCGACCGGCCGGCGAAGGCCACCGCGACGCCACCGATGCGCACACAGGAGGCGTGCAGCGGCAGGGTGCCGCGCTGATGGCACAGCAGGCCGAACACCGTTCCGAACAGGAAGGTGCGCACCGCCGTCGCTTCGGGATCGTCCGCCGGCTGCACCAGGATTTCGCGCCCCTGCCGCACCAGATAGGCGCCGACCCTGGGCAACGCGAACCGGCAGGTGCCGTCCCGGGCGATCTGCAACAGCGGTCCGGCATGCACCGGATCAGTCAGGGCGGCGGGCACCTCGGTCAGGCGGATATGGATATCCGGCGCGCGGTCGTCGCCGTGCCAGGGCAGCAGGTCCGGCAGGGCGAGATCGCTGCGCACGCGCCAGCCGCACAGCCGGTAATCACTCATATCGACGAGCCTGAAGGCTCATCGACGCCCTCGCCGGGCGCGCTCCGCGCTTGGCCGCCGCCTCAACGGCGGCTGGAGCCTGAAGGCTCATCGACGCCCTCGCCGGGCGCGCTCCGCGCTTGGCCGCCGCCGCAATGGCGGCTGGAGCCTGAAGGCTCATCGACGCCCTCGCCGGGCGCGCTCCGCGCTTGGCCGCCGCCATTCCGCTCGCTGGTATCATGCGGCACCCCCTTCCTCCACCATCTGGGCCAGCCAGCCACTGCCGGCGGCGGTCAGCTCGCTCCAGGTTCCTTGCGCCGACACCCGGCCGTCCTGCAACACGACGATGCGGTCGGCATCCTTGACGGTCACCAGCCGATGGGCGATGACGACGATGGTGACGTGGCCATGCAGAGCCTGCAACGCCTCCTGGACGGCGCGTTCGGCGTCACGGTCGAGATGACTGGTGGCCTCGTCGAGCACCAGCAGGGCCGGCTCGCGCAACAGGGCGCGGGCGATGGCGAGGCGCTGGCGCTCACCGCCCGACAGCCAGGCGCCGCGATCACCCAGCACCGTCTCCAGGCCGTTGGGCAGGCCGCGCACCAGCTCGGCCGCGGCGGCCTGCTCGAGCACCCGCCACAGCGCCGCGTCATCGGCCTCGGGTTGCGCCCATAGCAGGTTGGCCCGCACCGTGTCGTGAAACAGGAAAACGTCCTGCGGCACAGTGCCGGTGCGGCGGCGCCATGCGGCGCGGGTCGGGCCGTCCAGCACGGTGGCACCGACCTGAATGGAGCCACTTTCGGGCGTCAGCAGGCCGAGCAGAAGGTCGGCCAGGGTCGACTTGCCGGCCCCCGACGGGCCGACCACCGCGGTAACGCTGCGTTCGGCGATGGTCAGACTGATCCCATCCAGGGCCAGGATATCGGCGCGGCCCGGCCAGCGATAGCACACCCGGTCGAGCCGGATATCACCGCCGGCAACGTGCAGATCGGCGGGGGCCGGCGGCTCGGCGGCGGCTCGGCAGCGGGCCAGCATCGCCTCGGATTCCTGCCATGCGGCGATCAGCTCGCTGGCCTGGCTGGCGAGGTGCATCAGGTCGCCGGCCGCCGGTAGCAGCCGCGCGAACACCGCCACCAGCACCAGCAGCGCTACCCCCGATACCTGCAACCCTTCGATCAGGGCCCATGCCGTCAGCGCCATGGCCAAGGTGGTGGCGCCGCGAAAGATCGCCCGCTCGCGCGCCTGGGTGATCTGGGTGTAAGCCCGGTCCTCGCCGATTCGCTCGGCGCGGCGGGCGAAGGCGGCGGCATGGCGCTGTTCGGCGCCGAAGCTCTTGGCCAGTTTCATCGCCCCGATATGTTCACTGATCATCGCCTGCATGGCACGGGCGCCCATCACCTGACTCCGGCCACCGGCGAAGGAGTGGCGCAGCCCCTTGAGCCGCAGCAATGCCAGCCCGCCCCCCAGGGCCAGGGCCACCGCGGCGGCCAGCGGCGCCAGCCATAGCGCCACCACCAGATGAGCGGCAATCTGCGCGATCCGGCCGGCGGCGGCGATCAGCAGCGTGGCGCCGTGACCCAGCCGGATGGTGGTGACGGTGAGCATGGCGGTCAGGTCGGCCGCCCGGTCGGCCTGGAAACTGCGCCAGTCCATCGCCGCGGCGGCGGCGTGCAGGGTGGTGCCGCGCTCGGCGATGACCCGTTCGGCCAGCCGCACCGACAGCCCGTCGCGCCACACGCCCAACGCGGTATGGCCGACAACGATCGCCGCCCAGCCGATCAGCAGGCCCTCCAGCGGCAGGGCCGTGGCCCACTCCCAGCCGACCGGCATCTTTCCGTGCTGCGCCACTCCGACGGCGGCGAGCAGTGGCGCCAGCAGCAGCAGGCCGCTGCCCTCGGCTACGGCGAGGGCAGCCGACAGCCCCAAAGCGAGCCCCAGCCGGCCGTCGGCGATGGCGACCAGAGTGCGAAAATAAGCGCGAAACGGCGCGATCACCGCAGCTCGACCAACCCGTTGTCCAACAGCCTCGTCAGCAGGTCCAGCACGTCGCGCTCGATCATCGCCGGGTCGCCGTCATAGTCGGCGGTCAGCGCCGTCACCAGATCGGCGACGCGGATCGGCTGTTCAAGCCGCCGCCAGATGTCGCTGCCGATCTCGTCCAGGCCATAGTAGTTGCCACGTTCAAGGCTCATCAGCACGACCTCGCCATCCACCTCGGCGGCCAGCGGGCCGGCGCTGCGGCAGAGGACGGACACCGTCGTCAGGGTATTCTCGCCGTGCATTCCTTGCTCTCCGTAGCTCCTGTGCCAACCATACGATGACGGAACCGCAGGCGGCAACCTTAGAGCATTTTCCGGCCAGGCCGAAAACGCTCTAATTGTTCAGTCCTCGCCGGGCGCGCTCCGCGCTTGGCCGCTCGGAGAGATCGCAGGTAACGCAGATGAACACGGATACCAACGGATGAACGCAGATAAGGTAAGGACTACGAATATCCTGATCATCTGTCAATATGACCGAGTTCTCCCCGGCATTCCATGCCTTGATGACTTTGAAATACTTTAGCTTTCGGCGATCATCACTCAAGCGACGATCTGCGGTTCTGACCGATGCATCCGTGTTCATCCGTGGATATCTGCGTTCATCTGCGTTCCCCTGCGATGCTGCTACCCCGACACCGTGGAGCGTCAGAGTCGATGTCGCAGTTATTTGCGGTCATCGCCTAAGGAGCGTCAAGCGCGGGAATGTCGAGAAAGGCGCGGCGCAAGGCTTCGCCCCAGCGGCGGCGGACTTCGAGCAGATAGGCGTCGCCCTCGCCGAATCGCCGGATCGGCTGCAAGCGCAGCGAATCACGGTCGTAGAACAGCATGTCGATGGGCAGGCCGACCGACAGATTCGAGCGCATGGTCGAATCGAACGAGATCAGCGTCAGCTTGGCGGCTTCGGCCATGCTCATTGCCGGGTTGAGCAGGCGGTCGAACACCGGCTTGCCATATTTGGTCTCGCCGATCTGAAAGAAAGGCGTGTCGGCAGCGGCCTCGATGAAATTGCCGGCGGCATAGACCTGGAACAGCCGGGGCGCCTCGTCCCGGATCTGACCCCCCATGATCAGCGAGGCGTTGAATTCGTAATTGTGCTTCTTCAGATGGTCGGCATCGCGGTGGTGGATTTCGCGCAGGGCTTCACCGGCCAGACGGGCGGCCTGGTACATGGTCTCGACCTTGAACAGGTTGCGGCTCTTGTTCTTGCCCCGCGTCCATTCGTCGAGCAGCGACAGGGTCGCCTGGGTCACCGCCAGATTGCCCGCCGACAGGAAGGTGATGACGCGATCATCGTCCTTGGCGAACAGGCGCATCTTGCGGAAGGTGGCGATGCTGTCGACGCCGGCATTGGTCCGGCAGTCCGACGCGAACACCAGACCGCGATCAAGCAGCAGTCCGACACAATAGGTCATGGTCTTCCCCCCCCGGAGTGCTGAAATGCCACCGATGACGATGCTGATGATGATCGTGCTGAAATTCGCGGCGATGTGGCTGGTGGTCGAGTTGGCGATTCGACTGCTCGGCCGGTCCATGCGCGAGGCTTGGCGACCATGGGCGCTGACCCTCGTCCTGACCGTGGCGGCGCTTGTCCTGGCGTGGTGGTGAGCCGCCGCCCCATCCGGGGGCGGCGGTACCATGACGTCAGGAGTCGTACTGTGCCAGCGAGACGAACGGCACCGGCAGGCGCTCACGGCCTTGCAGGAAGGTCAGTTCGATGATGCTGGCCGCGGCCACCACCTCGCCGCCAACCTTCTGGACCAGTTCGATGGCGGCGTTCAGGGTGCCGCCGGTGGCCAGCAGATCGTCGAGGATCACCACCCGTTGGCCGCGCTCGATGGCGTCTTCCTGGATTTCGATGATGTCGGTGCCGTATTCCAGCGAATATTCATGGCGGATCGTCTTGCCCGGCAGCTTGCCGCGCTTGCGGGCCATGACGAAGCCGCAGCCCAGCTTCAGCGCCAGCGGCGCCGCGACCAGGAAGCCGCGGGATTCGATGCCGACCAGGACGTCGGGATGGAACTTCCGCACCGCGTTCGCCAACCGGCCCATGGTGACCTGCCAGGCATCCGGGTGGGCCAGCAGCGTCGAAATGTCGTAGAACAGAATACCAGGCTTGGGAAAGTCGGGAATTGAGCGGATATGATCCTTGATGTCCATGGAGGTTCCCCCGCGGTGTGCACATGAGCGGCCGGGACTTTAGAAGCTTTTCAGGCATACCTCAAGCATCGGCAGGCGCATTGCGCGTCTGCCTCGGCTTCTCTAACATGGCGGGGCCATGAAACGCCTCCTTACCCTTCTGGCGGCGGCCGTGTTCGCCGCCGCCCTGCCGACGGTGGCCGCGCAAGCCAAGCCGGCGCGCCAGACGGTGGTTGTTGCCACCGGCGAGGTCTCCGGATTCTATTATCCGGTCGGCGGCGCCGTCTGCCGCATCCTCGGCCATGACCTGGAGCGCCACGGGCTGCGCTGTCTGGTCGAGCCGACCAACGGCAATGTCGCCAACCTGACCCTGCTGCGCAACGGCGAGGCCGACCTGGCGGTGCTGCAATCGCGTGTCCTGGCTCAGGCCAGGCCAGGCCAGGGGCCGTTCGCCGACCAGGGTGCCTTTCCCGGCCTGCGCGCCATCGCCGCGCTGCATGGCGAGCCGGTGCTGGTGCTGGTGGCCAAGGGTGCCAAAATCCGCAGCCTGAGCGACCTCAAGGGCAAGAAGGTCAATCTCGGCCGGCCGCAGTCATTTCAGCGCATGATGGCCGAAACCGTCCTGTCGGTGGCCAGTCTTGCCGCGTCGGACCTGGGGTCGGCCATGGAAATCGACCTCGATCAGCAGCCGGTGGCGCTGTGCGACGGACGACTCGACGCGGCTTTCTTCACCGGCATTCATCCGATGATGACGGCCGAGCAGGCGCTGGGGGAATGCGGGGTCGAAGCGCTCGACCTCAAGGGGTCGGCGTTGCAGGACGTCATCAGCCGCGCTCCCTATCTGGCCGCCCATGTCATTGCCGCCGAGACCTATCCGGGAGTCGACAAGGACATTACCACCATCGCCATGAAGGCGGTGCTGGCCACCACCGACGCCCTGCCCGAGGAGACGGCCGCTCAGCTGGCCAAGGCTCTGGTCGACAATTTCCCCGCCTTCCTGGACCAGACTCCGGCCTTGCGCGGCGCCACGCGCGCCGGTCTGGCCCGCGACGGCCTGGCGATCCCGCTGCATTCCGGGGCCGAGCGGGCCTATCGTGAGGCGGGAGTGCTGAAGTAGGGGGGCGCCTGACCGGCGCCCCCGTCCTCAATGGCGATAGCCCTCGGTCCCCGGCTGCGCTTCGCTACGGCCCGCCTCGCGGACATTCTGGAAAGCTTCGTCAGCGGCCTGAGCCGCCGTGTCCTTGACGCGCTCGAAGGCTTGGGCCCCACTTTCGCGGGCCGCGTCGATCGCCCGCTCACCCGCCTGCCGGGCCTTGTCCACAAAGCCGCCGACGCTGGCCAGCCGGGCTTCGCCGCGGCTGCGCGGCAGGCTGGCGCCGATGGCAGCGCCGATCAGCAGGGCCACCGACCCGATCATGATCGGGTGTTCCTGGAACGTATGCACCGAGCGGTCGGCCAGTTGCGAGGCCTGGTTGCGCGCCGTCTGGCCGGCACTGCTGACCTTCTCGCGCGCCGTCTGAGCCCAGTCCTGGGCGCGGTGGCCGGCTCGGGCCGCGGCCTCGGAGGCGCGGCGTCCGAGATCCCGCGTCCGTTCGGCCGCCGCCTGGGTGTAGCCGCGCGCCGTCTCGGCGACTTCGTCGCGGATGGTCCCGCCGCGGTATTCGCTTTCGGAGGGTTCGGATGGACCGGAGCCGGTGAAGCCGGCATATTCCGCGCCGTAGCGCCGCGTCGCCTGTTCGGCATGGCCATAGCCAAGCCCTTCCTGAGCACCGCGATAGTCGCTGCCGTAGGTCTCCCGCGGCGTCATCCGGCCGCGCAGGCCGCGAACCAGCAACCAGCCCACACCAAGACCGACCAGCGCGAAGGGGATCGGATGGTCGCGCACCGCGTCGACCACCCGGGATTGCGTCGATTGCCAATCATACTCCATGGCCTGCTCCCTTGTTGACGATTGGGGTTACGACGGGCCACCGGGGCGCGGGGTGAAGGCTCACATGCCCTCGCCGGGCGCGCTCCGCGCTTGGCCGCGGCCTCAATGGCCGCTTGATACCGGCGCTACAGGTCGAGCATGTGTCAAACATTTCGCTCGCCGGTATCAGTCGGCGTGGAGGTGAATCCGGCTGGTTTGCCGGACGGAGGCAACGGCGCCTCATATTCGGCATAGCCGCTGGCGACCGTGCCGCCGTAGCGACGGCGGGGGGCGGGGGCGGCGACGACCGGCGTTTCATCACGGCTGTTCCTGATCAGCCGTGCCAGCAGGAATCCCGCGGCGAAGGCGCCGCCGACGAAGACTCCGGGACGGCGGTGGGCGAAGGCTTCCACGTCGTCGGCCATTTCGGCCATACTGCGATGATCGAGCGCGTGCGCGGTACGGTCGAGCTGATCCGCGGCGACATGGGCATATTGGGCAACGATGTCGCGGTGCTCCCGTTCCAGGCTCCTGGCCATGTCGTGCAAGGAATGGGCGAAGCCGCGGATGCCTTCCGCGGCGCGGTGCTTCTGTTCCTCGGCGACATCGCCCATTTTCGTGCGGGCCTGTTGCACGGCATCGCTGGCCGAGTGCCTGAGGACATCGCCGGTCGCGGCGAGCTGGTCGCGAGCGCGCTCCTGGGCGGCTGTCGCGGTCGCCTTGACGCCTTCGCTGACTCGACCAAGGGTGCTGTCTGCCATGGATGGTGTCCTCCTTGTCTGGGCGGCTGCCTGGTGAACAGTCCGGTGCGCCTTCGGGTTCCACCCTTTCGCCGGCCTTATCGCCGCAGACCCAGACCGGGATGTTCGGTGACGGACTGGCTGGCGAAGATGGCGGCGACGACCGCGATGATGGCGTGCAGCCAGACGTCGTTGCCGTACAGCGGCGCGGCGCCGAACAGAACGCGGAAGCCGACGAAGAGTCCCATCACGGTCAGGATCGCGAACACCACCGCGACAGCGGCGGCATAGATCCGGGCGGCGCTGAAACTGGAATAGGCCAGCACGCCCCAGATACCGAACAGCAGATGCAGCGCATTGATCACCCAGTTGACGGCGAACAGGCCGAACAGCAGGCCGTAATACTGGCTCTGGTCGATGGGCGGCATGTCCGGTTCGACGGTGCGCAGGGTCGGGATAAAGCCGAGGATGCCGATGGCCAGGAACGCCAGGCCGAGAATCAGCGCGAAGTAGCGGGTTTTCATAGCCCCTCCGAAAAACAGGACGCAGTCCCGTCAACAGGTGGGAGCGTGGCCGTTCCCGACAATTCACCGGGCGGAAGCGCGACCGGGACCGGCGCCGCATCGACCGGGTCATGCGGCCTGCTTGCGGTTTCTCGCCAAGTTCCTAAATCAGGGGTGTCGTTGCTTCCGTTTCGCGCCGAGGGGCCATGTCTTCCACCCAGCACGTCGTTTGCCCACATTGCGACACCATCAATCGCCTGCCCGTGGACCGACCGGCCACGGCCGGCAAATGCGGCCGATGCAAGGAAGCCCTGTTCGAAGGCCATCCGCTGGACCTTGATGCACAGCGCTTCCAGCAGCACCTGGCCAAGAGCGACCTGCCGCTGCTGGTGGACTTCTGGGCGCCGTGGTGCGGTCCGTGCCGCCAGATGGCTCCGGCCTTCGCCGCGGCGGCCCGCCAATTGGAGCCCGGGCTGCGGCTGGTCAAGGTCAATACCGAAGAGGAGCAGCACTTGGCCGCTCAGTATGGCATCCGCAGTATCCCGACCCTGATGCTGTTGCATCACGGCCGCGAGATCGCCCGAGTCGCTGGTGCCATGGACACGCGCGGCCTGTTGGCCTGGGTGGCGCAGCAACTGCGATAGGGCTTCGGCGCTTTGGGATTAGTCCGTGGGCGGGGATGGCGGATCGCCTGAGCGCCCCCATCATCGAAAACAGGGATCGCCTTCGCGAGGACAAGCGATGATGCAGGAACGCTGGCCACCGGAACCACCGCGCTTTGATCCGCCACGACAGGGCAGGGCCGCGAATGCCGCCTGGTTGATGCTGGCGGCGGTGGCCGTGCTGCTGTTGCTGTTCGCCGTCATCTGGGGAGCACAACAGGCGCTGCTGACGGCGGTGCCGTTTACCTGAGTCTCGCCGCATGGAAGGCGCCATGAGATCAGGCGGGGCAAAACTACAGTGCGTCTTCCAGTGCGTCTTCCAGATAGCGGGCAGCCACATGGCCGAACGACCGCAACTGGCCTTCAGCATTGGGGCTGCGCCAGAGCGAAATTTCATCAGCCTTGTCGGACGAGGTGATTTCTCTGGAATTAATCATCTTCGCGATCTCGGCGATGAGGGCTGCACGCTCTTGAACAAGCGAGGAGTCATTGAGCTTCAGCCAGGACACCATGTTTTCAGCACCGACGTCGTCGTCGAGCGGAATCACCTTCCCGGATTCGCCATAGGAAAACCGAGCCTCGCAGCCCGGATCAGATGGCAGGATGCAAGGGGCGGGCGGCGGGGTGTTGCCTTTGGCATCACCGCAGGTGCTGGGCAATCGCCTTTGCTTTGGCGGCCCGCAACTGGCAAACATGTTGCTATAATCAAGCTCTCGGTCTGCGAAATGCGTTTGACAGCGATAATGCTCGATATGACTATCCGCCTGTCCCGAAACTCTGCGACCGCAATAGGCGCAGACAAACCCTTGCTCGGCCAGCAAAATCGACAATAATTCATTCTTTGACCGGAAATTTTCGTAGCTTGGAGTCCAATTCTCGTTGGCCTGCGCCAGATGATCTGTCAGGTACTGAGGCTCTTCCCCCTTTTGAGAGAATTTCATTCCTGGCGCCCTCGCAGCTTCCGTTCGAGGCGATGTTCTGCAATGGCAAGCTCCGGTGCCCCACCTTCGATATTGTCGCGCAGTTCGGCAAGGAGTATGCGGGCTCGGGCGAGATCGCTTTGAGCAATGGCCTGGTCCAGTGCCATAAACTTTGCCTTGATGTCAACATCGCGCTCGTCGCCACCCAGAACACTGACCAGAATGTAATTGCTGTCGCGGCCATGGGACGCTGTGACTGTGAACACCTCCACCCGCCCATTTTCCTGCTTGAGCACGCGGATATTGTCGGCATGGACGCGCCCCAGCACCTGCGGCGAGTGTGTCGTTATGACGAACTGGCAGTTGGTGAAGGTTTCCATCAGCCAGGGAATGATCTGCCGCTGCCAGTGCGGGTGAAGGTGCAGTTCAATCTCGTCGATCAGCACGATACCCGGAGCGGCGAGCGGGTCTTCGGCATTCGGGTTGAGCATGGCGAGGCGGCGGGCAAGGTCACCGGCGAGGGCTAGATAGGTTTGTTCGCCGTGTGATAGTTGCGAGGTATGCAGCCGTGTCCCCGCCTTGGTGACATATAGTCCTTCACCTGTTTCACGTCCTTTACCGAATTCGTACCGCGGCTCGGAAAGGTTCGTAGCCTGGGTCATAGCCTGACGAAGCGCTTCCAGGGCGCGATCGCGGTAGCTGGGGTCGTCCTGCCAATGCTGCGCTTCCTCCAGACTGCGGTCACGGAACCAGGGCGCAAGGTCGGCGAAACGCATGCGGGCGCTGAGGTCAAACGCCGCTTCGGAACCTTGTTTGGCTTCCCTTCCCCCTACGTTTTCGCTCATAAAAGCCATATGGGGTGAAGCTACGCCTAATAGAGACCGTTCCTGTCCATAATACACCATGAGAGTTTCACTCTCGGTGACATCGACGCGACGTTTGATCCTTTTCTTAAGCTGCTCCAGGCCGCGCCCTATGGGGCTTGTAGTAAAAACTATATCACCGGTGTGTTTTCGCTCCCTCCCCCAGATGATTTCTACAGGCGAGTCGTCAAATTTCACTTCAACCGTTACTTCCGCGCATTTTGCCTGAATATTAACATCAGATTCGCGGAATTCTTCTACCTGCCCCGGCTTAATAAGCTCTTTAACATAAGTGTCAAGCAACATGGCGAGGGCGTCAAGCACACTGGTCTTGCCGACACCATTTTCGCCGACGATGACGGTCAGCCGGGGATCTATGTTGAGCCGCAGATAGCAAAACCCTCGATAACCTTTTAGCACCAGCGCCTTGACCTTCATTCCACCCTCGTTCTTTCTGATCTCTTTTACCCGATTTGGATACCGGAGTTAGAAGTTTCTACGGTGGTCTTCGGTTGTAGCTGCTGCCGGCTCTGCTAAATTACACCCATAAGAGCCACCCTCAATCCCCGCCTGGGCTCCCAGACCGAAAAGATCACCGGTGCGGCTTTCACTGCGCTGGTTTTTCGGCTTGGCCGGAAAACATTCCAAGGAAAAAGCGCGCCCCGGCGGGGGCGCGCCGGCAATTCCTACTTCAGGGTCGCCAGATAGGCGATCAGGTTCTTGCGCTCTTCGGCGTCCTTGATGCCGGCGAACACCATCTTGTTGCCGGGAATGGTGCCCTTGGGGTCGGTGATGTACTTGTCCAGGTTCTCGTCGTTCCACACCAGGCCGGAAGCCAGATGGGCGTCGGAGTACTTGTAGTTGGCGGCCTCACCGACCTTGCGGCCATAGACGCCGAACAGGCTGGGGCCGACGCCGTTCTTGCCGGCGACGATCGAATGGCAGGCCTTGCACTTGTTGAACGACTTCTCGCCGGCGGCGACGTCCTGGGCGGAAGCGGAACCAGCGGCCAGCAGGGCCACGGCGCCAACGGCGATGAACAACTTATTCATTAGCTTGTCCTCATAACACGAGTAGGTGCGGCTTTGTGCATTACGTCATGCCGTTCCAGGAATCAACCCTGACCGCTCATTGGGGCATCATCAAGGCGACAAACATACCAATGGAGAGGCCTCCGGCGCAGACGGGCTGACCTGTGGCCGGCATCGCGTCGGTCCGCCTGACGGCGCCCCCGGCACTGCATATCTGTAGACAATCGAGATCATCGGGACACCGGGGAGAGTCGCATGCGGCGATATGGTCTTGCCGCCGGCGCGGTCATCGGGGCAGGCGTCGTCGGACTCGGCATGCTGGGCGTGGCGGTGTTTTCGCCATCGCCGGCCGCCGACGAGCCGGTGGTGGGGTTCAGCAGCGGTCGGCTGGAGATCGCCCTGGACGAGGTCCGCCGTCGCGCCGAGGCCGGCGACCCCGCCGCCCAGTTTCTCTATGGCCGGCGCCATGAACTGGGCGATGGTGTCGTCCAGAATGCCGCAACCGCCCTGATGTGGTACGAGCGGGCTGCCGCCCAGGGATGGGCCGATGCGGTGGCGGCGCGGGCGCGGCTGGCGGCACAGCCCCACCCGGAGCGGCTGACGCGGGTGGCGCCGCCTCCGGCGACTCCGACGCCCGACGTCGTCGCACCCGGCGGCCCGCTCGCCGACGGCGACGTGGCCGCGGTGCAGCGGCGGCTCAACGAGTTGGGCTACCGGGCCGGGCCGGCCGACGGTAAGCTCGGTGCCCGGACCCGTGCCGCGGTGCGCGCCTATCAGGAGGATGCCGGCCTGCCGGTGACCGGCGCGTTGGACCGGGTGATACTGAACGCCCTGGCCGCCGCACCATCCGCCGATTCGCCGGGTGAGGACGGTCTTGCCGAAGCCGGCCGGCTTGCCGGGTCGGTGCGGGAGATTCAGAATGCGCTGACCCGGCGCGGCTATTGGCATGGCCCGCGCTCCGGTCAGTTGTCGCCGGCCCTGCGTCAGGCCATCGCCGAGTATCAGGCTGACGCCGGCCTGCCCGCCACCGGCCGGCTGTCCGAGACGCTGCTGGATCATCTGCGGTACGCCCGGCCCGAGGTGATGCGGCAGCAGGCGCAGGCGCGATGAGCCATCCGGACCTGCTGTCCGACCGCACGGCGGTTGCGCCGCTGGCCGTCGAGGGCCGCAACTGCTGGCGCCGCGCCGTCGCCGACCGGGTCGCCCTGCTGGTCGATGCCGAGGCCTATTTCGCCGCGCTGAAAGCGGCGTTGCTGCGGGCGCGCCGGTCCATTCTGATCATCGGCTGGGATTTCGACAGCCGCACCGAACTCGACCGCGCCCCCGGCGCATTCCGCCCCAACACCATCGGCGGGGTATTGAACTACGTGGTGCGTCATCGCCGCGGCCTGAGGGCTCAGGTGCTGATCTGGGACACGGCCCTGATCTATTCCTGGGACCGTGAATTTCTCACCTGGGCCAAGTTCCGCTGGCTGACGTCGCACCGGCTGGATTACCGGCTCGACAACAACCATCCGCTCGGCGCCTGTCACCACCAGAAGATCGTCGTCATCGACGATCGCCTGGCCTTCATCGGCGGCCTGGATGTCAGCAGCGGCCGTTGGGATACCCGCGAGCATCGGCCTGACGACCCGCGCCGCTCCGACGCCCTGGTGTCGGGCTATGCGCCGTTCCATGACATGATGCTGATGCTGTCCGGCGATGCCGCCGCGGCGCTGGGTGAGGTCGCCCGCCAGCGCTGGCACAGCGCCACCGGCCGGTGGCCGCAGCCCGCGCCGTCCGTGGCCGACAGCGACCCCTGGCCGCCCGCGGTGCCGCCGCTGATGCGCCATGTGATGGTGGCCATCGCCCGCACCCTGCCGGCCTGGGAGGGCGAGTCGGCGGTGCGCGAGGTCGAGCGGCTGTATCTCGACATGATCGGCGCGGCGCATCGCTTCCTCCTGCTGGAGAACCAGTATTTCGCCTCGCGCTCGCTGACTCGCGCCCTGCTCGGCCGGCTGCGCGCCGAGCAGCCGCCCGACGTGGCGGTGGTGTCGTGTCAGGAGCCGGTGGCCATGCTCGAGCGGACCACCATGGGCGCCGGGCGGGCGCTGGTGGCGGCACGGCTGCGGCGCGGCGACCGCGCCGACCGGTTGCGCCTGTATACCCCGGACATTGCCGGGACCGAGGTCAAGATCCACAGCAAGCTGGCGATTGTCGATGATGCAATGCTGCGGGTCGGCTCGGCCAATCTCAACAACCGCTCGATGGGGCTGGACACCGAATGCGACGTGCTCATCGAAGCGCTGGGCAACCCGGAGGTTGCTGCGGCGATCCGCCGGGTGCGCTGCGATCTGCTGGCGGAGCATCTGGGCGTCACCCCTGAGCAGGTAGACCAGGCCACCGCCCGGCTCGGGCTGATCGACGGCATCGAGTCGCTGCGAGGCGGCCGCCGCAGTCTGGTGCCGGTCACCGACAGCAGCGCCGACATGACGGTGATGGCCGATCTGTTCGATCCCGACGGCCCGGTCGAGGCGGCGCTGGTCGACGGTACCGAAGTGGACATCGACGGCGCCGCGCCCGGCTGGCTCGACCCCGGCACGCTGGCGCTGGCGGCGCTGCTGCTGGCCGGGGGCGTGGTGGCATTGGCCTGGCAGGTGCTGCCGCAGCCCATGGCCCAGTTGATGGCGCCGTTGCGACCCTTGCTGGACGGGCTGGCGACCATGCCGCATGGCGCCCTGGTGGTGGTGGCCGGGATGGTGGTCGGCGGGCTGCTCGATCTGCCGGTGACCGCTCTGCTGATCGGCTGCGGCGCCCTGTTCGGACTGTGGGGCGGCTTCGTCGTGGGGCTGGCCGGGGCCTTGGCCAGCGCCCTGGTCGGCTTCGCCCTGGGCCGGCTGGCCGGCCGCGACCGGGTGCGCAGTCTGGTCGGCCGCGGCATGCCCCGGGTGGTGCGGGCGCTGCCGCGCCGCGGCATCATGGTGGTGGCTCTGCTGCGTCTGGTGCCGGTGGCGTCCTGCACCGTCATCAATCTTGTGGCCGGCGCGGCACCGATGCGGCTTGCAAATTACCTGCTGGGCACGGTAATGGGCATGACGCCGGTGGTCGGGGCCATGGCCCTGTTCGGCGACCGCCTGACGGCGGTAGCACGGCGCGGCAGCCTGTTCGACCTGGCGGTGCTGTGCCTGCTGACTGTGACGATTGTGCTCATCGAAGGTTCGTTGGCGCGGCGCCTGGCACGCGGCGCGGCGGCCGGTTCGGAACGAGGGTCAGGACGTGTTTGAACAGCCGAGGGGCGGCACTACACCCGTCATCGTCGCGGTCAGCTACAATATTCACCGCTGTTTCGGTACCGATCGCAAATACTGGCCGGAGCGCATCGTCGACGTGCTGCGGTCACTGGATGCCGACGTGATCGCCTTGCAGGAAGTGGATATGCGTCTGCTGGCCGATCATCGCCACCAGTTGGACTTCCTGGCCGCCGAGCTGGGCATGAACCATGTGGCCGGCGCCAATATCCAGGATCACCGCGGTGTCTTCGGCAATGCCCTGCTGACCCGTTTCCCGGTGCGTCAGGTGCGGCTGCTCGACCTGTCGGTCCGCCGCTTCGAGCCGCGCGGCGCCATCTTTGCTCATCTCGACACCGGCCGTGGACAGGATGTCCTGGCGGTGGCCACCCATCTGGGCCTCAACGCCGCCGAACGCCGGTTGCAGGTGCGCAAACTGCTGCACACCCTGGCCGGCGAGCCGGCCGACGGCCCGGTGCTGCTGATGGGCGACTGCAACGAATGGAAACCGAACCACGGCGCCCTGCGCGGCCTGAACCGGTCCTTCGGCCTGTCGATGATGCCGCGCACCTTTCCGTCACGCTTCCCGCTGCTGCCGCTCGATCGCATCTGGGTGTCGCCGCGCTCGGGCCTGCGGCGTACCGCGGTCTATGCCACGCCGCTGGCCCGCCTTGCCTCCGACCATCTGCCGCTGCGCGCGGAAATAAGCTGGGATCTGGCTGATCTGCCGAAAGCCTGGAACGAGGCACTTCCCATCGCCCAAGGATGATATGGCCTCTCGTTGGTGAGGAGCAAAGGAAACCGGCCTTTTCAGTGATTGATCAGGCCGGTAGCGACCCTACATGTTTACGCGGGGAAGGCAGAGATTTCGTCTTTCCTATCCAGATCTTGGCTGTCCCCCCTTCTTGGCCACTAAAGAGGTATCGCTATAGAGGTAATCACCGAAAGATTTCTTACACGGCGCATGCCGATAGGCTATACCTCTTCTCATGCGGTGCGAACGACGAGGCGAGTAACGTGGTAGTGCTCATTGCCGATGATCACGCTCTTTTCCGGTACGGCATTTCGCTGGCCTTGGAAGAGCTTTATGACGATGTTACCATTCTTCAAGCAGCCAACGCCGACGAGGCCCGGCGCATCGCGCACGAAACTCCCCATATCGACCTGATTCTGCTGGATCTGATGATGCCCGGCCTGAATGGGATCAACGATCTGAAGGCCTATGTGGAAACCCTGCCGAAGGGTATTCCGGTGGTCATCGTTTCTGGCTCGCGCCAGCGGTCGACCATTCGTGCGGCCATCGAGTCCGGGGCGCGTGGCTATATCCTGAAGTCGTCCAATGGCGAAATCCTCAAGCATGTGTTGCCGCTGGTGCTGTCGGGCGAGCTTTACGTTCCCGCCCAGGCGGTGGCCAATGACGAACCGATGACCGCCGATGACGGCTCGCCGCTGGACGAGGCCGGTGACTTCAACCCCGATTTCAAGTCACTGACGCCGCGCGAGACCCAGGTTCTCAAGCTACTGACGCTGGGCTATTCCAACAAGGAAATCGCCCGCTCGCTCGGCATGCTGGAAGGCACTGTCAAGGTGCATGTCAAGTCGATCATGAAGAAGCTGGGTGTCAACAACCGCACCCAGGCGGCCATCGCCGCCAACCGCTGCTTCCGCAATGTTTCGCCGATAAGTTGATCGGCGAGGCCGCTCCGCTCGCTTGGCCGCCGCCTCGCGGATCCGTCACCGGGTCCGCGTTTTTTTGCCGGCATAAGACCTGGCTATACCGAATCAGCGGGTCACCATCACCGCTCGTATGATTGCCCGTTTCCCGGCAGTGCCGCAGCATGGTTCGCGAAGCCGCGACGCATGCGCGGCAAGGAGGGGACGGTGCCGAAGCTTGTACCTTACGAGATTTTCCTGCTTCGCCGCCTGCAACAGGCGCAACGACTGGCCAGCGGCGAAGCGCGATACCCCGGCGAGGGCGCCGTGCTGCCCTTCGCCCGACCCATCCCGCCGTCGGCGGGGTGCGGTGATGATGGTTTCGTCGCCACGGTGGCGGATGCCTAGCGTGATTGGATCACGCTCCGGCGAAGGTTGAACAAGGAGAGCGTTTTTCGACCTTAGGAGACAACCACAAATAACCGCTCCGTTTCCCAATCCGTCATGCCCGGACTTGATCCGGGCATCCACGCCTATCCGCCGCTCAAATGCTTGCTTTGCGGCACCATGTGGATGCCCGGGACAAGCCCGGGCATGACGATCAGTTGAAGCGATTATTTTTGACCGTTGCCTTATCCGGCGTCCTCCAGGGTAAAGCCGACGCGGATAACGATCTGGAAATGCTTGATCCGGCCGTTCTCCACATGACCGCGCATTTCGGTCACCTCGAACCACCGCAAATGCCGGATCGACTGCGAGGCCCGGGTAATGGCATTCTGGATGGCATCCTCGTATCCCGAGTCCGAACTGCCGGCCAGTTCGACGATTTTGTAGATGTGGTCTTGCATGACAGGCTTTCCTTGGCGTGATCGCCATGACATGGGGCGGCCGACCCGCCGCCCCAACCGCGCCTATCCGTTGGCGTTGGCCCCGCTGCTGATGCTGATGCTGACGGCTGTTGCCGCCCAGGCCGCTCCGACCACCGAAGGGCGCGGCAGCGCCGAACGCGGTGCGTTCATCGCGGCGCGCTGGTGTACCATCTGCCATGTCGCCGCTGGCCGCGGCACCGACGCCGTCCCCAGCCTGGCCGACGCTGCCCACCGCCGCGATGCGGCCACTCTGCGCGTCTTTCTGGCCAAGCCGCATGCCAGCATGCCCGATCCCGGCCTGGAGATGCAGGGGATCGAGGACGTGATCGCCTATATGGAATCGCTGAAATAGAGCGGGCGACACGCGTCACGGTCAGTCGTCGTTGATGATGGCCACCTTGGCGTCCTTGGCCCATTTACGAAAGGTTTCGCCAGTGTACGCCGGGTTGATATTGCCTAGATCGGTATCAATAAAGATAGACACCACGTTGTCGGCCATGCATGGTCCTTTGATCTGTATTTCGTTGTCGAAGCAAAAGGCGATGTCATCGTGCGGGGCCACATGCTTTTCGAGCACAAGGGCCACCGGCCGGCTGGCATCCATGCCGCCGCTCTTTTTGAAATAGTCGGCGATAGACTGCGACCAGGAGATGGCAATGGATTCTGAAAGGGGCTGCGAATTGGACATGGGCAGCCACGCGTTATTGTTGTGCATAAAGTCTGGTGGCGCACTGCTCCCCGGAACTTTGGGTTGCAGCAGTGCAACATTCGACCCAACTGGAAAGGCCGGGTGGCATTGCTGCACGCCCCTGTAAAGGCATAGAGCGCTTCTCCTGTATGCGTTGAGCAATTGAAGGATCTCCATGTCGGAAATTGATTTTGTTTCCCATAATATCACTATTTCTGGATATTCCAATTGTATTAACTTTATGCTTTCTATTACAGGATCTTTTTCAATTTTTGCATTTATTTTATTATCTTTTTCGCCGCCGCTATTTCCACCGAAGAAGCCAGAAAAAAATTTCATCATCGGCTGTGCCACACGACCCGGCATTGATGCACCAGGCAGGTTTATGCGTGGTGTAATCACAGCAGGGACATTGGCTCGGTTTGTGGAAGCCCTGTGAAACGGTGATCCGCACGGTTGGAGGGAAGACGCCGGTGGGGCGGTGCCGGGCCAGTGGACCGGAGGAGGCGAGTTGGACGAGCTGGAACTGTGTTTGGCTTGAGCGGTGCCGGTCTGGCCTGGCCACATGACGGGGGGTGGTGGCAGCGCGGCGGATTTCTTCTGGATGGCGCCCGTCTGGGGGCCGGGGTTGAAGCGAGTGGGGGGCGGCGGAATGCGTTTCGGTGCCATGAATCACCTGACGATTGTCGATTCCTCCAGAGAGAGTACCGTCGGGAACCTTGGGCAGGCAAGAAATGATCTGCCCAACCCCACACTCCATCGTCATTCCCGCGAAAGCGGGAATCCATGCGGCCTCTCCGGCAGACATTGCGCTGGATTGGTGCTGCAATAGCGAAGGCAAAGGGCGCCCTTTTCTCCGCCGTCCTATGCCTGAACACCGCATGGATTTCCGCTTTCGCGGGAATGACGAGTGAAATATGGGTCATCATTCCTTCACCTGATTGCCCTGAAGCAGCTCGTCGCAGGCAACAAAGCCTTGCTGCATCAGACGCAGTTCGGTAGCGTGTTTTGGCATGCGTGCGTGTATTGATGTGCCTGTATGCAGTCGTATGCAGGCCGGGAGGGGCATTTGGCGGGAGATATTGCAACGGCATGGTGCCCGGACACCGATAGCCTGCGTCCCCATAAGCTGACATTGCGACCGTTCGAATCACTGGCCTGGTGTCAGCACTGTTATCATGTCCAGGTTCTGCCCGGGCACGAGCAGGAGGACTGGCTCAGCTATCCCCATCATCCTGGGCGTATGGTGCCGACAGGGGAATAGCTTCGCCGCGACTCGTCTCGGCCGTCGCCGGAATCATGGCCTGGATTTGCGCCCATCCGGCCCGTATAGCTGACAGGCGCGTTTTTCGAAAGAGTGGACCATCAGGCGCACGGCTTCGTTGAACAATGCGCCCATGACGCCCTGCAACAGGCGGTTCTTGAATTCGAAGTCGACAAAGAAGTCGATGCGGGTCGAACCGTCCGGCTGTTCCTCGAAAATCCAATGGTTGTTCAGGTAATGAAACGGGCCATCGGTGTATTTGACATCAATGCGCCACTTATCACGATTGAGTTCTACGCGGCTGGTGAAACGTTCCCGGATCACCTTGAAGCCAATCATCAGGTCAGCCCAAAAGACATTGCCGTCGCGCTTTTTGATGCGCGCGGCAACACACCAGGGCAGGAATTGGGGATACTTTTCCACATCCGCGACCATGTCGAACAACTGGTCGCGGGTGAAAGGCATAAGCTTTTTTTCTGCGTGAGTGGGCATCAGTCCTTGATCTTCGCCGCCAATTGCCGCTCCCGCGCCGTGCGGAGCTCCACGAAGTCTTTATCCGCGTGGTAGGACGAGCGGGTCAAGGGCGAAGACGACACCATGAGGAATCCCTTGGCTCGGGCCAGGGTCCGGTAGTCGTCGAATTCCTCGGGCGTGACGTAGCGGGCGACCGGGGTGTGCTTGGGAGTCGGTTGCAGATACTGGCCGATGGTCAGGAAATCCACCTCGGCGGCGCGCAGGTCGTCCATCACCTGCATGATTTCCAGGCGCTCCTCGCCCAGGCCGACCATGATGCCCGATTTGGTGAAAATGGACGGGTCGAGTCGCTTGACATCGGACAGCAGGCGCAGCGAGTTGAAATAGCGGGCGCCGGGGCGGATGGTGGGATACAGCCGCGGCACGGTCTCGAGATTGTGGTTGTAGACATCCGGCCGCGCCCGCACGACCGCCGCCAAGGCTCCGTCCTTGCGCCAGAAATCGGGGGTCAGCACTTCGATCGTGGTGGTGGGCGAGGTTTCGCGGATACGGGTGATGCATTTCACGAACTGGTCGGCGCCGCCATCGGCCAGGTCGTCGCGGTCGACCGAGGTGATGACCATGTGCTGGAACTTCATTTCACCGACGGCGGTTGCCAGATGCTCCGGCTCCAGCGGGTCGACCATGCCCGGCTTGCCGGTCTTGACGTTGCAGAAGGCGCAGGCGCGGGTGCAGATGTCGCCCAGGATCATCACCGTCGCATGCTTGTGCGACCAGCATTCACCGATATTGGGGCAGGCGGCCTCTTCGCACACCGTGTGCAGGCCCAGCCGCTTCAGCGTCTGATGAGTCTCGCCGTATTCGCGGGCGGTGGGGGCCTTGACGCGAATCCAGGACGGTTTGCGAAGCGGTGACGGGGGGGCGGTTTCGTTCATCGGATCTTTCTCGCAAAATTATACCGATGAGCCTGAAGGCTCATCCATGCCCTCGCCGGGCGCGCTCCGCGCTCAGGTGCCGCCTCAATGGCGGCTGGGATAGGATCTAACCGTACACGTCCAGCACGCCCAGCAGACTGACCATCGAACTCATGGCCCAGTCCTCGGCATCGCTGCTGGCCAGATAGACCAGCACATTGGCCGGGCCGGCATCATTGTACAAGGCGTAGATGGTGCTCTTCTCGTCGGCCGTCGCGTCGCGGCCGAGCACATTATTATAGAGCGTATCGAGAAAATCGTCGCGCCCCGGCCGGCGCAGCCCGGTGCCGCTGAGCATGCTCGCCGCCAGTTCCAGAGCGCTCGAGCCGCCCTCCAGGGCGGTGGCATAGGAGGTGAAGGTTGCCGTGTCGGGGATGGCGTTGAAAGCGGTGTCGTACATCTGCACCACCAGCGCTTCGGCGTCACTCAGCATGGTGCCGGAGACCGTCGAGTCGGGGAGGGCGAACGGATTGGCGTTCAGGTCGACGCTGGTCAGCAGATAGCGGCCCATATCGTGGGTCGCGACATAGGACGAAAAGTCCTCGTTCAGGGCGAGGCCCGAATCGTAATAACCGAGATAGTCGCCACCCGCCGAAATGATCGCGGTGGTGCCCTGGTGTTCATAGTCGCCGCTGATATCGGCCAGCGCGGCCACCAGGCCGATGCTGGCGGCAATCCCCAGGGCATCAATGACCTCGGCGACATCGCCCAGCGAGAACAGGCCGACCTCGTCGGCGATTTCCGCCCGCTGGGTTCCCAGCCAGGCGACTCCGTCATCGGTGAAGACGTAGTTGATCAGCCGGCTGTCCGCCAGCGGATCGTCCATGTGAATGCCCGGTGAGCCCCAGGAGATGCCGTAGATGTTCGGGTCGGAATAGCTGTGCAGATACACCTCGGTCATCGCCCCGCCCAGCGAATGGCCGGTCACCATGATGGCGTCGTAGGTGCCGGCGTCCAGCGCCGCTTGCGCCGCCGTGGTCAGCGAGCTGAACAGTTCGAAATGTTCGTCGATATCGCTCAGATTGGTCACCCAGTCGGCATTGTCGTCGCTGCCGCGGAAGGCGATCATCAGCACATCGCTGCCGTTGAAATTGGCCGAGGCGACCAGTGCCGCGCCGTTGGCATTGGCATAATGGCCGTCCGACAGCAGGCTGGAGGAAATGCCCAGGTCACTGCCCGAGACCAGATGCCATCCCAGGGCCTCTTCCGAACTCCAGGAGTCTTCGTAGGCCATTTCGGCGAACCAGGCGAGCGTGGTGGTCTGGTCGCCGGTAACCACTGGCAGAGACATGGCGCTCATTCCCCGAAACCGACAGGATCGTCGGTCGAGTCTGCCCCCGGCGGGACGGCCGCGCAAGCGCAAGATGGGAGGAGGGTGCGCTCCGGTATTACTCGCCGGCCTGGCCCTGCGACACCGTACCCCTGGGCCAGCGGCAACTGCACGGAGTCCCCGGAGCAGCGGGGCGCGGCAGCGGACAGATGCCGTCGGGGGTGACGCAGAAATCTACCAGGGTGGTGGCGGCGGTGGTGGTGGCCGGTGGTGCGGCGCCGGCCATGGCGGCGGTGGCGACCAGGGCGGTCAGGGTGAACAGGACGAAGCGGCTCATGGAACCTCGGCGGCACGGGGGGTGGGGCCTTCATGCTTAGCCCATTTGCCAAGCGGGAGTCTCGCACACTTCCCGTGACCGGCCGATCCGCCTATTCTGGTGGTCGGACCATTACCCATCAGGAGAGACCCGCCGTGAGCGCAGAGACCCGCTCGTTCCTTCCGCCGCAGCGTATCCTGATGGGGCCCGGCCCGTCGGATGTCCATCCGCGGGTGCTGGCCGCCATGGCCCGGCCGACCATCGGCCATCTCGATCCGGCCTTCGTCACCATGATGGACGAGGTCAAGGCGCTGCTGCAATTCGCCTTCCAGACCACCAACGAACTGACCCTGCCGATTTCCGGCCCCGGCTCGGCCGGCATGGAGGCCTGTTTCGTCAATCTGATCGAGCCGGGCGATACGGTGGTGGTGTGCGTCAACGGCGTGTTCGGCGGGCGCATGACGGAGAATGTCGAGCGCTGTGGCGGCCGTGCCGTGGTGGTCGAAGACGCCTGGGGCACCCCCGTCGACCCCGACAAGGTCGAGGCGGCGCTGAAGGCCCATCCGGGCGCCAAGGCCGTCGCCTTCGTCCATGCCGAGACCTCTACCGGCGTCCGCTCCGATGCGGCGCGGCTGTGCGCCCTGGCGCATCGGTACGGCGCCCTGTCCATCGTCGACGTGGTCACCTCGCTGGGCGGTATCGAGGTTGCCGTCGATGCCTGGGGCGCCGACGCGGTCTATGGCGGTACCCAGAAATGCCTGTCCGCCCCGCCCGGGCTGGCACCGCTGACCTTCTCGCCGCGCGCCGTCGAGAGCCTGAAGGCGCGCAAGACCAAGGTGCAAAGCTGGTTCCTCGATCTCAGCCTGGTGATGGGCTATTGGGGCGGCGGCGCCAAGCGCGCCTATCACCACACCGCGCCGATCAACAGCCTGTACGCCCTGCATGAAGCGCTGCTGATGCTGGTCGAGGAAGGCCTCGAAGCGGCCTGGGCCCGCCATGCCGAACAGCATGCCGCGCTGCGTCGGGCGCTGGAGGGGATCGGCCTGTCGCTGCTGGTCGACGAACCGTATCGCCTGCCGCAGTTGAATGCCGTTCGGGTGCCCGATGGTGTCGACGAGGCCGCGGTGCGCAGCCGCCTGCTCAACGATCACGGCATCGAGATCGGGGCCGGTCTGGGCGCGCTGGCCGGCAAGATCTGGCGGATCGGCCTGATGGGCCAGAGTGCGACTCCGCTGCATGTCAACGCAGTGGTCAAGGCGCTGGCCGAGGCGTTGAAGACCTGATGAGCGAGTTCTCCTTGCCGACATTACCAATTGGCAATATTACTGATGGCGAGGCCGGAGCGGGTGGAGTCGATGAATCTCAGCAGTGGACCGGGTCTGGGCCGTGAGGCCCTGCTGGATCTCAGGCTGGCGCCGTTGTTCTCGGGCTTGCCCGAAAACGACCTGCTGGACCTGCTGCGCGACGCGACCATCGAACTGCGGTCCGACGGCGAGGAGCTGTTTCGCCAGGGCGAGACCGGCCGCCATTTCTACGTGATCCTTGACGGCCATGTGGAGCTGTTCATCGCCGGCGCCGAAGGCCGCCGCTCGGTCATCGAGGTGGTGCAGAAGCCGTCGATCATCGGCGAATCGGTGCTGTTCGGCGAAGTCACCCAGATGGGCGCCCGCGTGCTCGGCCGGGCGCGCCTGCTGGTCATTCCCGCCGAGCGCTTCCGCCAGCGGCTGGAGGGCCGGTTCGACCTGATGCTGCTGATGCTGGGCAGCATGTCGTTCCGCCTGCGCGTGCTGGTGCGCCAGATCGCCGAACTCAAGCTGAAAACCACGGCGCAGCGTCTGGGCGGCTTCCTGCTGTCGCTGGTCGACGAAAAGGTGGCAGCGAAGGGCGGCAGGGTGCAGGTGCGCTTTCCCTATGACAAGCGCATCGTTGCCGAGAAGTTGGGCATGAAGCCGGAAAGCCTGTCGCGGGCACTGGGCCGGCTGGCTTCGATCGGTGTCAAAAGCCTGCCTGACAACAGTGTCGTCATCGGCGATATCGAGCGCTTGAGCCGCTTCTCCATCGAGGAAGGCCTGGACTGACCATGCTGCATCTGTCCGAGATCGACCTCGCCCTGGTTCTGCGGGCGCCCCTGTTCGCGGGCATCTCCAAGGATCAGCTACTCGCCCTGATCGACGGCGCCAGCGTTGCCAGCTTCACCGAAACCAGCCTGCTGTTCAGCCAGGGCGACGTTGCCGACCGCTTTTTCCTGGTGCTCGACGGCCGCGTCAACCTGTTCGCCCTGACCGACAAGGGCGACCAGACCATCATCGAAGTGTTCGAAAAAGGCTGGACCTTCGCCGAGGCGGCGATGTTCTCGTCGGGACGGTTTCCCCTCAACGCCGAGGTCAATGCCGGCGCCCGGCTGCTGTCCATCCCGGTCGCGCCGTTTCTGCGCCGGTTGTCGGAACATCGTGAACTGGCGTTCCAGATGCTGTCGGCCCTGTCGCGCTGGCAGCGGCACCTGCTGATCGAAATTGCCGAGCTGAAAAGCAAATCACCGGTGCAGCGGCTGGGGGCTTTCCTGCTGCATCTCGCCCAGGCCGATGACGGCATGGCGGGCGGCGGCGCGGTGGAGGTTCGGCTTCCTGTCACCAAGACCGTGCTGGCCAGCCGCATCGGCATCGCCCCGGAAAGCCTGTCGCGGGCCATTGCCCGTTTGCGCACCGTCGGCGTCGAAAGCCGTGGCCGCGATCTGATCATCACCGATGTCGCCGCCCTGCGTCGCTTCTGCCAATCGGCAACCGAAGAGTGACTTAACCAGGATCAAGGACTGACCGGGCGGCAGTCCCCATGCTGCGGCGCATGGGACCGCCCTGTGCGTGGGACCATGACGCAAGATGACCAATCCGAATGATGCTGTGGCGCCCGACTGGCTGGACCAGGCGGACACCGGGCAATACCTGGACGTGCGACCGTTGCTTGAGAATGGCGAGGATCCGCTGCTTCACGTCATCCAACTGTCCATGATGGTTCCTCCAGACGGCTTCATGCTGCTGGATGCTCCGTTCAACCCGACGCCGCTGCGCGGCGTGCTGGCCGGTCAGGGATTTTCCTCCTGGGGCCGCCGGCTGGACGGCGGCGGGGCCTGGCGGATCGCCTTTCGCCGGGACGGGCTGGGTACGCGGGGGGACGAGAGCGCTGGGGCCGAGTGCCCCGGACCGGCGGGCGAGGCCAGAACCTGGCACGAGGGCGACGAGATCCACATGGATGTGCGCGGCCTGCAACCGCCGCTGCCCATGCTGTCGATCCTGAGACTGTGCAAGACCGCAGGTCGCGACACGGTGATTATTGTTCACCACGAGCGCGACCCGGTCTATCTGATTCCCGAATTGGCCGAACTGGGCTGGGAGTTCCAGTATCTGGACGGCGAGGTCGGTGAAGTGCGTATGCGACTGGTGCGGGCGGGCGACTGACATGTTCGGCGATTTCATGATGGGAGCACGCAGTCGTCTCCTTCCCGCCTCGGTGCCATTCCGCTTCTTCGCGACGGCGGTCGTGCTGCATGCTGCCGCCTGGGCCACCCTGCTGTGGGCCGGCGATGCCGTGCCCGGCTTCATCGGCGGCGGCGGCCCGGCTTTGGCGGCCCTGCATCTGATCACCCTGGGTGTTCTGGCGATGGTGGCGATGGGCGCCGCTTATCAGCTGCTGCCGGTGGCGACCAAGCGGCCGGTGCGCTCGGTGACCGCCTGCAAGGTCAGCCATGGCCTGATGGCGCCCGGTGTGGTGCTGCTGTCGTTCGGTTTCGCCACCATGCAGACCTGGGCGCTGCATGGCGGCATGGCGCTGACCGTGCTGGGGATCGGTGTGTTCGCCGTGCTGATCGCCGACAATCTGCGCCGCGTTACCGATCTGCCGCTGGTCACCGGCCATGCTTGGCTTGCGGTCGTCGCGCTGGCCGCGGTGCTGGTGCTGGGGGCGCTGCTGGCCACCGATTTCGGGGCTGGTTTTCTGACCGATCGGCCGTCGCTGGCGGCGGCGCATGCGGTGGCCGGTGGGTTCGGCTTCATGGGCATGCTGGCGGTAGGCTTTTCCTATGTGCTGGTGCCCATGTTCGCCCTGGCCCAATTGCCGCGCAAACCCTATGGCCTGTGGGCGATGTGGCTGTCGGCGGCGGCGCTGGCCAGCGGGTTCGCCGGCGCGCTGAGCGGGGTCGCGGTACTCGACGGACTGGGTATCGCCGTCGGTCTGGTGGCCGCCGGGCTGTACCTGGAGATGATGCGCCTGACCCTGAAGTCGCGCATGCGCCGCGGTCTTGGCCTGTCGTTCGTGCTGGTGCGCGCGGCCTGGGTGGGGCTGCCGCTGAGTCTGGTCGCGGCGGCGGTGGTGGCGACCGGCTGGCGGCTCGACATTACCGCGCCGCTGTTCGGCTTCCTGCTGATCTATGGCTGGCTGCTGACCTTCCTGATGGGCGTGTTGCAGCGGATCATGCCGTTCCTCGCCTCGATGCATTCGTTCCGGCCCGGCGGCAAGCCGGCGCTGGTCTCGGCACTGACCGCCGACCTGCCATTGAAGATCCATGCCGCCTGCCATTTTGCCGCCCTGCTGCTGGTGGCGGCCGGCATCGTCAGTGAAATCGGCTGGCTGGTGCGCCTGGGGGCTCTGGCCGGACTGATCGGTGCCCTGTCTTTCGCGGCGTTTGCCTTCTCTCTGCGGCAGCGCCTGATTGCCCACCTGCTATCGTTCCCCCCTGTCTCTGCTACGGAGTTGCGCTCCCCATGATGGTCCATACCGAAACCGGCGCCCTGCTGCACAACGACCACGTCGCCACCATCCAGGCCCTGCAATCGCTGGAGGGATTCCTGGTGCGTCAGTCGTCGAAGCGCCCGGCCGATACCACCGAAGCCGGGGTGCGCAAGACCTTGCAAGGCCTGATCGACATGGTCGCCAATGAAGTCGGCCGCCATTTCGGGTTCGAGGAACAGCACCTGTTCCCCCTGCTCGCCGAGCGCGGCGAGGCCGGCATCGGCGATTTCCTGATGCACGAACACGCCACCATCCTGCCGCTGGCCAACGAGGTGGCCGAAGCGGCGCGGGTCGCCCTGGAAGAAAATTTCGACGCCACCACCTGGCGCCGCTTCCACGCCATCGGCCTGGAACTGGTCGAGCGCGAGATCTTCCACATCCAGAAGGAAGAGATGGGCCTGCTGGCGGCCATCTCCATGCTGGTCGACGCCGCCGCCGACAAGAAGCTGGCGGCTACCTATAAGGCGTTGCAGGAAGCCTGAGTTTCTTCCTGGGAGCGCGGGCATCTTGCCCATAGGCGCTTGGATAAGGCCCTCTCCCGCTGGCGGGAGAGGGAGGCAGAAAAAGCTGCCCGGGATTTTGCTCCGGTTACGTTGCAAGAGGGTTAATCACTTCATTTTTCTGCACTGTTCAGGTGTCGATGCCTGGAATCGGCCCGGCACCAAGCAAGAGCCATGCCGGACACTCTTGGGCTTGTCCCGGCTATCCATGTGGGGCCGCAATAGGGCAGCGCTCAAGCGGCGGATAAGGCGTGGGTGCCCGGATCGAGTCCCGGCATGACGGCCTTGGAGTTGCGTAGGCGCTTTCAACAATGTTCTAAGCTGAAGGTAGTACTAACATCGGTTAGCGTTGACCGTTTGATAATTGGCATGTTTATATGGTTGTGAAGAGTTTTAAATGTACAGCCAAATTGGAGGTGTTCATGCCAAGCTACCCTCACACACAGTTCCGATTATCGTGCTGTTCCGGCAGGATGCCACACCCGCTCTCCGCCATGATGGCAGCAGGCTTGCTCTGTGGAATGCTCCTTTTTTCCGTTTCTGGACAGGCAACCGAACCATCCACGCCGTCTAACGACCCTTTCCGATGTGGCGCCATACAGACCAGCCAAGCATCGACCAATGTTGGCATCGAAGTTCAGGTCAGTCCGCAAACAGCTTGGCAACCTTATGGAGGAGAACTGCTGATCGACATATCGTCGCCTTCTGGCGACCTTTCTGGGGTTCAGGTGTTGACCTGCTTTGATTGGGCATACAAAGAGTCAGGCGGTGAACGTAATTGGCTGGCTCCCGAACGTCCGCTGCGACAGATATCTGTTTCAAGTCATGGGGTGCATTTGGCCGTAGTCGTACCTGACTTGGATAGCAAAAACCACAGCATCTGGTTGTCTGGAAAGCATCTTGTTAGTAGTGCCCTGATGATGATCCCTCAGGCAGATGTGAGAATACTTGTAAATATCCTTCAGAAGGACGGAAAAACCCACATTATTGAGGAAATTCGCAGCTTTGGGGTGATTCCTAGGAGTGCTCCCATAGTTGTTACCGCAATTCTATTGACAATATTGCTGGCCGTGCTGGTCAAGATCGCTCGTAGCGGCCACGATTTCAACGGGATTTCACCGTTCTTGAGCATCATCACTGCCTCTAACGGTCGCGCAAGTCTTTCACAATTGCAAATTGTCCTGTGGTCCTTGGTCTTAGCCGCCTCAGCCATTTATGTCATGGTTGCATCCGGGCAACTCATCACCTTTACGCCACAGGCTCTGGGCCTGCTTGGCGTCAGTGGTGCCACCCTTATTGGCAGGCAGCTCGCACCCCCCGATTTACCACAGCCAAAAATTGATAACAAGCCAGGATCGCCATTATGGCGTGACTTGGTGAAGTCCAAATCTGCTATTACCGACTATGAAGAAATTGATGTCACACGCTTGCAGATGCTTCTATTCACTATTATTGGTGTGATTTTTGTTTTACTCAAGGTCGTGTCTTCCTACAAAATACCCGAGATAGACGCATCTTTTCTCGCGCTGATGGGTATCAGCAACGGCGTATATGTGGGGCAAAAACTGATCACCAGGCATCCACCCCAAGATCACAGCCAGTCATCACAGCAGCAGATTAGCGTGGCACAGAAATGAGTGGGGGGGGGCGCTGCTGTGAGGCAGCGCGCCATCGTCCACGGTTATTTTGTCAGTATCGGTGGCGGTACGCAGGTAGATGATTTCGTCGGGAATGCCGACGCTGCCGTTGGCCGAGAGCTAGCCTTTCTTGATGTTGGCCGCCCATGACGCCTTGTTCCACCAGTCCCCCCTCCTACCGCCGTTCCTCGGGCAGCAGCGAATGGGCGAGCAGGGCGTAGTCGTCCTTGCGATAGCTTTCGAGCAGATCGAAAATCTCCTCGCGCGGCGTTCCCAGGGAGTGCAGCACCTGACCGGCCAATTGCAGGCTGCCCTCCAGGGTTTCCGGCACCACGGCGCTGGCCCCCTCGGTTTCAAGGCGACGGGCATGCTTGCGGTCACGGGCCCGGACGATGATGCGCAGATGCGGCATCTCGGGCCGCAGCCGGGCGAGGATCTGGCTGGCGCCGTGGTCGTCCAGGGTGACGACCAGGGCGCGGGCACGGCTGGAGCCCACGGATTTCAGCACCTCGACCCGCCGCGAATCACCGAAATAGACCATGTCGATACCCAGTTGCCGCACATGGGCGACCAGTGCCGGACTGCGGTCCACCGCCACAAAGGGAATACCTCGCTGGCGCAGGATCGACGCCACCGTCTGGCCGACCCGGCCGAATCCGGCGATCACCACATGATCGGTCAGGTCGTGCACCTCGTCGCCGGGCTTGTGGATATCGGTGGCCGGACCGCTCCAGCGTGCCACCAGATGCCGGCCCAGGGCGGCCAGGGCGGGGGTCAGGGCCATGCTGGCGGCAATCACCGTGACCAGCATATCGAGCAGCGTCGGAGCAATCACCCCGTGGGTGGCGCCACGGCTGAGCACGACGAAGGCGAATTCGCCGCCCTGGGCCAGCAGCAGGCCCAGTTCCAGCGCCCGCGGCCAATCGAAATGGAAGGCCCGGGCGAGCAGGGTGATCAACGCCGTCTTGACCACCAGCAGCACCGCCAGCGCCATCACGATCAGGCCACCCTGTTGGGCGACGTCGGCGGGGTTGACCAGCATGCCGACGCTCAGGAAGAACAGGCCGAGCAACAGGCCGCGCAAAGGCTGGATATCGGCCTCCACCTGATGACGGTATTCGGTGCCGGCCAGCATGACGCCGGCCATGAAGGCACCCAGGGCCGGAGACAGGCCGGCCGTCTCGGTGGCGAAGGCAGTCCCCAGCGCCACCAGCAGGGCCGCGGCGATGAAGGTATCCGGGGCTCGCGTTGCCGCCACCAGATGGAACACCGGCCGCAGGGCGAAGCGCGACACCACGAAAATGGCCACCAGAGCCCCCGCCGCCTTGGCCAGGGCGATCAGCAGCGGCAGCACCAGCTCGCGCTCGCCGCCGAGCAGCGGCACCGCCACCAGCAAGGGGACGACGGCCAGATCCTGAAGGATCAGAATGGCGATGGCCACCCGGCCCAACCGCGACGACGTGGCGTTGCGCTCGGTCAGCACCTGGAGCACGAAGGCCGTTGAGGAAAAGGCGAAGGCGCAGCCCAGCAGCAGCGCGCTGTCCCATTCCATCCCCAGCAGCACCAGCAGCCCGGTGATGGCGGCAGAGGTCAGCACCACCTGGGCGGAGCCGAGGCCAAAAATGTAATGGCGAATCACTCGCAGCCGTTCGAACGACAGTTCCAGGCCGATCATGAACAGCAGGAAGACGATGCCCAACTCGGCCAGCAGGCTGGTGCCCGGTCCCTCCTCGATCAACGCCAGCCCATACGGCCCGACGACGCTGCCGGCCACCAGATAGCCGAGAATCGGGCTGATGCGCAGCCGCGAGCACAAGGGCGTCACCACTACGGCGATGGCCAGGAATATCAGCACTTCGGTCATTGTCGCGTGCATCGCGGTCCTTTAGTTCCCCTCATCCAGCAGCTTCGCCACCAGCCCATCAATCTCCGCTGCCAGCCCCGCCTCGTCCAGTGCCGCGCGAACCAGGGCGCGGGCCCGCTGGAACTTCGCATTTTCCGGCAAAGCCACCTGAACAGCGATCAGCTCGGCCTGCACCGCGGCCTCGACGAGGTTGCGATGCAGCGGATTGTCGGCGGCAAAGCGTGGAATGGGAAGATTGAACATCACCTTGTCGAAATGACGTGCGCCGAATTGTCCGCGCGCCTGGAACTGGGCGGCGCGGGCGCGGGCGGTTTCGCTGTTGAGCACGGTGATCAGATAATGCCCCTCATCCTCGCTGGCCGGGGCCATCCAGTACAGCATATGGTCGATCACCGCACGTTCGTCGCGCAGCAGGCAGGCGGCCGGCTGGGTGCCGCCCTTGGCATACAGGACGCGCAACGGAGCGATGGGGAATTGGACGCTCAGTTCGTTGTGGTAGTTCCAGCGGCCGACCAGAGTCATGGCGGCGCTGTCGCTGTGGGCGGCCCACAGGGCTTCGGCCCGGCCCATCCAGCCTTGCAGGCCGCCATGGCCGCGACGGCCGGCCGTGGCGGCATCGAGCACCGCGCGGTCGTCCGCCACCGGCACTACCGCCGCGAAGTCGCGGAACCGGCGGTAGGGCAGAATGCTCTCGCCCAGCAGCACCGGGCGCAGGAACTCCGCCTCGACGCGGCCCATGACGGCGGGCAGGGTCTTCCACGGCGCCTTTTCCAGGCTGGAGCGCCGACTCACCACCGCCGCCGCAGCAGCATCGGGCGGGCATTCCACCAGACACAGCATGCGCGGCACCAGGGTCGCCCCCTGGCGGAACTCCCGGCGATAGGGGGAGCCACCGGAAAACCGCGCTGCCGTGGGCATCGGCCGCTCGGTCACGGTCAGGCAAGCATCGGCCGCCGCTTCGTCGGCATCGCGGCAGGGCAGGGTGCCGGCAAAAGCGGTGACCGTCTCCGGCAGTCCCGGAGCCGCGGCATCGCGGCGCCCGAACAGCACGCAGCTTGGTACCGGAAACAGCGGCGTCACCGACTCGTCGAGGGTCCACACCTCATCCCAGGCGATGGACAGGGCGGGAAACGCGCCCAGGCGCAGCGGTGCGAACTGGCCGCGGCTGAGCACCGCCATCGGCAGCACGAAGGCCAGCCGCCCGCCCGCCCGCAGATGCAGCGCGGCCGCGCGCACGGTGACCAGGGCGCACAGATCGTTCTGGGTGGCGAACCCGCTGCCGACATAGACGCCGCCGGCCTGAGCCAGGGCGCGGGCGCGGGATCTCTGAACGGCGTTCATGTGGCGGAAGGCGACCCAGGGCGGATTGCCGACCAGCACATCGGCCGGCGCTCCGGCCGGCTCGGGCTCCAGTGCATCGCCCAGGGTGACCGGGATGGTCAACGGCCCCTGCCAGGAGTCCAGCACCGGCGCCAGCGCCAGCAGATAGGTGGCTCGGGCGATGATCGCCGCCACCGGGTGGATATCGCGACCGGCCACCCGGGCACAGGCGATTTCGACCCGCTGGCGCGGCGGCAGGTGACTCGCCGCCGCCAGCACCCGGCGAACCGCCTGGAACAGGAAGGTGCCCGAGCCGCAGGCCGGATCGAGCACCCGTTGCTCGAGCGGATGCTCGACGGCATGGCGTACCACCTTCGCCGCCAGCCAGTCGGGGGTATAGTATTCGCCCAGGCCGTGGCGGTCGTCGCGGTCGATCAGCGACTCGTAAAGGGCCTGGAGGATATCGCCCTGTGCCTCGGCCAGGGTGAATCGATCCACCTGATCCTGAACACCACGCATCACCCCATCGTCGAGCCAATCGAATGGGCCCATATCGAGCGGATCGCGCAGCAGCGCGGCGGCGGTGCATCGGGCCACCGCCACGAGATAGGCGTGCTGACTCCACAGGGCATCGCTCTCCACCCCATGGCCTTGGCGGTGCGGGAGTTGCGCCGCCCACAGCCGCCGTTGCGCGGCGACGGAGGGGATACCGCCCACCCGCGCCCACAGCTCCCGCAGTTGAGCGACGGCGTCCCGGAACGTCGCCGAGTTCCGCCCCAGCATGGCGCGGACAGTGGCAGGATCAGGGGAAAGGCCGCTGTCCACGCTCGCCCTTTCGCCCCATGACCCAGCCGGCGACGATGACGGCAAGGAAGACCAAGCCGACCAGGATCGTCGCCAGGGCGTTGATCTGCGGGCTGACCCCCAGACGCACGCTGGAATAGACCACCATCGGCAGGGTCGAGGCTCCGGGCCCGGAGACGAAGCTGGTGATGACCAGATCATCAATGCTCAAGGTGAAGGCGAGCAGCCAGCCGGCCAGCAGGGCCGGCGCCAGCAGCGGCAGGGTGATGACGAAAAAGGTCTTGGCCGGGCGGGCGCCCAGATCCATCGCCGCCTCTTCCAGCGCCGGGTCCATATGCAGCAGGCGCGAGCGGACCACCACCGTGACATAGGCCATGCTGAAGGTGATGTGGGCGATGGTGATGGTGGCGGCACCGCGTCCGCCGGGCCAGCCGATGGCATTTTCCAGGCCGACGAACAGTAGCAGTGAGGCTAGGCCGGTGATGACCTCGGGCATGACCATCGGCGCGGTGATCATCGCGCGGAACAGCATGCGGCCGGGCATGCGGGCAAAGCGCGTCAGGGCGACCGCGGCCAAGGTACCCAGCACCACCGCCGCCGTTGCGTTGATCGCGGCGATACTGAGCGACAGCCAGGCGGCGGACAGGATCTGCTCGTTGTGCCACAACTCGACATACCACCGGGTGGAAAAACCGGACCAGACGGTGACCAGCCGCGACTCATTGAAGGAATAGACGATCAGCGACAGGATCGGCACATACAGGAAGGCGTAACCGAGGACCATGACGCTGAACAGCGTCCAGGGCCGGCGGGTCACGACGCCTCGTCCCGCTGCGCGCGCTGCAACGCGGCGATCGGCGCCACCAGCAGCACCAGCAGCACCACAGCCACCGCCGAAGCGACCGGCCAGTCCCGGTTGCTGAAAAACTCCGACCACAGCACGCTGCCGATCATCAGGCTGTCGGGTCCGCCCAACAGGTCGGGAATGACGAATTCACCGACTGCGGGAATGAACACCAGCAGCGAGCCGGCAACGATGCCCGGCAAGGACAGCGGCAGGGTGACCAGCAGGAAGGCGCGAAACGGCCGGCATCCCAGGTCGGCGGCGGCCTCCAGCAGGCTGCCGTCGAGCCGCTCCAACGTCGCGTAAAGCGGCAGGATCATGAATGGCAGATAGGAATAGACGATCCCCAGATGCAAGGCGAACGGCGTGTACAGCAGTTGCAGCGGCTCGTCGATCAGCCCCAGCGCGATCAGCGTCTGATTGACCGGTCCCTCGGTCCGCAGCAGCCCGATCCACGCATAGACGCGCAGCAGCAGCGAGGTCCAGAACGGCAGCACCACCATCATCAGCAGCGGCGTCCGCAGGCTGCGGGGTGCCCGGGCGATGCCGTAGGCCATGGGATAGCCGATCAGCAGGCAGACCAGTGTAGACACCGTCGCCACCTGCAACGAACTGACCAGAGCCTCCGCATACAGCGGGTCGGAAAGCAGAAATTCGTAGTGCGCCCAGCTCAGATGCACACCGTCATCCCGCCACAAGGGCAGATACGGCGGGATACCCTGCCGGGTTTCGGACAGGCTGATCTTGAAGACGATCAGGAAGGGGGCCAGGAGAAACGCCAGCAGCCAGCCATAGGGCACCCCAGCGACGACCAGGCGGCCAAGGCGGGACGGCAGGCGGTTGACCACCCGCCTCATCGGGTCAGGATCATGGCATTGGCCGGATGCCAGCTCAGATGGACCCGCTCGTTCCAGGTCAGGCGGTCTTCCGGGCTGTGACGCAGATTGGTCAGCGACGCCTGGACCACCCGCCCGTCGTCCAGCCGCACATGATAGATCGAAATATCGCCCAGATAGGCGATATCCCGCACCACCCCGTTCAGCCGGTTGACTGCGGACTCGGCAACGGTGCGGCTCAGCATCATCTTTTCCGGCCGCACCATCACCGTGACGGCGCTGCCCACCGGCGCATCGACCATCTGGGACAATTCGAGCACGCCCAGCGCTCCGGCATCGACGCGACTCCCCGCCGGGGTCGTCGCCGCCAGGGTGCCGTCGAACAGGTTGGCGCTGCCGATGAAGGCGGCGATGGCGCGGCTGGCCGGGAATTCGTAGATGTCCACCGGCGTGCCGACCTGGGCAATACGGCCGTCCTGCATGACAGCGATGCGGTAGGACATGGTCATTGCCTCCTCCTGGTCGTGGGTGACCATGACGAAGGTGATGCCCAGCCGTTCCTGGAGATTGACCAGCTCGAACTGGGTTTCCTCGCGCAGCTTGCGGTCGAGCGCCGACAGTGGTTCATCAAGCAGCAGAACCTTGGGCTGCTTGATCAGAGCACGGGCCAGAGCAACCCGCTGCTTCTGGCCACCGGACAACTGATGCGGCCGGCGGTCGCCGAATCGGCCGAGTTGCACGAGGTCGAGCATCGCCGCCACCCGTTCGCCGATCTCGCGCCGCGGCCGGCGATCCTGCCGCAGGCCGAAGGCGACATTCTGGGCGACGGTCATATGGGGAAACAGGGCGTAGGACTGGAACACCATGTTGACCGGGCGCTCATAGGGCGGCACCTCGGACATCTCGACGCCGTCGATGATCAGCCGGCCCGCCGTTGGCTGCTCGAACCCGGCCAGCATGCGCAGCAGCGTGGTCTTGCCGGAGCCCGAGGCGCCGAGCAGGGAAAACAGCTCGCCCCGTTCGATGGCCAGATCGACGCGGTCCACCGCGGTGACATTCCCGAAGGACTTCGACAGGGCTTCGATTTCAATGATCGGCGGCATGACGGCGCCGCCGCCCTCAATGCCGCGTCTTGATCTTTGTCCAGGTCCGGGTCCGCAGGCGTTCATAGGTCTTGTCGGCGACCGGCACGGTAAACAGCTTGGCCTGCACCTCGGCCGGCGGATAGATGGCCGGGTCGTTCCGGACCTCGGGGGCGACCAGGGCGTCGGCATCCCTCACGGCATTGGCGTAGCCGGTCTGGTTGGTGATGTCGGCGATGATCTCGGGCCGCAGCAGGAAGTCGATGAATTTGTGGGCGTTGTCGGGGTGCGGCGCATCCTTGGGGATGGCCATGACGTCGATATTGACCTCGGCCCCCTCCTTGGGAATGACGATGGCGATTTTCTGGCGGCTCTTGGCCTTTTCGGCGCGGCTGCGCGCCTGTACCAGATCCCCCACATAGCCATGGGCGACGCACAGGTCGCCGGTGGCCAGATCGCTGATATATTTGGACGAATGAATATATTTCAGCGTCGGGCGGATCTTCGTGACCACCTCGGCGGCGGCCTCCAGGTCTGCGGTGTCCTGGCTGGCCGGATTGCGGCCCAGCCAGGCCAGTGCGGCGGGGAGCACCTCGGTCGGCGTGTCGAGCAGGCTGACGCCACAGCCCTTGAGCCGGCTGACCACCTTGGGATCGAACAGCAGCGCCCAGCTGTCCAGCGGCAGATCGGTGCCGATCTTGTCCAGCTTGCCGATATTGTAGCCGATGCCGGTCGCGGCGATCATATAGGGCACGCCATAGCGGTTGCCGGGGTCGGCGACCTCCAGGGATTGCAGCGATTTACCGTCGAGCTTGCCCCAGTTGGTGATCCTGGCGCGATCCAGCGGCCGGTAGACCTCCGCCCGGATCTGCTGGGCGAAGTAAGGCAGGGCAGAGGGAAAGACCACGTCATAACCGGTCTTGCCGGCCATCAGCTTGGCCTCAAGGATGCTATTGTCATCATAGACGTCATAGTTGACCTTGATGCCGGTCTCCTGGGTGAACTTCGCCAGCGTATCCGGCGCGATATAGTCCGACCAGTTGTAGACATTGAGAACTTTTGCTTCCTCAGCCTGCGCCGAGCCGGCAGCCAGCATCAGGACGGCAGCCGCGGCGGCCATCAGTTTCGCCGCCTGCATCTTCAAGGTCTGCATGCTCATTATCCCCTGACAAGAAACCGCCCTCGCCGGGCGCGCTCCGCCCTGATCGGATCACGCTCTTCAAAGATCCGCGCGCGGAGTATTCGGGTCGGATAGCGGCCTGTCAAACGCATAAATTCCGCGGCGCGCAGCGTCTTGCGATCCAGCCATGAGAGCGCATGATGGGCCAGGATCACCCGTCGGACAGGTGGTTGTCCGCCTGTTCGATATCTGCTAGCCTGCCGGCCGGCTATCCCCCGAGGGCATCCCGCCCCCACTTCCAAACAGCCGTTTTTTGAGACGCTGCTTTGACGCAACCGACGACCCCGCCGCTGTTCGATATCACGCCCGTGACGATCGAGGAGGAGATGAAACGCTCCTATCTCGACTATGCCATGAGCGTGATCGTGTCCCGTGCGCTTCCTGATGTTCGCGACGGCCTGAAACCCGTTCACCGCCGCATCCTTTATGCCATGAAGGAGAACGGCTACGACTGGAACCGGCCGTTCCGCAAGTCGGCCCGCATCGTCGGCGACGTCATGGGTAAGTATCACCCGCATGGCGACTCCGCGATCTATGACGCGATGGTGCGTATGGCGCAGGATTTTTCCATGCGCCTGCAACTCATTGATGGTCAGGGCAATTTCGGCTCGATGGACGGCGATCCGCCGGCGGCCATGCGCTATACCGAGGCCCGCCTGTCCCGTGCCGCCCATAGCCTGCTGGAAGATTTCGACAAGGATACCGTCGATTTCGGCGCCAACTACGACGAAACCACCTTCGAGCCCCTGGTTCTGCCGGCCCGCTATCCCAACCTGCTGGTCAATGGCGCGGGGGGTATCGCCGTGGGCATGGCGACCAATATCCCGCCGCATAACCTCGGCGAGGTCATCGACGCCTGCTGCGCCTATATCGACAATCCCGATATCGGCTTCGAGGAGCTGCTGGAGATCGTTCCCGGCCCCGATTTCCCCACCGGCGCCACCATCCTGGGGCGGGCGGGGATTCGCTCGGCCTATGCCACCGGCCGCGGCTCGGTGGTGATGCGGGCGCGCTGCAAGATCGAGGAAATCCGCAAGGACCGCGAAGCGCTGGTTTTCAGCGAGATCCCCTATCAGGTCAACAAGTCGCGCATGGTCGAACAGATTGCCGAGCTGGTGCGCGACAAGCGCATCGAAGGCATCTCGGAGATGCGTGACGAGTCCGACCGCGACGGCGTGCGGGTGGTGATCGAGCTGAAGCGCGACGCCGTTGCCGAGGTGGTGCTGGCCCAGCTCTATCGCTACAGCCCGCTGCAATCGACCTTCGGCGTCAACATGCTGGCGCTCAATCTCGGCAAGCCCGAGATGATGACCCTGAAAGACGTCATCACCTGCTTTATCGCCTTCCGCGAAGAGGTTATTACCCGGCGCACCGCCTATGAACTGGGCAAGGCGCGGGAACGGGCCCATGTGTTGGCCGGTCTGGCGGTGGCGGTCGCCAATATCGACGAGATCATCCGCCTGATCCGCGCCGCACCCGATCCGGCGGCGGCGCGCGAATCCCTGATGGCCCGCGACTGGCCGGCCGGTGACGTCGAGCCGCTGATCCAACTGATCGACGAGCCCGGGCATCGGGTGGTGGATGGCACCTATCGCCTGTCCGAGATCCAGGCCAAGGCGATTCTTGACCTGCGCCTGCATCGCCTGACCGGGCTGGAGCGCGACAAGATCGCCGGCGAGTTGACCGAGATCGGTGCGCAGATTGCCGAGTACCTGCATATCCTCGGCTCGCGTCAGCGGCTGTACGAGGTGCTGCGCCAGGAACTGGTCGACATGCGCACCCAGTTCGCCACGCCGCGCCGCACCACCATCGAGACTCTCGAGTTCGAAGCCGATATCGAGGATCTGATCCAGCGCGAGGAGATGGTGGTTACCGTCACCGACACCGGCTACATCAAGCGGGTGCCGCTGTCGGCCTATCGCGCCCAGCGCCGTGGCGGCAAGGGCCGCTCGGGCATGACCATGCGCGAGGAGGACACCGTCACTCAGGTGTTCGTCGCCAGCACCCATACGCCGATGCTGTTCTTCTCGTCGGGCGGCATCGCCTACAAGATGAAGGTCTACAAGCTGCCGCTGGGCACTCCCCAGGCGCGCGGCAAAGCGCTGGTCAACCTGCTGCCGCTGGGTGAGGGCGAGACCATCTCGACCATCATGCCGCTGCCCGAGGACGAAACAAGCTGGGCCGAGCTGAACGTCATGTTCGCCACCAAGTCCGGCAATGTGCGGCGCAATCAGCTGTCGGATTTCTCCAGTGTCATGGCCAATGGCAAGATCGCCATGAAGCTGGATCCGGGCGACCGCATGATCGGGGTGCAGACCTGTACCGAGGATCACGACGTGCTGCTGGCGACCCGGCGCGGCGCCGCCATCCGCTTCGCCATCGGCGATGTGCGGGTGTTCAAGGGCCGCGATTCGACCGGTGTGCGGGGCATCCGCCTGGAAGAGGGCGACGAGGTCATCAGCATGTCCATGCTGCGCCATGTGGAGCTTGGCACCGATAAACGGGATGCCTATCTGCGTCTGGCCAATGCCCGGCGCCGCGCCCCCGGCGAAGGCGAGGAGGGCGGCGAGACCACCGAAGCGCCGGCCGAGTCGGCCTCCAGCCTGTCGGCCGAGGAATTCGAGCGGCTGGCCATGCTCGAGGAATTCATCCTGACGGTCACGACGCAGGGCTTCGGAAAACGTACCTCGGCCTTCGAGTATCGAACCACGGGTCGTGGCGGGGCCGGCATTGGCAATATCGACCTGAAAAAAAGCGGGGATGACGACAAAAAGCGCGACATTGGTTTGGTCGTGGCCTCGTTCCCGGTCGACAACAGCGACCAGATCATGCTGGTGACCGACGGCGGCAAACTGATCCGCCTGCCGGTCCACGACATCAGAATCGCCGGCCGCAAGACGCAAGGCGTCACGCTGCTGCGCACGGCCGAAGACGAACATGTCGTCTCGGCGGCGCGGTTGCCCGATATGGGTGGAAACGGCGAAGAGGGAGGTTCGTCCGACGAGGATCCGGGAGGACCAGAGGACGAAAGGGATAACAATGACGGATAGGATCGGCCTTTATCCTGGCACCTTCGATCCCATCACCGCCGGTCACCAGGACATCATCAGCCGCGCGACGCGGATCGTCGACCACCTGATCATCGCCGTTGCCGCCAATGCCGGCAAGGGGCCGCTGTTCAGTGTCGACGAACGCTGCCGCATGGTTGCCGAGGAAATGGCCGCCATGGACCTGCGCAATGGTACCCGGATCGAAGTACGGCCGTTTTCCAACCTGCTGATGCAGTTCGCTTCGGACTGCGGCGCCAAGGTGATCGTGCGCGGCCTGCGGGCGGTGTCGGATTTCGAATACGAGTTCCAGATGGCCGGCATGAACGCCCGTCTCAACCCCGCGGTCGAGACGGTGTTCCTGATGGCTTCGGAACGCTGCCAGTTCATCTCGTCGCGCTTCGTCAAGGAGATCGGCCGGTTGGGTGGCGATATCTCGGGTTTCGTCTCGCCGCGCGTCAAGGTTCGGCTGGCCGAAAAATTCAACCAGGAAACCGCTCTGGGCGGCACGTCGTGACCCGCCGGCGGGTTATACCGGCGAGCGTAATGTTTGACATATGCTCGATCCGGTGCGCCGGTATCCAGCGGCCATTGCGGCCGCGGCCAAGCGCGGAGCGCGCCCGGCGAGGGCATAGATGAGCCTTCAGGCTCATCGGTATCACTTAAAACATCTCTGTTCAGGGAAAGGGAGCGTCGATCATGGCCCAGGCCAACGACCCGGAAAACACACTGTATATGGACCTGAAAGACGGCCGCGTGGTCATCGCCCTGCGTCCCGACCTGGCCCCCAATCATGTGGCCCGCATCAAGGAACTGGCCCGCGCCGGCTTCTATGACGGCACGCCGTTTCACCGCGTGATCGACGGCTTCATGGCTCAGGGCGGCGACCCCACCGGCACCGGCATGGGCGGCTCGGGCAAGAACCTGAAGTCGGAGTTCTCGAAAGAGAAGCATGTGCGCGGCACCGCCTCGATGGCGCGCGCCCAGAACCCGCACAGCGCCGACAGCCAGTTCTTCATCTGCTTCGACGATGCCAGCTTCCTTGACGGTCAGTACACCGTGTGGGGCAAGGTGGTCACCGGCATGGAGCATGTCGACAGCATCAAGAAGGGCGCCTCGAACAACAACGGCAGCGTCAAGGATCCCGACAAGATCGTGACCATGCGCGTTGCCGCCGACGTCGACGCCACCGCCACCCCCGAGGAGTAAGCCGTCCGATGCGAGTCCTGCTTGCTGCCGCCGGGCTGAGCCTGGCCCTGTCATCGACCGCCGCCCTGGCGGCCGATGCCGAGAACACGCTGTATCTCGATCTGAAGAACGACTGCCGCGTGGTCATCGACCTGCGCCCCGACCTGGCGCCCAAGCATGTCGCCCGCATCAAGGAGCTGGCGCGCATGGGCTTCTACGACGGCCTGACCTTCCATCGGGTGATCGACGGCTTCATGGTCCAGGGTGGTGATCCCATCGGCAATGGCACCGGCGGCTCGGGCCAGAAGCTGCCGGCCGAGTTCAGCAGCGAAAAGCATGTGCGCGGTGTCACCTCCATGGCCCGCTCCTCCAGCCCCGACAGCGCCGACAGCCAGTTCTTCATCATGCTGGCCGACACCCCGTCGCTGGACGGCAAATATACCGTGTGGGGCAAGGTGTCGCAGGGCATGGACTGCGTCGACAACATCAAGAAGGGCAGCGCCTCGGCCAACGGCAGCGTCAGCAACCCCGACAAGATCATCCACCTGAGCGTTGCCGCCGACGCCGACAAGAAGAAAAAATAAGCTTTTCCGTCTTGCCCCAGGTTCTGCTTGACCCTGGAGAAGCCGGTTGCTATTAACGCCCCCTCACCCGGTCAGCGCCCCACGGCGCCGACTGGACCGAAGTTTCAAACCCTGAGTTTCAGCGGTTTGAGCGCGTAGCTCAGTCGGTAGAGCAACTGACTTTTAATCAGTAGGCCCTGGGTTCGAGTCCCAGCGCGCTCACCAATCTAAGCCCCTGATATCACACGATATCAGGGGCTTTGTTTTTGGAACACAGGGGGAACACAGTTGGAAGAGCCAGTTGGAACTTCCAACTGGAGATCAGTTTTCGGTCCTGTCCGGGGTCAAATTTCTGCTGCTGTTCGTCAACATGAAGACGCCCGAGGGTGGCGGCTGACACAGCGCCGGAAAGGGGACTGTGCCTATACCAGTTAACCGCCCGCCGAACCTGGGCATTGCGATTGATCGAAACGAGCGCTACCTTGTCCGGCATGAGCAGGAACCGCTTCCAGCAGATGCCCAACACCGACCGCCCGCACTATCGCGGCCGGCCGAGTGTCGCATTGTGGCGGATCAAGCGCTTCAAGCATTGCACGGTGGCAGCATTCGATAGCCGGCTGCCTCTATCTGCCGATCTTGCTCCGTTCGCGGACATCATCGAACAGGCCGATCAGGCGGAGCGTGGGGAAATCCCTGTCACCGATGCTTCGCACATGACGCCGGAGGAGTGGCGGGCGTTGATCATCGCCAGTATGCCCCGCGACTGATGGCGCCGCGACATCCCCACCGCCTCAAGCACATCGAGCGCAAACCAAAGCGATGGCTGTATGCCGGGAACGCGCCAGACATTCGGCTCAGGCTGGATGCCAGCGAGATTGCCGCCCTGACCAACTTGCCCGGTTTCATCCTGTCCGGTGACGAACTGCCCGACCGGTATTATCGGCCAAGCCTTGAGCGGCGGGGAGACCCGCTACTATCCAAGCGCGGTATCATGCATCTTCACCTGAGCGATACCACCTTGGCCTTTGTCATCCAGTACGACGATGCCGTGATGCTGGTACGGGTGGACAGCCATAAGACGTTCAGCTTGCGGCCCGAGGGTGCCGATATTCCCGAATACGACATTACTCGGGCGGAACAGCGGCATGGGCTGTCCATCGTCCCGCCGCCGGATGATCCAGCCGACGATTAGCCAACTCCACCCACCCGCCCACCGGGTACGCTACCGCCCCGCCCGATCGCCGAAGGTATTCGTGTCACACGTATACCTTCGGCGATGATGAGCGAAAGGGGGTCGCGAATCCCGACCCCCTTAGGGGTCAAACCGCACGATCGACCAGCGCCCTTGGCAGCAGCACCGCCTTGGACATCCGGCCGAACCACACGGCATGAGGATGGCGTCGCGCCTCGGGCAATTGCAGCAAGGCATCTGACCAGTTGCCCGCCCAGGTGGTGCCATGGAAGCAGCGGCTGAGCGACGGATGGCAGCGCGCCACCGCCACCCAATGGGTCCAGCCGCGCGGGTCGGGCAACACCCCGAACGGCCGCAACGCCGCTTGCGCCGTCGAATCATTCTGGCGCAGCAGTTCGCCCACCGTGACCTCCAGGCGCGGCAGGCACCACGACAGCAGATGCAACAGGCAGTTCTCCGGCTCAAGATCAGGCGCGGACCCCGCCGGGGCCGTTTCCGCCGCCTCTCCCTCCACCTGCGGCAAGGGCGACATCGCCCACAACTGCCGGGCGGCCTTCTTGCCATGCAGCATGCGGCACTCGCTGATCATCCGCGTCCAGGCCCGCACGTCCTCGGTCGGCATGTCCAGCAGCGGCGGCCGGTCTTCCGGGATCGCCTGATAGCCGCCGCTCTTGCGGATGCTCGGCAAGACCTCGTGGGTCACCCAGCGCTTGAACCGCTTCGCCTCCGGCTTGCGGCTGGTCAGGATCAGGCTGTAGAGGCCGGACTCGTTGATGATGGTCACCGAGCTATTTCCAAAACCACCTAACCCCTTGATTTTAGCACCCTCAGCATTGTTTAGGGTCATTTTTTCATCGTCATCGAGACGGCTGGCAGCCATGGAGGGGTTTGAATGTTCAAGCACCCGGCACACATCGGCCAGCACGAACCACGGTTCCCCGTCGATGAAGACGACCCGCACGAGCTGATCGTCGAAGGCAAACGGCATCATGTCGGTCATCGGGTTGCCTCCATCAGGTCGACGTGCAGCGACCGCGCCGGCCGGCGGCGGCGGCGCGCAGTGCCGGGCCGTGATGGTCCAGGGCCGACAGGACGGTGGGGCTGGCATAGACGGCGCCGCTGGGGCGCAGCAGCAGATCAGCCATGCGACATGCGCGCCATCGTCATCCCGGCACCACCGCGAGACGGGTGGCCGGCAGATGCACCGCGATCGTCGTGCCGCTGCCCAGACGGCTGTCGATCATCAGGGTTCCGCCATGCAGTTCCACCAAGCCCTTGGTCAAGGGCAGGCCCAGACCCGTTCCCTGGCATTTGCGCTGCAACGGATTATCGACCTGGCCGAAAGGTTGCAGAGCTTTGGCGAGTCCCTCGGCGTCCATGCCGATGCCGGTGTCGGTCACTGTGATGAGGACACCGGCCGACGCATCAGCCTGTGCACTCAAGGTCACCCTGCCGCCCGGCGAGGTGAACTTGACGCTGTTGGACAGCAGGTTGAGTATGATCTCCTTCAGTCGCCGTTCATCGGCCCGCAACGGCGGGAGTAACGAGACGGTGCTGGCCAGTACGATGCCCCCTTGTTCGGCGCTCGAGCGGATCAGGCGCAGACAGGTCTCCAACAGGATCGACAGATCCACCTGTTCCTCGTGCAGGGTCAATTTGCCGGCCTCGATGGCTGAAATGTCGAGGATCTCATTGATCAGGCCCAGCAGATGCGTGCCGGAGGCGTGGATATCCTTGATGTAGTCGTGGCAACGCGTGGTGCAGGTCTCACCGAAGATGTTCGACAGGATCGCATCGGAAAAGCCGATGATGGCGTTGAGCGGCGTGCGCAGCTCGTGGCTGACATTGGCCAGCAGGTCGGATTTGGCGCGGTTGGCCCGGTCCGCCGCGGTCGCGGCCAAGCGGCGCTGCCGGGCGAGGTCGAGATTGGATCGCAGGCGCGCCCGCAGGTCGCGGGCAGTAAATGGCTTGATCAGGTAGTCGTCGGCACCGGCCTCCAGTCCTTCCACGCGGGCCTCTTCGCCGGCGCGGGCGGACAGCAGAACGACCGGGACGTCGCGCAGGCATGGATTGTTGCGGATAGCCTGGAGCAGACCGAAACCATCCAGGTCCGGCATCATCACGTCGGACAGGACGATATCGGGGACCGCCCGACGCATCGCCGTCAGAGCGGCGGCACCGTCGGCCACCGCCTCGATCCGGTAGTCGCCCGCCAGCAGGCGGCACACATAGTCGCGCATGTCGGCGTTGTCGTCGGCCAGCAGCAGTCGCGGCCGGTCGCCGTCGCTGTCCTTGGCGCGGAGTCCGGCCGTGTTCCGATCGGGCAGCCAGCGCAAGGCCTCCTCGACGAAGGGCGACGCGTGGATCGCCGTGGAGGCAAGGCGGCCGGCGTCGTGTATCCGGTCGGCCGGCAGGTGGGCGGTGCCGAAGGGAAGCATGACCGTGAAGGTGGTGCCCTGACCGACCCGGCTTTCGACCTCGATCCGGCCGCCATGCAGCCGGACCAGATCCTGCACCAGCGCCAGGCCGATGCCGGTGCCCTCGTGGGTCCGTCCCCGCGCGCCGGCGACGCGATGGAAGCGCTCGAACAGGCGCGGCAATTCGGGCTCGGAGATCCCGGTGCCGGTATCCCGCACCATCAGGCGTGCCTCCTGTCCGACCGCATCCAGAGAGACGTCAATGCCTCCCTCAAGGGTGAACTTGAAGGCGTTGGACAGCAGGTTGAGAACGATCTTCTCCCACATGTCGCGATCCACATGGACCGGCTCGGACAGGGTGGGACAGTGAACCGTCAGGGTCAGCCCCGCCTTCTCGCAAGCCGAGCGAAAGCTGCTCGCCAGATCGACGGTGAGCGTCGCCAGGTCGAGCGGCTCATAGGCTGCCTGCACCCGACCCGCCTCGATGCGCGAGAAGTCGAGCAGGGAATTGACCAGCTTCAACAGCCGCAATGCGTTGCGGTGCGTCACCGTCATCAGTTCGCGCAGGTCGGCGCCCAGGTCGGCCTGCCCCAGAACCTCCTCCAGCGGGCCCATCATCAGGGTCAGCGGTGTTCGAAACTCATGGCTGACATTGCTGAAGAATGCCGTCTTGGCCCGGTCGATATCCGCCAGGGCCTGGGTTCTCCTGCGCTCGGCCTCACAGGCTTCGGCGGTGGCAAGGGCGGCGGCGATCTGGCCGCCGACCAGGGCGATGAAATGGCGGTAGCCGGGATCGAACTGGCGGAACGGACTGAGGCCCGCCACCAGCAGCCCGGCGGCGCCCTGTCCGGCCTGATCGGCGAGCAACAGGACGACACCGCGGGACGGCGGACAATCCCAGGCGCCGCATGGCCGGTCGGGAACGCGCTGCGCCAGATCGTTCACCTCCAGCATCGGATCGCCGGAGTCCAGCCATTCCGCCAGCGGCCATGCCCCGGCCGACGCGGCGTCGAGAATCTCCGGACAGGCCGCATGACCCCGCGCGATGCCGATCGTCTCCGCCAGCCGGAATCGGCCACCGGACTCGGGCAGGTAGAGCGCGGCAAAAGGCAGATCGCGGGCATCGCCGGCCAGGGCGCGGGCTGCGGCGGCGCACACATCGCCAGCGGTTCGGGCATCGGCTGTCATGGTCGACAGATCGTGCAGCAGGGCCAGTTGCCGCTGGCCGATGACCTTCCGGGTCTCCTCGGTCTGGGCGCAGAAGACGCCGCCGATCCCGCCGTCATCCCCGGGAACCGGGCTGTAGGAGAAGGTGAAATACGTCTCTTCGGGGTAGCCGTTGCGCTCCAGGATCAACAGCAGATCCTCGTCGAAGGTGGCTTGCCCTTCCAGCAGCACCTTCTCGACCCGCGGCGCCACCACTTCCCAGATCTCTCCCCAGACCTCGCCACCCGGCTGCCCGAGCGCCGCCGGGTGGCGGGCTCCGAGGGTCGGGATATAGGCATCATTGTAAAGATAGATCAGCTCGCGTCCCCACCACAGAAACATGGCATAGCGCGAGGTCAGAACGATGCGAAGAGCGGTGCGAAGACTGAGCGGCCAGGTGTCGGGCGTTCCGATCGACGTGCGTGACCAGTCGAACCGCTCCATGAGGTCACCCACTTCGCCACCATGGTCGAAAAGCCTGTGTGTAGCGGCGGGCACCGCTCTTGAAACACAGGTCATGGGCAATACCTCCCCTGATTACTTCGATACTGGAACGAAAGGGTATGCCTGAAAAATAAGAATAGGCTAGGTGCGCAAAGGAATTATAACTAAGGACGGTATTTCTGGAACAACAATTATCGCGATCAGTTCTGGCGATGCCTCTGCCGTTTCATTCGGCTGCGGGATACCGCCGATATCGCTCTGGTACTCGTTGCGATCATGGCACGCCGAACGTCTGTTCCGGCAACGGAGCTGGTTCGCTGCTCGGGGGCGCAAAGTCTTGCAGCCACTCAAGACGGCGGGCGCGGCGGTCCGCGTCCGGCACGGGCTCGACCGGGAGCGTCAACGGCCGTAGAACGGCGGGCGGAGCCGGGTCAAGCTCGGCCATGGGCGGGGTGTCGATCACTGTGCCGGTGCCGTCGCGAACGCTCTGGATCACCCGCCGATCGGTCCCGTCGCGGTCCCAGGGGCGGGCGCCTACCGTATCAAGGACACGGGCGACCAGCGCCGACGGCGGCAACAGGCTGTCCGGCGCGGCCAGCCCGTGCGGCGCCTGTGATACCGGCGGCAGGGTGCCCCGCACCGGGAGAGGTGCCGCCGGCTCGGTCATGCCTGCGGCCAGGGTGGTGTTGTCCGCCACATGAACCTGTGACCCCGGATTGATCCGCCGCAGATCAATGACGGGCGGCCGCTCGCTGGAGGGGCCGGGGATCACCACATTGCCGGAAATCGTCGCCAGCAGTGGGCCGGTGCTGGTCCGTTCGTAGCTGTGAATGCCGCTCCAGCCGTAATTGTAGATGACATTTTCGCTGACCAGCACCTCGGAGCCGCTGGTCAGGACCGGATTGCGATAGCGGTTGTGGGCGAACAGGTTACGGATAATCCGCACCGGCCCCATGCCCGGCCCGACCAGCAGGCCCATGGAGTGCTGACCCTTGGAATGTCCAGCCTGCCCCAACATCTCGGAAATGATGGTGTCGCGAATGATCACATCCTGAATAGGCGGACGCCACAGACTGAGTCCCTCATCCACGGCCCAACTGATCGAACAGTGGTCGATGATCACATGGTCGAGCGGCGGGCCGGACTTGTGCCCAAGGATGCGGATGCCGTCGAGATTATCCTTGGGCTGGTCGGTGTCGGCGCCGACACGGATGCGCAGATGGCGCAGGTGAACGTCGCTGGCCGAAATCTGGAGCGTGTTGCCGGTCAGGGTGATCCCCGGCGACGGCGCGGTTTCGCCGGCGATGGTGACCGTACCGTGACGGATGGCCAGCATGCTTTGCAGTCTGATCCGGCCACCCACCGCGAACACGATCACGCGCGGCCCCATCGCCGCCACCGCCTCGCGCAGACTGCCCGGCCCGCTGTCGGCCAGCGTCGTGACCACGCGGATCTCTCCGTCGAGACCGGGATACTCCTCGGCATGGGCCGGCAGGAAGGTCAGCACGAGCAGCAGGCAAAGAAGCTGCCCTCGCCGGGCGCGCTCCGCGCTCAGGTGCCGCCGCAATGGCGGCTGTTTCATGCTCGAACTCATAAAGATGTCCCCGTATGCAGGGGCGCCGCCATCACGGCACGCCGCCGGACCATCCGGCGCAGGCGGTCCAGCGGAGCCCCTGCCAGCCCCTGCCGGAGTCCGTGCAGCACGGCGCGGCGGAGCGCCTCGGGCACCGGATCGGCCAGCGCCAGGGCGCAGAGCGAAGCCGTAACACCCGCCCCCTCGCGGCGAGCCAGGGCGAGGCAGGCGCGGGCATCGCTCGCCGCTCCGTCCAGCGCGGCGAGAATGGCCAGATCCACCAGCTTCCGGCCCAGCGCCGCACTGGGGCGGCGGAAGAACGGCGCCGCCGCGCCGTAGCGCTCCAGCAGATCGCCTTCGCCAGCCGCCACCGCTTGATCGCAGTCGAGCGCGAAGGCGCTGTAACAGGCTTGCAGAGCCGCCGTCAGCGGTGTCTTGCTGATGCTGCCGGGCACGGTGACGCGCTGATACAGCACCTCGGGAATGATGCCGTGACGGGCGAAGCGGCTCATCCGCAGCCACAGGTCGCGGTCTTGCGCATATTGGAAGAAGGGACGGTAACCGCCGGCCTGCTCATAGGCGGCACGGGTGAACATCACCTCGCCGTGACAGAACGGATTTTCACGGATCACGGCCTCGCGGAAGCTGTGCGGGGCGGCGGGAACGCGCAGCCATTCCCGGCCGCTCGCCGGATCAATATTCTTCAGGTAGCAGCCGACGACACCCAGCTCCGCGTCCTGGTCGAGCGCTTCCGCCTGCCGGCGCAGACGTCCGGGCAGGGAGATGTCTCCGGCCCCGTGGATGGCGATCCGGCGGCCCCGGCTGGCCGCCACCGCGTCGATAAGGCTGCTGACGAAGCCGATGCCGGGCTGGCCGATGAAGCGCACGCGGTCATCGGCGATGCCGCCAAGCCACTCCGCGGTGCCGTCGGTCGAGCCGTCATCGACCAGCAGAATTTCCAGGTCGGGGCAGTCCTGTGTCAGCAGCGAGCGCACCGACTCCACCACATAGGCGCGGCGATTGTGAAATACGCTGATGACCGATACGTCCACGGGCGGCGGCGTCACGTCAGGCCCCCGTCGCCGTCGCTCCACAACGGGCGGTTCAACATCTGCACTTCCGGTTCCAGGGCGATGCCGAACCGCGCCAGCACCCGTTCCTGCACATCCGCCATCACCGCGACGATGTCGCTGGCGCGGGCCGTGCCGGTGTTCTCGATCCAGTTGGCATGCGTCATGCTGATGCGGGCGCCGCCGATGCGGTATCCCTTCATGTCGGCACGGTCGATATACCAACCCGCCGGTCGTCCGCCGGCCGGCTGCTTGAAGGTGCTGCCCGCCGTCGGCCAGGTCAGCGGCTGACGGCGGCGGCGGTCGCGGACATGCTGGCGCATGGTCTCGGCGATGTCCGCGGGGTCGCCGGGCTGGTCGAGGGCGAAGCCGGCCCGCAGCACCAGCCAGCCGTTGCGCTGAAGACGGCTGGTGCGGTAGCCGAAGGCCAGCGTCGCGGGATCGTCGATGCGCCGCACCGCGCCGTCACGGCCGACCATCTCGACCCAGCGCAGCAGCGTGCCGAGTTCCTTGCCCGGCTGCGCGCCGATGCCGGCATTCATCACCAGTCCGCCGCCCACCGACCCGGGAATGCCGACCAGGAACTCGAAACCGGCAAAGCCGTCCTTGGCCGCGGCGCGGGCCAGGCTGGGCAGGCTGACTCCGGCCTCGGCCACCAGCGTGTCCTCAATGCGCAGCATCCGTCCAAGGCCATCGCGGGTGGATACCACCAGTCCGTCGACGCCGTCGTCGGCCACCAGCACATTCGAGCCACGGCCGAGAATATGCACGGGAATGCCGGCACGGCTGCACCGCGCCATCAGCTCGGGAAGCTGTTCGGCACCGGCCTCGCACCACCAGCGCGCGGCGCCGCCGACCTTCCACGAGGTCAAGGGGCCGAGCGGCACGGCGGATCGGATGGTGAGGCCGGTGATGGTCAGGCTGGCGGGACTCATGGTGGGGTGTCCTTGGAAGATGCACCGTCGGCGGCCGTGCTCTGCGCTTGGCCGCTTGAATGAGGGTAATCGGGTGAATGAATGATGACCTGTATTTCACTCGTCATCCCCGCTTTCGCGTTACGGTATGTACATATGTTGCACCTGCATCATCATAAGAAGTCGTCATTCCCGCGAACGCGGGAATCCATGCGGCCTTGACGCCCGGCATGACGATGAAGAAAGCGCCCCGTGTTTTAGAGCGGTTTCCGACCAAGTCGGATACCGCTCCAGCTTTTTATCAGCCCTCGCCGGGCGCGCTCCGCGCTTGGCCGCCGCCGCAATGGCGGCTCGAGCGTTTTCCAGCCTGATCGGAAAACGCTCTAGCACCGCATCACGATAGGCGCCGCTTATTCTGACGATCAGGCCGCATGGATTCCCGCTTTCGCGGGAATGACGATCTTTTGTTATTCCGCAGGTGCGAGATATGTACATACTTTAGCGCTTTCGCGGGGATGACGAGAGTGGGGCGAACATCGTCGCCAGATTGGAGCCGTTCACTCGATTGCCCTGCCGCTTGAGTCCGGCGCACTTGTTCAAGCATGTGTCAAACGTTCCGCTCATCAATATTATACCGGCGAGCGCTCAACAGCGGCGAGGAAGCCGTCGGCCATGGCTTCGACGGTGAAGGCCGCGACCCGTTGCCGCCCTCGCTCCGCCAGCGCGGCGCGCTGCTCCGGCGCGTGCTGCAAGTGCGCGATGGCCGCGGCCCAGCCGGCCGTATCCGTCGCCTCGAGCATCGGGCCGGCGCTCTGCGCCAGGGTTTCCCGGAACGAGGCGATGTTGCTGGTGAGCACCGGCACCCCCGCGGCCATGGCTTCCAGCAAGGCGTTGCTGTGCCCCTCGTACACCGACGGCATGCAGACCAGATCCACGGCGCGGAAGAAGGTCGGCATGACATCCGGCGGCACCCGCCCGAGCAGATGCAGCCGCGCCGTGACGCCCAGGCTGTCCGCCTGCTCCCGCAAAGGCGCCGCCAAGGGCCCATCGCCGGCAATGGCGAGATGCACCGGGCAGGGCAGGGCGGCCAGCGCCGCCACCAGCACCGCCTGGTTCTTCTGCGGATGCAGGCGCCCCGGATTGCCCAGCAGGAAGGCGTCGGCGGGCAGCCCGAGCGCCGCTCGCGCCGCCGCGGGATCGGTCCGGCGCTGCTGATCCGGGACGGCGCCGTTGTAGACCACCCGCAGGCGCTGGCGATAGGCGCGCGGGTAATGGGCACAGGCATCGGCCACGGAGGCGGAATTGACCACGATGGCGGTGTAGACGCCCAGGCTTCCCACCACCCAGTCAAGCCCCCGCAGCAGCGGGTCATAGGTGTGTTGCGGGTTGCGCTGAGAGGCGATGCGGCTATGGATGCCGGCCAGCAAGGCCAGGCTCTGGCCAAGCACATTGGCCAGCGGCAGGAAGGACACCACGCAATCCGGCCGGACACGGCGCAGCCGCGCGGCCAGCATCGCCATGATACGCAGATAGCCCAGGGCACCGGGCGCCGGCCGGTCGAGCAGGATGTCGCCGGCAAGGGCATCCGGCGCGGTGCCGCTGCGATCGTACAGGAACCATAGCTCCACCGCATGGCCGCGCCGCAGCAGCTCGTGACGCAGCCGGTTCAGGGCGGTCTGGGCGCCGCCGGTGTCGCGCTGGGAGATGAGCAGCACCATGCGCAAGCTCATGCCGCCCCCTCCGGGCGCGCTTCCGCCAGGGCCCGATAGGCCGCCACCGAAGCGGCCACGCTGTACCGGCCCGCCGCCTGCCGCAAGCTGTCGGATGGCAGAGGGGCATGCAGGGTGCTGCGCATGGCCGCGGCCAGAGCCTCGACATCGGCCACCGGAACCAGCGGACCATAGCGCCCGGCATCGAGAATTTCGCGCGGACCGCTGGGGCAGTCGGTCGCCACCACCGGCGTGCCACAGGCCATGGCCTCCACCAGAACATTGGGGAAGCCCTCCCACCGTGACGACAGCACCAGAAGGTCGGCCGCCGCCATCACGCCGAAGGGATTGACCAGAAAGCCGGGCAGGTCCACCGCGCCGTCCAAGGCCCGCTGCCGGATGATCCGTTCCAGCATGGCCCGTTCGCGGCCTTCGCCCAGGATGATCAGCCGCGCGTCCGGCATGTCGCGGCGCAGCACGGCGAAGCCGTTGAGCAGGGTGGGATAGTCCTTCTGCGGCTCCAGCCCGCCCACCGCCAGCAGCACCGGGCCCTTGTGCCCATCGGCAAGCCAGGGGTGGAGCGGTGCGCCTTGTTGCAGGGTCTCCAGATGCTGGCCGACCACCGGATTGTAGACCACCCGGATGCGCTCCCGCGGCAGCCGCGCATAGGCCGCCAGATCGTTGGCGACGCCCTCGGAGACCGCGACGATGCCGGCGGCCCTGGGATAGGCCCATCTCACCGCGCGATGGGCCAGCCTCACCAGCGTCGACGCGCTGGCCCGCCGATTGTGCGAAATCTGGTTGCGCTCGGAGACGATGACCCGGGTCGAGCCGCCGGCAAGGCGGTTGGCGATGACCGCTGCCACATTGACATGAACCAGCGCCGAAATCAGCGCCGTCGGCCGCTCCTGCGCGATGTAGCGGGCCAGATCGAAGATGGCCCGCCAGGTCCGCGGCCCCTTCAGCTCCACCACGCGGATGCCCTCGGGCAGGTCATCGAGAAACGGCCCGGAGCGGCGGACCAGCAGCAGGTCGACCGGACAGCCTTCGGCCAGGAAGCCGGCGGCAAGACGGAGCATGGCCCGCTCGGCGCCACCGCCGGCGAGATCCTGCAACAGGATGGCGATACGGCAGCGTGGGGCCTCGCTCATGACGAAACCCGATCGGTCCGCTTCATCCGCAGCATCCGCAGCTCATCGCGCGCCAGGAACAGGGCGACGGCCCAGGGCTCCACCAGATAACGCCGCCAGAACCGGCGCGGATTGCTGACCAGCCGGAACAGCCATTCCAGGCCCAACGGCCCGAGAACCCGCGGCGGCATGGGCACGGCTCCGGCGAAATATTCCAGGCAGGCGCCCATGGTGGTGATGCAGGGCACGTCCAGCCGGTCGATATTGGCGAGAATCCATTCCTCCTGGCGGCCCATGCCCATGCCGACCAGCAGCACATCCGGCTTGAAGGCGTTGATCCGCGCCACCACAGCAGCGGCCTCGGTGCCGTCGTGTACATCGAAATAGCCGTCCCGCCCGTCGACGGCGAGACCGGGTTGGCGCCGCCGCATATAGGCCAGCCCATCCTCCTGAACCCGGCGGGAGCCGCCCAGATAGTAGACGCGCCAGCCGCGTTCGGCGGAGCGGTCGAGCAGGTCGGGGAACCAGTCGATGCAGCCTGTCCGGTGCGCCGCCGACGCATGGCCGCCGAACAGCCGGGCCAGCCAGACGATCGACATGCCGTCGATGTGAACCAGCGTCCGGTCGTCGCGCTGCAAGGCTCGGAACGCCGTGTTCTTGTGATACACGTACAGGCCGTGCAGGTTCAGGCCGATAATGCACCGTTTTCGTCGTTCATGGATGGCGCTTTCGATTTCACAGAGAAGGTCTCCCGAAGAACAGGGATGAGCACGGCAGCCAGCGATGGAGGCTTCATACCGGGTCTGTGTCACGGGTCATCCTCCGAAAAGAGAAGGAACGGGCGCGCGAAAGCATGGCCGCCAGGGGCGTGAAATCGTGCAGGCGGGGGCGCAGCACGTCCCCCAGGCCAAGACCGATGCTGCGGGCATACACCACGGCGAAGGCACCGCAGCCGAGCGTGTAGGAAATACTGCTGGCCACCGCCGCGCCCTGGGCGCCGTAGCGCGGAATCAGAAACAGGTTGAGCGCCACGTTCAGCAGCACGGTCGGGATGGTCATCCACAGCGACAGCAACGGCCGGCCGCGCCCGCACAGATCCATGTTGAGCACCTTGACCGGCGCATAGAGCACGATGCCGGGCAGCAGCAGAATCAGCACGTCGGCACTGGCGGCAAAGCTCTGGCCGTAGACCAGCCGGATGAAGGCCGGTCCGAACGGCGCGATCGCCAGTGCACACAGCCCGCACAGCAGCACGGTGAGGCGTGCCAGTCCGGCCACCGAGCGCGACAGCGCCATGTCCTGGCCACCGCGGGCGCTGCGCGAGAACACGATGACTCCCAGGGCAGCCGGGATCTGCCACAGCAGTTCCGCCAGCATCACGGCCAGCGAGTAGAGGCCCAGCTCGGCCGGAGCGCCCAGATGGCTCAGCATCACAATGTCGATCCGGTAGTTGAGGTTGAGCATGAATAGAGCGGCGGCATAAGCCACACCGAGGGTCAGCAGCGGCTGGACCACCTCGCGCTTCAGATGGGGGCGCAGCGGCGTGGTCCGCAGCACGAGCCACAGCGCGCGGATGCCGACCAGCAGGGTGGCCATCAGCGTTGCCGCCAGCGCGCCGGCGATGCCCAGGCCCAGGCCGTAGACCAGCACCGCCACGCCGCCCAATGTCCCCACCGCCGGAATCCAATTGGTCTGATTGAAACGGCCGATCTGGCCCTTTCCCAGAAAGAAGCCGCGCAGATAGCAGATGAGCACCTCGACCGGCACCACGCCCACCGCCAGCCCGATCAGCAGCGGCGACAGCTCCGGCTGGTCCAGCATCAGGAAATAGCCGGTGGAAACGCCGGTCGCGATCAGTCCGGTGATCACGGCAAGGGCGACGATGGCGCCCAGGGCGGTCATGTCATCGAACCGGGTGCTGCCCACCAGATGCACGGCGGCTTGGCGAATCCCCAGATCGAACAGGCTGATGGCGAGGAAGGGCACCACCGTCAGCGTGGCGAGCAGGCCGCGCCCCTCCGGCCCCAGTGCGCGGGCCAGGAGAATGCTGGTGATGAACCCCGCCGCCAGGATCACGCCACGGCTGCCCAGCACCGTGGCGGTCTCGGCGAGAAGCGACGGGCCGGGCTTGTCGCGGCTCATGATGGCGCCCGTTCAAACGTGAGGGGGACGGTGCGATAGAGCGGCAAGGCGCCATACATCAGCGCGGCGCAGAACAGAACCCACGCCAGATCGCCATGCTCGGCGAAGGCATGCGCCGACAGGCCGAAGCCGAACAGATAGACCAGCAGGCCGAGCGGCAGCAGGAACACCGGCTCCGGCCGGCTCCTCATCACGGCAAGACCCCGGCGGACCAGCATCAGGCACAGCAGCAGGAAGAAGCCCAGGCCGACCAGACCGGTTTCCACGGTCAGGTCGAGAAAGCCATTATGCGCATGGCCGAAGCTGTCCCATCCCACATGGGCATAGATAACCGCGCTGGCATCGCTGGCCCAGAACGCCCGGTAGCCGTAGCCGAACCAGGGGCGCTGCTGAATCTGGAGCATCACCTCTGCCCAGATCGAGGTTCGCCCGGTAAAGGTCATGTCCCGCCCCAGCAGTACCGTGACATCTTCCAGAACGGTCATGGCGCCGATAGCGGCAACCGACAGGACCACCGCCAGAATGCCGAGCCAGCGCACGGAAACCGGCAGACGGAAGGAGCGCGACACACCGATATAGCCGAGAAGGCTCAGCAGGGTGGCCGTCACCACATAGGCGGTCTTCGACTGGGACAGGCCGATCAGGGCGAGGCACAGCAGGAACCCCAGCCACCACACCGGCTTGGACCATCGCTCCTGCCACAGCAGCAGCAGGAAGACCAGGCACCCCAGGGTCATGGCGCGGCCGAGATCGTTCTTGTGGCTGTAGATGCCGTTCCAGGCGCCGGCATTGCGGCCGCTGGTGTGGGTGGCGAGGTCGGGGAACAGCAGCCCCGCCGCCAGCGCCGCCATGGCCACCACCAGGAACGCCCAGCCATACAGCCGCAGCAGCTCGGGCAGCGGGAAGCGCAGAACGGCGTATCCGGCCAGAAAGGTGGTGCCGATCAGCGCCGTTGCGCGACGCAGGCTGACGCCGGGATCGACCGACCACAGCACCGTCAGAGACACATAGGCCAGGAACAGGACCAGCGGCAGATTGGCCGCCATCAGGCGGCCGACACCGGCCGGCCGGCTGATGGCAATGGCGAATGCCAGCCCATAAATCACCGTGCAGACCGCCTGATAGGCCATGCTGCCGTCGCCGGTGTCGCGGGCCACGGCGGAATTGAGCAGGAACACCAGCCCGTTCAGCATGACGATGGCGGACAGGATGACGAACAGCCGCTCCGCCCGATCGTTGATCCATAAACGCCGTGCCGGTGCCGACATCGCTCATGTCTCCCGCAGGAAGGACAGGGGGGCGATGCGGGCGCCGAGGCGCGACAGCTTGCCGACGATGTCGTCATAGCCGCGCTGCACCTGCCAGAACTGATGAATCGTCGTGGTGCCCTGGGCGGACAGTCCGGCGAGCAGCAGGGCGATACCGGCGCGCAGGTCCAGCGCCACCACATCGGTGCCGACCAGAGTCCGCCCGCCATGGATGCGCAGCATGTTGTCTTCGACGCGGATATCAGCACCCAGGCGGGCGAGTTCGCTGGCGTAGCCGTAGCGGTCGGGAAAACGCAGATCGACAATCCTGGTCATGCCCTTGGCCTGGACGCCGAACGCGGCGAACAGCGGCTGCATATCGGAGTTGATGCCCGGATAGGGGCCGGTGCTGATGTCCAGCGGATAGCAGCGGCCGGACCGCACCACCAGGGCGTCGTCACAGCGGTAGGTGCGGGCGCCGCTCTCGCGCAGAAAGATCAGCGGCACCTCGAGATCGGCGAAGGGGAAATTGAGGATTTCCACATCGCCGCCGGTCACCGTCGCCGCAATCAGCCAGGTCAGCGCCTCCATGTTGTCGGGAATCACCGAATGCCACGCCCCGCCCAGCATGGGCACGCCGTCGATGCGGATGCTTTCCTGGCCGCGCACCTCGATATGCGCGCCCATCGCCCGCAACAGCCGGATCAGGTCGAGGATTTCCGGGCGCACATGCGGATTCCAGACGGTCGTTCGACCGCTCGCCAGACTGCCGCACAGGATGGCGTTCTCGGTCGCCCCGGTGGAGCGGATCGGCAGATGGATGTCGGCGCCGCGCAGGCCGTCGGGCGCACGCGCCATCAGCATGCCCTGGTCCTGCATCACCTCGGCGCCCAGACGTCGCAGCACCAGTTCATGCAGGTCGAACTTGCGCTCCCCCAGGGAACAGCCCCCGGGCAGCGGCACCGCGCCTTGTCCGGTCCGCGCCACCAGCGCCCCCAGGATCAGCAGCGTGTTGCGGATGGATCGCCCTTCCCAGGCCAGCCGGCTTTGCAGCGGCTTGGCCGCATCCTCGGTGATGGTCACGGTGGTCCCGTCGGCCGTCCAGGTCTTGCCGAGCCGCTCCAGCATGGCCAGGTGGATGCGCGCATCCAGCAACCCCAGGGGCACGTTGTCGAGAATGATCGGGTCACGGGTCAGCAGCGTTGCCGCCAGCAGCCGCAACACGCTGTTCTTGGCGCCGCTGACCTCGACGGTACCGGCCAGCCGCGACGCCTCGACCGTCAGCATGTCGATGATCGGCGATGGCCCGGTGACGGTCATGCTGGTCGTCGGGAACCGCATCGTCGCCTCTTGCCAGTATCAGTTGCGCCAGTAGCAGGGCAATCGGGTGAACAGTTTCAGTCTGGCGGCGATGTCCGCCCCACTCTCGTCATTCCCGCGAAAGCGGGAATCCATGCGGCCTGTCCGTCAGAATAAGCGGCACCTATCGTGATGCGGTGCGAGAGCATGGGATGCTTTTCTTCACCACCGTGCCGGACGTCAAGGCCGCATGGATTCCCGCTTTCGCGGGAATGACGATTTCTCAGGGTGATGCAGATGCAACATTTGCGTATCCCGTAGCACTTTCGCGAGGATGACGAGTGAAATGCAGGTCATCATTCCTTCACCTGATTGCCCTGGCGCCAGTAAGTCTTTTCAAAATCGGGCAGCATGCCGTAGACATCCGGCGCATAGTGCCGCGCATGACGGCTATCGACCTGATTGAACACCACGCCGACGGGATGTCCGGTTTTTCGCAGGATGTGCGAGGCGTTGCGGACGGCCTCGATGGGCGTGCTGCCCCATTTGACCACCAGCAGGCAGCAATCGGTCCAATTGGCCAGGATGCGGGCATCCACCACCGGCAGCACCGGCGGGCCGTCGATCAGCACCGATGCGAACTGTTGACGCAAGGCGGACAGGACGGGGAGCAGCCGATCCGCGGTCAGCAGATGGGCCGGATACCGCACGCCGGCGCCGGTGGTCAGAACGACCAGCCCCGATCGGGGATCTTCCCGCAGCGCTTCCTCGAGCGTCGCCTGACCGGCCAGCACCTCGGCCAGCCCCGGGCCGAGCGGCAGGCCGAACAGTCTGTTCAGCCGTGGACGACGGAAGTCGGCATCAATGACGACGGTGCGCCGCCCACTTTCGTGCATCATCATGGCCGAGGCCGCGGTCAGCGAGGTCTTGCCTTCGCCGGGCACCGCCGAGGTGAACAGGATGACCTGCGGTTCCGCCCCCGAGGCGTCGCCCAGCAGGACGGAGGTATTGAGCCGCTGCACCGTTTCGGAATAGCCGGATTGCGGCTGTGCCAAGGCGTAGCCATGGAGGTTGTGCCTAGCATCCCGTGCCGCCAGCCGGGGAATATGGGCGATCACCTCTGTCGGCGTCAGGCCCAGGTCGTGCGGCGAGCGCACGCGGTTTTCCATCTGCTCCCTGGCAAAGGCCGCAGCGACGCCCGCCACCAGACCAAGCACCACCCCGACGACCAGCATCAGCTTGCGGCGGGGGCCGGAGGGGATCACGGGCAGATTGGCCGCCGAGGCGATCCAGGCATTCGCCACATAAAAAGTGGACTGTTCGACCTCGCGGGCACGGTTGAGCATCGTCTCGAACACCACGCGCTGCGCCTCCGCCTCCCGCTCCAGGGCCCGCAACGGCATGCTCGCCAGCCCCTCCCGCGCTCCCTCGGCCTGAAGCTGGACAAGGGCCGCTTCCAGCGCCTGCCGCCGGTCGGCGGCGGTCTGCGCCGCGTCGCGCAACTCCGCCAGCACGGTGTCAGCGGCGCTTTCCATCCGTGCCGTGATCCTGGCCAGCTCCTCGCGACTCTGGAGCACGTCGGGATGTCTGGGGCCGAAAACGGTGAGCAGTTCGGCTTCCCGCTTCTGGGCGGCGGCCTCGTCCACGCGCAGTTGGCTGAGAATGCTGCGTTCGTCCACGTAAGGCAGAGCCGCCGTCGCGCCGCCGCGCTCCAGCGCGGTTTCGGCGTTGCGCAGACGGGCCTGTGCCTGGGCATGGTCGGATCGGGCCTGCTCGACCTGGGCAATCACCGCGGACACCCGTTCGCTCAGGGCGTCGGCGTCGCGGCCCTGGGCACGCCCCAGCGCTTGCCGTTCACGCTCGACCGCGTCCTCCGCCGCCTGAACGTCGGCCCGCAGGGCGCGAACCCGGTTGTGCAGCCATTCCGTCGCTTTCCGGGTGATGGCGAGCCGCTGCTCCTGCCGCTGCTCCAGATAGGCCTCGGCCAGAGTCCGGGCGACGCGCTGCGCCAGTTCCGGGCTCTCCGAGGTAAAGGCGATTTCCACCAGGCGGGACTGACCCAGAGCGCGCACCGACAGCCGCTCGAAATACCGCTCGAGAACCGCCGCCTCCTGATCCGCCGCCGGCTGCGCCACCCCCGGTCGGCCCAGCAGCGCGGCCAGCTTGTCCTTGAAGAACGCGGTCACGGTGTCATCCCCGGCAAGAGCGGGGACGAATTCCGGCTCGTTGAGCAGATTGGCCCGCCGGATGGTGTCAAGGGCAAGATTGCCGGATTGCAGGATTTCAATCTCGCTGGAGACTCCCTCGAGATCCAGGGGCCGCTCGTTCATCACCGACTTGATGTTGACGGCCTCGCGTTCGCGCGGGTCGATGACGATCCGCAGGGTCGATGTGTATACCGAGGCCTGCGAAAATCCGATAATCGCGGCAAGTACCGCGCCGATGATTGCCGGCAGCAGAATCAGCCATTTGTGGCCAGAGGCCATGCCCAGCAGCATTGCAAGGTCGCAGGCGCGCTCGCCACCCACCGGTTCCGCCGCCGAGACGTCCGATGTCATGGCTCGATATTGATCCAGCGACGGCTCGCTCATCGAATCTCCGCCCTCCGGTCAAAGTCTGTTCGGAAATGAATGACGCATTTTCAATCCGTCATTCCCGCGAAACAGACCGTGTGAAAACTCCCTCTCCCGCCAGCGGGAGAGGGCAATCTGGGCGACCGTCGCGACTTTGCACACAGTCTGGAAAGCGGGACTCCAGGCGGCGCCATGGATTCCCGCTTTCGCGGGAATGACGGATGATGAATATGATGCATTGAAAATGCTTCATTCATTTCCTGACAGACTCTCAGTCACCAACGCAGTGCCCTCCAAAAGCTACGAAGGACGAAAGACAACGACAACAAAACAAAGGGCCAACACCTCCTCATCAGCACATTCCTGATCTTTTTGGTTATGGGAACAGTCTGAGCAGCAACATCATAGCAGTATGTTACCCGCACTTTCGGCTATTATCGCCGCAATATCGTCGGATCGAACACAGAAACGAACTTGTTCACCGGAACATTGTTGTGGTGCAAGGTGGCATGTCCGCGCGGCATTACTCTATCGTTGTGTGCGAGTACTCTTTATTGCAGCGCACATAGAAAGGATATCGAGACATGGCTTGGTTCCTTGAGCGATCTGGTCGGCGACGTTTCCTGGCTGTTCCTCGGCTGCTGCTGTTGGTGGTTGCCCTGGCCGCCTGCGGGCCGGCCCTGGCCGCCGGCCCCGAGTACCGCCTGGGACCGGGTGACAAGATCCTCGTCACCATCTACGAGATGCCCGACACCAGTATCGAGCACACCGTCAGCGTCGACGGCGACATGGTTCTGCCGCTGCTGGGAGGCGTTCCGGTGTCCGGTAAAACGGTCGTGGAGGTGCGGCGGGACGTGGCCGCGGCCTTCGTCGCCAAGGGACTGCTGCGGCAAGCGACGGTGGCCGTTGAGGTGCTGGCGCGGCGGCCCTTCTACGTCACCGGCGCGGTCGTGACTCCGGGGGCCTATGAGTACCGGCCGGGCCTCACCGTGCGTCAGGCCCTGGCGCTGGCGGGAGGTGCGGGAACTGGAGCGCCGGGAGCCCGTCAGGCCGGCGACGCCTTGCGGCTGCAAGGGGAACATGATGCCCTGCGGAGCGAGTTGCTTCATCTGCTGGCGCTGGCCAGCCGTCTGCAAGCCCGCGCCGCCGGTGCCGAGACCATTGATTTCAACGCGCTGGGGCCGTTGGCGCAGATCGCCGGGGCACAGGGCGTCATGGATCTGGAGCGCGAGCAATTCGCCGCGGAAAGTGCCCGGCTGCGGGAAGAGGAAGCGCTCGCGGCGGAGTTGCTCGCCCAAAGCGACGGCGAGATCAAGACCCTTCAGCGGCGCATCGCCAATCTGGAACAAAGTGTGGAGTTGCAGAACCAGGAACTTGAGGCGATGCGGAAGCCGTTCAGCCAAGGACTGGTGCCGACCTCACGCATTCATGAACTTGAACGGCTCTCGTCGCGGCTCCAGGATGATCACCTTGACGTGATCGCGCGGGCGGCCCGTGCCGAGCGTGATCATATCGAACTGGGGCATCGGCTGGAGCAACTGCGCGCTGATCAGCGGATGGAAACCACCAGCAAGCTTCAGGACACCCGGCTCAGGATTGAACAGGTGCGGGCCATGCTGCAATCCGTCAGGGCGCGGCTTGGGGCGGCTGACGAGCAGGAGACCGGCTGGGACTTGCGCATGGTGGTGCACCGGGCCGATGGCAACGATGAACGCATGATCCAGGCCACTCCCCTGACCCCGATCGCTCCGGGCGATGTGCTGGAGGTTTCGATTGGACTTGCCCTCGCCGGGCGCGCTCCGCACCTGGCCGCCGCCGCAATGGCGGCTGAGCGCCCGGTGCCCCTGAGCCAATCCCAGGCGACCATGCGGATGGGGGAGTGATGGCATGAAGACCGTGCGTGACGTGGTCGGCCGCCTGACCCGCCTGGGCATTCTGACCCGACGGGTGGCCATCGTGGGCGCCAGCGATGCCGCCTGCCGGTTCCTGGAGGCTGTCGCCTCGAAAGCTGGCGCCATTGATGTGATTGGTGTGTTCGATGACCGTTCGTTCCAGCGCCGCCGGTTGCGCTTCGGGCAAGAAGGTACGATCGCCGAACTGATCCGGCTGGCCCACCGGTCACAGCTTGACCACATCATCGTCACCTTGCCGGCCCAGGCTGAAAGCCGTCTCGCCGAGGTTCTGCATCGACTCAAGCAAGTGCCGGTACGGGTGTCCCTGGTGCCTGACCAGACGGCCTGTCGGCTGCCGCCGCAGGCGGTTACGCGGGTGGCGGGCATTCCAATGATTGATCTGGCGGTGCCGCCGCTCACCCGGTCACAGAAGATCGTCAAGGAGGCGCTGGACCGCACGCTCAGCCTGTTGCTCCTGCTGCTGCTGTCACCCTGCTTTCTGGTGATCGCCGCGCTCATTCGACTGGATGGACCGGGGCCGGTCTTCTTCGGTCAGGAGCGGTACGGGCTGGGAAACCGGACCATCCGCGTTTACAAGTTCCGCACCATGCGGGCCGAACTGAGTGATCCCGATTGCCGCCAGCAGACCAGCCGCAACGATCCGCGCATCACCCGGATCGGCCATATCCTGCGGCGGACCAGCCTGGACGAATTGCCGCAACTGTGGAATGTCCTTGTTGGCGACATGTCCCTGGTCGGCCCGCGCCCCCATGCGGTCGGCATGCGGGTGGCCGGCCGGCCGACCAACGACGTCGATCCTCTCCACCTCATTCGCCATCGGGTGAAGCCCGGCATCACCGGCCTGGCCCAGGTGAACGGCTTTCGCGGCGGCATTGAGGATTCATCTCAACTGAAGGAAAGGGTCCAGTATGATCTGAAATATATAGAAGAATGGTCTATCTGGCTTGATATAGGCATTCTTATTTGCACGGTCTTTGTCATTCTATCGCGTAAGAATGCTTATTGATCTGGCTGGCGTATTGCCTATGCGGTAAACAGGACAGCGACGTCATTGAACCGCTGTTCGACCGATAGAAAGGCATCGACGATATCCGGGTCGAAATGGCCGCCTCGGCCCTCCCGGATGATCTCCACGGCCTGTTCATGGGAGAACGCCGGCTTGTAGACGCGCTTGCTGATCAGGGCGTCGTACACGTCGGCCACCGCCATCAGGCGCGCGGAAACGGGAATGGCCTCGCCCATGAGCCCCTGCGGATAACCTGAGCCGTCCCATTTCTCGTGGTGGCTTCCGGCGATCTCGCGGGCATAACTCAGAAAGTTCGTTTCGCCCTCAAGGTAGCGCTCGGCCTTGCGGATGGCCTCCAGCCCCAGCGCGGCATGGGTTTTCATGATCTCGAATTCGTCGGCCTCGAGTTTGCCCGGCTTGAGCAGGATACGGTCGGGAATGCCGATTTTCCCGATGTCATGCAGCGGTGCGGATTTGTGCAGCAGGTCGATGACCGCATCGCTGAGCGCGTCCCGAAAGCGGGGGTGGGTCTGCAACTGTCTGGCCAGAAGGCTGACATAATTCTGGGTGCGCCGGATATGGTCGCCGGTTTCGTTGTCGCGGGTCTCTGCCAGCGAGGCCATGGCGATAATGGTGGTGTCCTGTATCAGCGCCACCTCGCGGATGCGCTTCTGGACTTCGCATTCCAGATAGGCGTTGTGGTCCTTCAGGAAATCGCGGCTTTCCTTCAGTTGCAGATGCGCCTTGACCCGTGCCAGGACGATCGGCGGGCTGATGGGCTTGGTGATGTAATCCACCGCGCCCAGGTCGAAGCCCTTCTGTTCATCCTCCTCGGTCACCCGGGCGGTCAGGAAGATCACCGGGATATCGGCGGTCGCCGGGTTGGCCTTGAGTTGCCGGCAGACCTCGTAACCGTCCATGACCGGCATCATGATGTCGAGCAGGATCAGGTCGGGCGGCGATCTTTCCACCAGCGCCAGCGTCTGGGCCCCACCAGTGGCCACCCGGACCTTGTACAGCCCGCGCAGCAAGGCATTCAGCACGGTCAGGTTTTCCGCCGTGTCATCGACGATCAGCACGGTGTTGGCAGGAGATGTCATCACGCGGGATCCTCGGCCGGAAGATGGGGGCGCAGCAACTCCACCGCTGCCGCAAAGTCGAACTGGGTCACGGCGCGGTCCAGCTTCTGATACCCGGGCATTCCCAGCAGCGCCCGCAGGACATCGGCATGGTCCGTCATATAGTCGACGGCTTCGCCGTCGTAGTCGGTCAGGTACGACAGCAGCGTTCCAAGGACTGTTTTCAGGCCGATGTCGTGGGACGGAGCAGGAGCCGCGGGACACGGCTCCAGTTCCAGGGCGCGCAGGATGACCTGGCGGGTTTCACTCAGCCGGCTGTCGAACTCGGCCAGCAGGTCGGCGAGGATGAGGCCCCGAGCGATGCTGTCTTCCAGCAGAGCGGCGCAGTCGCTCAGACCGCTGGCGCCGATATTGCCGGCGACGCCCTTGATGCTGTGGGCGATCCGTTGCGCCGTCTCACGGTCGCCGCGTCCCAGCGCCGCACGCAGATTTTGGCTGGCCATCTCCTGCCCGTCGCAGAACTGCTTGAGCACGCGCTGATAGGCGCCGCGATTGCCGGCCACCCGACGCAGGCCGCCCGTGGTGTCGATGCCGGGAATCATCGGCGGCGCCTCGACGGCGACCGGGTCAGCCGGTCGGGCTCGCGGATCGCGATTGATGGCCTGACCGCAGCAGGCGGCCAGTGTCTGGAACAGTTCCTCCGGGTTGATCGGCTTGCTGACATGGCCGGTCATGCCCATGGCCAGACAGCGCTCCCGTTCTTCGGCCAGGGCGTGCGCCGTCATGGCGATGATCGGCAGGGTCTGGAAGCGCTCATCCTCGCGCAGCCGCGCCGTGGCCTCGTAGCCATCCATGACCGGCATCTGCAAATCCATCAGAACCGCATGATAGCGTCCGATGTCCCGTTGGAGCATGTCGACCGCTTCGGCCCCGTGGTTGGCCACGTCGACCACCGCGCCGACGCTGTGCAGCAGTTCCACGGCGATCTGCTGGTTGACCTCGTTGTCCTCGGCCAGCAGCACCGTCAGCCCGTGCAGCGACAGGGCATCGTCCTGTTCGCCCGAGGCGGGGCCGGCAACGCCGAACGCCTGGGCCAGACCCTCGATCAGCCGCGAGAGGTGCAGCGGTTTGCACAGGAAGCCGTCCACCATGACCCGCTCGGCGGCGGTGCGAACCTCTTCCATGCCGAAGGCGGTGATCAGCAGAACGGCCGGCGGCGTCGGCAGGCCGGGATCGGTCTTGATGGCCCGGGCCGCCTCGACCCCGTCCATGCCGGGCATCTTCCAGTCCATCAGCACGACGTCGAACGGCTGGCCCTGGGCTGCGGCCAGACGGGTGGCGGCAATGGCCTCGGCCCCCGAGGCGACGGCCTGGGTCTGCAAGGACAGGCTGCCCAGCGCCCGCACCAGGATCTCGCGCGCTGCCGGGTTGTCATCGACCACCAGCGTGCGCAGCCCGGACAGCACCGCCGGAATCGCCGGTCGGCCAAAGGCCGCATCCCCTTGCTCGATGCCAAGCTGAATGGTGAAGCTGAATGTGGTGCCTTTCGTCACTTCGCTGGTGACGGCGATTTCACCATCCATCAGTTCCACCAGACCCTTGCTGATGGACAGGCCGAGTCCGGTGCCGCCGTATTTGCGGGTGGTCGAGCCGTCGGCCTGGGAAAAAGCCTGGAACAGCTTGCGCATCTGTTCGGGCGTCATGCCGATGCCGGTGTCGCGCACCAGAAAGCGCAGCCGGATATGGTCCCCCTCGGCGGCAATGACCTCGGTCAGGACGTGGATCTCACCCGCTTCGGTGAACTTGATGGCATTGTTGACCAGATTGGTCAACACCTGACCGAGCCGCAACGGATCGCCGATCAGCGTTGCCGGAAGGTCGTCCGGTGTCTGGAACAGGAACTCCAGCCCTTTCTCGGCCGCCTTGAAGGCGGTGACGTTGGACACGTTGGCGAGCACATCCTCCAGGCGGAAGGGAACCGCCTCGATCTCCAGCTTGCCGGCCTCGACCTTCGAAAAATCCAGAATGTCGTTGATGATGCCCAGCAGCGAGGTGGCTGCCGCATGCACCTTGCTCACATAGTCGCGCTGCTTGGGCGTCAGCTCCGTCTTCAGCGCCAGATAGGACATGCCGATGACGGCGTTCATCGGCGTGCGGATTTCGTGGCTCATATTGGCCAGGAATTCCCCCTTGGCCTGGGTGGCGCTTTCCGCCCGCTCCTTCGCGGCGCGCATTTCATCCTCGGCCAGACTGCGGCTTTCATTGAGCAGGACGATCCACCATGTGGCGACGCTCGCCAGCACCGCCAAGGCGAAGAACAGCCGATACTGGTACAGCCAAAGCTGCGCCACGGTCCCCGATTCCAAGGTGGCCGTGCCCGCATTGGGAAAGGTCAGCCACAGGGTCACGCCGATCACCACCAGCATGATGCCCCACAGCAGGGTGAAATTGGCGATCCGCAGCCCGATGCGTTCCGACAGCCGGCCGCGCAAGGCCCAGACCACGGCATCACGGTACTGCTCGAACCACGACTTGACCCTTGGCTTGCAGCAATCCTTGCAGTTGGACTCCAGGGTGCAGCACAGCGAACAGATGGCCACCTCGTGGAAGGGGCACTGGGTCGAATCCTTGTGGTCGTAGACTTGCAGGCAGACGCCGCAGGCCACCGGCTCACCAGGGGGGAGCGGCGCGGCGGTGCGGGCGATGTAGTATTTGCCACCGGTGGCGAAGGCGATCAACGGCGCCAGGACGAAGCTGACCGACGCCGCGATCAGCCAGGAATAGGCTTGAGCGTAGTCGCCGAAGGCGCCGCTGAAGGCCACCGTCGAGACCACCGAGGCCAGCGCCATGCTCAGCACGCCCACGGGATTGAAGTCGTACAGGTGGGCACGCTTGAACTCGATCAGCGGCGGACTGAGGCCGAGCGGCTTGTTGACGGCCAAGTCGGCGACCACCGCACAGATCCAGGCGACGGCGATGTTGGAATACAGGCCCAGGATGCTGTTCAGCGCTTCGAACAGGTCCAGTTCCATCAGCAGCAGGGCGATGGCGCTGTTGAACACCAGCCAGACCACCCGTCCGGGATGGGAATGGGTGACGCGTGAAAAGAAGTTCGACCAGGCCAGCGAGCCGGCATAGGCGTTGGTGACATTGACCTTCATTTCCGAGACGACGACAAACACGGTGCTCAACAGCAGTGCCGTGCCGGGATGCTCGGCGATGGTCCCGAAGGCGACGTTGAAAAGCTGGATCGGCTCCTTCGCATCCGCCACCGCCACCCCGGCCAGCACCGCCAGGGCCGCCAGCAGGGCACCGCCCAATTGCTTGACGAAGGCGATGACGATCCAGCCGGGCCCTCCCGACAGGGTGTTGAGCCACCAGCTCATGCGGTTGCCGGTGGTGCGGTCGGGCATGAAACGCAGATAGTCGACCTGTTCGCCGATCTGGGCGATCAGTGAGAAGGAAATGCCGGCGGCAATGCCGAAATGGAGCGCGTCGAACCCGACATGCCCCGACACCTGACCCGAAATACCGGACAGCATGTCCAGCGCCTGCGGCTCCCGCGCCAGGACGAAATAGAAGGGTAGGATCAGCAGCACCAGCCACAGCGGCTGAGTCCATTGGTGAAAGCGGTTGATGGCGGTGACGCCGTAGAACACGATGGGAATCACCACCACCGCGCAGACGATGTAGCCGAGCCCCAGCGGCAGGCCGAAATACAGTTTGAGCGCCTGCGCCATGATGGCCGACTCGACGGCCAGGAAGATGAAGCAGAACGAGGCATAGATCAGCGACGTGAAGGTGGAGCCCACATAGCCGAAGCCGGCGGCGCGGGTCAGCAGATCCATGTCGATGTTGTAGCGGGCCGAGTAATGGCAGATCGGCACGCTGGCCGCGAAAATGATCACCGCGGCGAAGGCGATGGCCCAGATGGCGTTGCCAAAGCCATAGTCGAGCAGCAGCAACGCGCCGATAGCCTCATAGGACAGCGCCGAATTTGTGCCAATCATGGTGTTGGCAAGAGTGAACGGCGACCACTTGCGAAAGCTCGCTGGCGAATAGCGAAGCGCGTAGTCTTCGACAGATTCGTTGGCTACAAGCTGATTATATTGGCGGCGCGCCACTTCGACCGTCTGCCTGGACATTCCGTTCTCACCCCTCAGGCAATCTTTGCCTGATATAGCACGGCGCGGCGTGGGGCACCCGTGCAGAATCCCCAAGTCTTGACTGAGGCAATACGAATTTGTGTCTGCGGTGTGGATCGCGAGGGCCACTCATGATTATTTATATCGACGCCCTCGCCGGGCGCGCTCCGCGCTCAGGTGCCGCCGCATTTTGTCGGCCCTGCGCAAGAATCAGTGTCCCGCGCGCAATTGCTTCCGGCGCCTCCATGATACCTTGGAATTCATAATCCGGGGACCGGCGGTATCGGCACCTTGGGCCAACAGTACCACGCGAACAGCCAGCAATATTCTGGTGGTGGGGTGGATTAAGTGTGCGATAAGTTCGATCGCCCGCACGCTGACCTGAGGGGGGGATCATGGGAATACGCCAGCTAACGGGAGCCGTAGCAATACTGAGCTATTCCACTATTGCGGCAGCGGACATCCCGGTGGCGCAGATCGACTTCAGCTTTCCCGCTCCCCAGCGCAGCGTCTATCCGCGTGACGTCGATTTCTTGCGGCTGCCGGTTACCGCGGTGATCGTCGATGGTTCGTCGGCTTATCTGCCCGAAGACTTTACTCCCCTCATCGCCAAGGTCGTCGGACGCGACGCCACCGTTCGCGACATCGTCGCCGTTGCCGACGCCATCGAGGCCAAATACCGTGCCGATGGCTATCTGCTGGTTCATGCGGTGGTTCCGGCGCAGCAGCCGGCCGGCGGCGTGTTCCACATCACCGTGACCGAGGAGAGCATCAGTGCCGTGGTGATCCAGGGCGTCGAGGGGTCGGTCAAGGACCGTCTGGCGGCAATTCTGGCTCCGGTGCTGGTCGAGCACCCCCTGCGCGCCGCCACGGTGGAGCGGGTGCTGCTGCTGGCCAATGATCTGCCCGGGCTCAAGGTGTCGGGGCTGGTGCGACCGGCCGGTGACGGCGGATTGACGGCGGATCTGCTGGTGACCGTGACTGAAACGCCGTTCGAGGTCGCCGTGAGCGCCGACAACGCCTCGTCGCGCTATGCCGGTCCGTGGCTGCTGTCGGCGGATGTTACCGCCAATTCGCCCACCGGACATGGCGAGCAACTGTCGATCGGCATCACGGTTTCTCCCGATGCCCAGGAAACGCAGGCCCTGCGCGCCCGCTGGCTCCAGCCGCTGGGCAGCAACGGCCTGTACACCACCACATCCCTCGCCGTCGGCCGCTATGAAGGCGGCTACACCATGCAGGTCTATGGCGAACAGGCGCGGACCCTCCAGATCGCCGAGCGCGTCGGCTGGCCGATCCTGCGCGGCCGCGAGCGCAATCTGGTGCTCGAGGGCGGCTTTACCTACAACGACAATGCCGTTGATATGAGCGGCAGCAATTATTACACGGACCATTGGCGGGTGGCCAATCTGGGTCTGTCCTGGCGTGAGGCGGGATGGATGGCCTCAGGCACCACCACCCTGTCGCTGGGGGTGGTGCAAGGCCTGCCGATCCTGGGGGCCAGTGAGGCCGGCTCGGCCGCGCTGTCGCGCAACGGCCGCGCCGACCCCAACGCCACCAAGCTGGTGGCCGAGGCGGCCGGCCGGTGGTGGCTCGACTCCGCGTGGTCGGCCTATGTGGCGCTCGGCGGCCAGTATTCGTTCTCGCCGGTGGTGGAGGCCGAGGAATTCATGGTGGGAGGCAACCGCTTCGGCCGGGGCTTCGATCCGTCCAGTCTGCTCGGCGACCATGGCATCGGCGAGACCATTGAGCTGCAATATCAGTTTTCCGCCGAACCGGTTATTGACGGTACCCTGCAACTGTTCGCCTTCCTCGATCACGGCCAGATCTGGAGTCTGACCGGCGATGCCACGGCATCATCGCTGATGTCGACGGGCATCGGCATCCGGGCGAACCTGTTCAGCCACGTGTCGCTGACCCTGCAACTGGCACATCCGCTGTATGGTCCCGACAGCACCGTCGGCAACGATCCGGTCAGGCCGTATGTCTCGGCGATCGTCCGCTTCTGACTCCGGCCACGGGCTTGGCCAGAGCGTGAACAAGGGAAGGGTGATCATGAATATGACGCGCGCTCTGTCGCTGCCGGCGCTGATGGTGCTGGCGATGACCTCATTCTGGACGGCCGGAGCAGCGGCGCCGCCCCCTCCCACCACCACCACAACGACCTCTCCGACGACGGGGCTGCCGCCCACCACCACAACGACCTCTCCGACGACGGGGCTGCCGCCCGCCACCACAACGACCTCTCCGACGACGACGGGGCTGCCCCCGTCGACAACGACGGCCGAGCCGCCGCCGCCGCCGCCACCGTCCTCCGGCGGGGTACAGGGCGCGACCGGTCTGCCGACGGGCGGCGTTGTATCCGGCAGCATGGGCGGCATTACCGGGATCAACCCGGGGCCCAGTGGCACCGAGGGAATGGGCGGTATCGACCTGGGTCACGGCGGTAGCGGGGGGATGGGCTCGTTCGGCGGGATTGACCTTGGCCCCAGCGGTACCACCAGCCTGAGCGGGACCGATCCCGGTTTCGGCGGCGGTGCTGAAGCCATGAAGGTCGACCCCGGCATGACCGGCAGCGGGACCGATCCCCTGATGATGGGTGGTGGCACCGATCCGGGCCACGGTGGCGGGACTGATCCCCTGATGATGGGCGGCAGCACCGACCCCATGATGATGGGTGGTGGAGTCGATCCCCTGATGATGGGCGGCGGTGCCGATCCTGGGATGATGGCCGGCGGCACCGACCCGGGCCACGGCGGCGGTGATCCGGCCCACGAAGCGGCCGATCCCGGTCACGGCGGACAGGCCGCTTCCGATGCAGGTCACGGCCACGCCGCGGGGCAAGGCTCGGCGTCGGGCGGGCTGGGCAAGCCGCCGCCGCCCAAGGTGGTGGCGGTCCAGGTGATCCCCGGTCTGCTCACGCGCATGGCGGGCCCCGCCGAAACCGGCCAGGCGGTTCCCGGAGCCCAATATTCGACCCTGGGGAACCCGGCGCTATGGTGAGACTCCTCTTTCTTCTTGGCGCCGGCCTGCTGACCGCCGTCCCCGCCGGCGCTGCCGAGACGGATCTCGGCCGCGACCTGTCGGGGCGGGGGTGCCGGGCAGAGGCCCGCTACGCCACAGCGCCTGACCCCACCCTGCCGATGCCGATCGACGTGATCTGCGGCAGCGGGGCGGCCAGTGGTGGCGTTCAGGCCATCCTGTTGCCGGATTCCGCCGATCGGGCCGCCCTGGCCGAGCGACTGGCCCGCTCCGCGCCCG
>Ga0209515_10000470_pt1 | contig 74351 bp, 69 predicted proteins | sample Subgroupgradi54m_FD_187454 | JGI IMG/M metagenome (GOLD analysis project Ga0209515, IMG submission 187454) | Subsurface groundwater microbial communities from S. Glens Falls, New York, USA - GMW60B uncontaminated upgradient, 5.4 m (SPAdes)... ...
GACAAAATTTTTACTAAACTATTCCGTGCCGACAATGTCAAAGACAAAGACACGGATGGTACAGGTTTAGGATTGTATCTGGCTAAACTAATTGTCGATCATGTCCAAGGTAATTTGTGGTTTGAGTCAGAGTTAGATAAAGGCACCACATTCTACCTTGCCGTTCCAAGCAAAGGCATGGAGAAAAAAGAAGGGGGGAAAGAGCTTATGGCAAGGTCGAGAGACTCTTAAATTATTTTGGAAGCTATTTATTAATATAACTAAAATTATGGAAGAAACAACAAAGAAAAAAATACTTATCATTGAAGATGAAATGTCCCAGCGCAAAGCGCTTGTGGATAAATTCACCCGAGAGGGTTTTTCTGTCCGCGAGGCCAGAGACGGCGAAGAAGGGCTCCGTATCGCTCTTAAAGAACAGCCTAACATCATTCTGCTTGATATCGTCATGCCCAAGATGGATGGGATGACGATGCTCAAGAAATTGCGACAAGAAAATGATTGGGGTAAAAGTGTTCCGGTGATACTACTGACCAATCTAAGTTCCGATGACGATAAAATAAATCAGGGAATTACAGAAAATGAACCCGCATATTATTTAGTGAAATCAAACTGGCCAATTAACGAGGTGGTAGAAAAAGTTAAAGAGAGACTCTCTCGGTCGGTATGATTTCTTATGACAGGTCAATGTCAAGGTGTCACCTTGACATAACCTTGACATAAAAATATGAAAACCAATGTTCAATTAGTTATTCTACTTTTTCTGATTCTAATTCCCATCAGCACCCAAGCCGTCACTGGACCCTATAATGCTGGATTTGTCAGTGGTCTGTGGTATTCAAAGACGCCATTTTTTGCTGGTGAAACTATTCGGATATATACGGCCTTTCAAAATCACTCTGGGGGTGATATTACTGGGGCAGTGGAATTTTTTGATAATGATGCATCTATCGGAGAGGCCAACTTCTCTGCCATCAACGACCGCTTGGTAGAAACTTGGATTGATTGGACGGTAAGTTATGGTAATCACGCGATTTCTGCCAAAATTGTTGAAGCGCAACGTTCTGAAGCAGGTAAGCCAGCCGAAAAAATTGAAGTGTTGGCCAGCGAATCTAAACCGGAAGCAGTATTTGCCGATAAAGATAGTGACAAAGATGGAATTGGTGATCTAATAGATCCTACACCACTACCGCCTCCACCACCACCAGTAATGTCAGTAGTAGAAACTCTGAAAAAACCTGCCCGCAATGCTTCGCCCGCCAGCAACGCTTCGCGTAGCGATTCGGGCTGGCAAAGCGATGCAGGCGGGGAAAATATAACAACACCGGACAATCAAACCCCGTCATTTTTAGGCAATATAACAAACACTATTAACGGTTATGCTGGCAATATTCTCCAAGCGGTCAACACACAACGCCAAATAGTTAAATCAGAGATTAATAATATTGATGACATGCGTAAGAGAATAGATACTGATCATGATGGATTGGTTGGTCTTACTGATTTTAACATTTTGATGGTCAATTGGGGTAAAAAAGGCCTTAATATTGCAGACTATAATCAAGACGGCATTGTTGATATAATTGATTTTAATATTCTAATGGTCTACTGGTCATGAAAAAAATTTTCCCTCATCTAATTATTTTAAGCCTTGGGTTTCTTTTTACCCCGTTGTTGCTATCTGCCGCTTCCATTACTCTCTCGGGTACAAATAGCATACAGGTCGGCAAAACATATGTTTTAACAATAGGGGTTGACCCGACTGGTCAGAAAATTTACACAGTCAAAGCGGCTTTTTCATATCCGTCTGAAATGTTAAGTGTTACATCTTTCACATTTAGCGACGCATGGATTCCACTTTCTCAGCCCGGTTACAATGAAATAAATAATGATACAGGAAAGATGATAAAAACAGGTGGTTATCCGTCAGGTCTTTCTTCGCCGGTAGTGTTCGGTATGGTCCGGTTTATTGGATTAAAAGAAGGCATGGCTACTGTGGCAATAAATGACGATTCGGCTATTCTGGACAGCCAAAGTAAAAATATTTTAACAGGTAAAGGACGGCTTTCTCTTACACTCGTTCCTACAGAACAGAAAAAAATTCCAACCACTAACACTAAAGCAGAACCGACAACCAAGAAGGAAAATGGTGTGGCGGTACCCGATCACTACATAAATATGCCTTTGCCAAATGATATTCCTTCGCCGGATAAAGCCTGGCTATATACTAGACTTGCCTTTCTTTCCATCGCCGCGCTCTTGTTTAAGCATTGGTGGAGTATTTTTTTCATTCTCGGATTTCTCCTTTACATAGCCTTCCGGAGGTGGAGAAGATAGCAATATGAAAATAAATTACTCCACTTATATTTCTCTTGTTCTATTGACCATTGTCTTTTTTCTAGCACCACATAGTGTTTATTCTGATTCAGTAAAATCAGCAACTGACCCAAACTCTCCTGTCACCATAATTCTCTCGCCTCACTTTGACGACGCTGTTTTGTCTCTGGGCGGACTTATTTCAACTGATCCGAAACCTCTTATCGTGGCTACATTTTTTACTGGTGCACCAAAAAGAGCTGTGAAGACAGAGTGGGATAAACTATCCGGATTTCTAAACAGCAAGAAAGCCCACAGTATGCGTTATGATGAAAACTCAAAGGCCTTGTATGGTGTGACAATAAAAAATTATGATTATTTGGATTATCAATATGACCCAAGCCGTTCTTCTGAAAAAGTGCAAAAATCTATAGAGAAAGATATAGAAAATCTGATAGCCCTCTATCCTAAAAGACAAATAAAAATATACGGTCCAAGTATTTTTACAGAGAAAATCACTCATCCGGATCACAGACTAGCCCATCAGGCTTTTTACAATGTTTTTCTTAAACACAAAGACAGTAATTTAATATCTTTCTATTTCTACGAAGATTTTCCTTATATAAATTTGTTTGAAAAAGAAAATTCTATTTCAATCTTGCAATTTTTACAAAATATCTATCCAGAAGTAAAACTGACGACGATGACAATACCTTTGTCTAAAAAAACTCTAAAACAGAAACTTTCTCATCTGGCCAAATATTCCTCGCAAATGAGGGCCCTTTCTCCGCACAAATCTCTATTGCTTACGGCCAAAGTTTTTATGATAAACAGGTGTAAGGCAGAGAAACTCTTTGCCTGTGAAGTTGTTTATCAAATAAAATAAGCACTATTTTTCGATAGTTGTGGTAGAACTAGCCTTTTGAATCTTTAGCTTTTGTAGTTCTGGCACCGATTTTTCCAAGGCCTCTACACTCTGAAAACCGTAGTATGCTTTGTCATTAACGATAATAGCTGGAAGTTGGTTTTTTACTTTATTTATTGAAATCAAAGTCTTAACCGCCGACAAATCTATATCATAATCAAAAGAATAAACTCGTAAATCCGGATAGGTTTGCCGAAGGTGAGTTAAGACATAACCCTCCCTTTCACAATCAGGGCATCTCTGGTCTATGGAATAAAAATAAATAATAGAAAGCGGTATTTTTTTGCATTTCTGGTTTATCTTATTCATCAGCAGATAGTCTTTGATCTCCAGAAGAGAGTAGTAGTGTTTCAAGGTTTGTACTTCAGCATCGTTAAATCCGCGCTCGTTTTCTGTGTAGGTCAATTTATTTTCTAGATTGGCCAGCTCTGTTGATAGTGTGCCAACGCCCACATCTTTGCATTGAGACTGTTCAAGTAGTGAAAATTGTGTTTCGGAGGACAAAATGTCGATAGATATTTTATCTTGAATGTTTCTAAGTTCAGTCAATTTCTTCTGACCAAAGTAGTTGCTCAAATAAATAGCCGTGGCAAAAATAATGACAGTTATGACAAAAGAGTATAGATATTTTTTTGAGTTTATTTTACTGGGTTGCATTTGTTTTAGCGCCAAGATGCTTTGATAGAAAAGACGCTGTTAAACAAAGCTTTGCCTATCCACAGTGGAGCTATAAACATATACAAAACTAGGAAATAAATCAAATCCATGCCTATATCCAGCTTGCCCTCGGACATCTTTTTGGATATTAAAAGCATGGTTACCGTACCGATAGTTGTGACGATGCCGACAAAAGCTAGGAGTTTTGTGTTTATATAAAACCAATCAAAATTAAATGCCAAAGGATGAAAATCCCAGCCGACAGTTTGTATTCGTATGTATTGGTCGAAAAGCATATGTCCCAGATTAAAAATAGAAATACCAGCGATGGACAAGACCGATATGATAGAAATACTAGCCATTGGCAATATAAATATGCCCAAGTTGCCGTATTTTTTGTTAAAGAACATTTCTCGATAGTCCATGGCGTTTTTGATGAAGCCATGCGACCAGCGAATGCGTTGTTTTAAAAGTTTTCTCAAAGTATTTGGCGGGACGGTATAGACCATGGCGTTGTGAGCGTGGGCGATTTTGTAGCCATTTTTTTGCATGCGCAAGGCGATTTCTATATCTTCCGTATTGTGAGCGTGTTCGTATCCTCCAAGTTTTTCGAAAACCTCGCGACGAAAAATAGAAAATGGTCCGGGGGTTATATAAACGGCCTGCATATAATGGAACATTTTGCGGGTGAATATTCCAAAGCCGTATTCCACTTTTTGCAGCAGTTGCAGAGGTCCTCTTGGTTTCCAGAGTTTGACAGACGGGGTCACGGTCATGGTCTCCTTGTCTTGGAAATAAACTACAATATTTTTCAAGGCATCTTTGTGGACATAAGAATCGGCGTCAAGACAACCGACTAAATCGGTTTTTAATCTGGAAAGGCCGAAATTCAGAGCGGTGTATTTGCCACCGTTTTCTTTGTGGTGCATCTCAATTTGCGGATTGTTTTTGAACTTTTGAATATTATCCCAAGTCCTATCGGTCGAGCCGTCGTCAACTATCATTACTTTCAGTTTGCTTTTTGGATAGTCCAGAGAAAGCAGGGAATATATAGTTTTTGAAACAGTTCTTTCTTCATTCCAGCAAGGCACGATGATGGTAACCGTCGGATATTTTTTTACTCCAAGGGCCACTAAAATATTTTCTTGCATTATCTTTAAGCGATTTTCAAAATAGGTCATTAGCAAAAAAACTTCAAAATTGAGCGAAGCGAAGAGGAATACATATGTTACTAAATCTTTGGTATTTGGCATATTAGCGGATATTGGCTCCAAACATTTTTATAGTTTGTTCTTCTAATTTTTTATGAACAGCATCTATCTCCTCTGATGTCAGTGTTCTATCAAGCGAACGATATGTTACGCGATAAGCATAGCTGACTTTGTCCGCACCAAATTTTTCTGTGTTTTCGTATTTGTCCAAAAGTTCAACCTGTTCGACTAAGTTCGGCGCTGTTTCTCGGACTAGATCGAAATAATCATTTGGCACGAAATTTTTATCCACCACAAAAGAAATATCTCGAACTATTGGAGGGTATTTACTGACTTCTACATACTTACTACCCAATTTTAGTTGTTTTATTACACGCGGATCTTCGGACCAGAGAAGGCGAATATCTGGCAGTTCCATGCCTATTATGGCTAGTCTCTCCAAGCCAAATCCAAATGCCCAGCCGTTGTAGCCCTCTATGCCGAAATTTTTCAAAACTTCTTTTTTCGGCATTCCACTGCCGACAATCTCAAACCACTGGTCATCTATTTCTACCTCCACCTCGATGGACGGATCGGTATATGGAAATGTTTCAGGAGCAAAACGATATTTTGTCTCTTTGCCGAAAACTGTCTGGACAATATCAACCAAAACTTTTTTCAATTCATCAAAAGGCACAGCGCGTTTGCTATCTGGTACAAGATACAGAGCTCCCATCTGGTGGAAAATATTCATGTGCTTTCTATCTATCTCATCCTTGCGATAAACTTTGCCATAGCAGAAAACTCCCAGATCTTCGCCTTTGGCCATTTTCTCTTTTACTTCTGGTAAGTTGAAATAGTAATACCACATGACTGTGTCATGCGTGCGTAAAACATTTTTTTCATCCACATAATATGTGTCGGACTTGCTTCTAGCTGGATGGTCAGTGGGGAAGCCAAAGAGATCAAAAAGAATAGATGTTGGCATAACTTCTGGAATGTTTATGTGATCAAAATCTTTCAGATTCGGCAAACTTGTCACTCTCTCTACGATTTCATGTATGGGACTGCCGACTGTCCGCGACAAATCAGGCATGGCCAAGTAGCGTTTTATACGCAATGCCTCAGCGTCCTGTCTGCTTTCTAGCCTCGCCAGTATCTCATTCTCCTCATCCCGAGGAATAGTATATTTCTCCATGTTCTTAGTCTAGTGAAAAATAGGCAAAAAGTAAAGTCTCTATAGTATGGCTTAAAATAAGAACTTTTATTCAATCAAAACATTACTAATTCAAAAACATTTGACAAGTAGATATATAGTATGCTCTACTAATAGTAGAACACCTACCCCATGTCGAGTATGGTGCTTTTGAAATCCTAGAAATGAAAGTCATAAAAATTGTGGGTGTTTGTTTTTTCCTTTATGCTATGATATAATGTAGACATGAATACATTAGTTATACCCTCAAAAGTTAAAAAAGAAATGAAACAAATTTCGGCAAGCTTGGGCATTTCTACAAGTGATTTAATGTTGAATTCTGTTTTGTATTATATGAAAAGGATTAAAAACCGTCTTGATTTGAAATCAGAAATGAATTCTTGGGAACTTGCAAGTGTTGAAGATTTAGCTAAATTTGAAAAGTCTATTTAATTCTTATGAAAAAAGGAGATATCTGTTTTGTCGATTTATCTTCTGGTATTGGACATGAACAACATGGAATTCGTCCCGCGATTTTAGTTTCTGAATCTATTGCTGGTATGGTGCTAGTTCTTCCACTCACTACTAACCTTGAAGCTTTAAGGTTTCCTTACACTTTATCTATTATTGAAAGTTCGATAAATAATTTAGAGCAAAATTCAGCAGTCTTGATTTTTCAGATTAAGTCCATAGATAAACATAGGTTAGGCAAGAAAATTGGTTCTCTTTCTTCTGGTGATCTTAAAAAGATTGATTCGCAAATGAAAAAGATGCTTAGACTCTAGTTCTAAAATATGGCTAACAATGTCAAAGACCGTCTTTGACATGTTTACAGCAGATAATAAGGCTAATTTTAGAACAAGTTTTTATATAAAATCACTAGCATTTACCTTAGCTTTTTGATATAATGAACTCACGAAATATGGCTACAAAAGAGACAAACCGACGGCATAAGGCGCCAGCTACGACAGACTCATACGGAGCGGATGCGATACAGGTTCTGGAAGGTCTAGAGCCGGTAAGAAAGATGCCAGGGATGTATATAGGCACCACCGGCCTAGACGGTCTTCACCACCTCATAACGGAAATATTTGATAATGCTCGGGATGAAGCCATGGGGGGATTTGCTAACGATATTGAGGTCACACTCCTATCTGAAAATCGTGTTCGCATTACAGACAATGGCCGAGGCATTCCTGTTGATATTCACAAACAAACAAAAGTTTCAGCATTGGAGACTATCATGACCACCCTCCACGCTGGAGGAAAGTTTGGCGATAAAGATAGCGGTTACAAAGTTTCCGGAGGTTTGCACGGAGTGGGAGCTTCTGTTGTTAACGCACTTTCTATTTATTGCAAAGTAACGGTCCACAAAGATGGTGGGATTTATGTGCAGGAATATTCTCAAGGCAAGCCCATTCGACAAGCTCAGGGCGGGAAAAGCACGGCTGTCAAAAAAATTGGTACAACAAAAGAAAAAGGTACTATCGTCGTCTTTCAGCCAGATCCAGCCATTTTCCCAATCATAGAGTTTGATTTTAATAAAGTGGTTGATCACTTGCGTCAGCAGGCATATCTAGTAAAAGGTTTGAGAATTAGAGTGAACGATGCTCGGGGATACGCTGGAAAGATTAAGGAAGATGAAGTTTTCAAAATAAGCGAACTTGAACTGGAAATTCCTAGTATGTCCTTCTATTTTGAGGGTGGTCTTTTGTCTCTTGTCAAATTTTATAACAGCACCCAAAAACCGATTCACAAAAATATTTTTTATATAGAGAAGAAAACAAACGAATACGAATCTGTTGAGATATCTCTCCAGTATGTTGACGATATTTCCTGCCGGCTTCTGGCTTTTGCAAACAATATTTATAACGCAGAAGGCGGAACGCATGTGACAGGTTTCAAAACTGCACTGACTAGAACTTTGAACACATATGGCCGAAAAAACAATCTGATAAAAGAGTCAGAGGATAATTTTACAGGCGAGGATGTTTTGGAGGGTTTAACTGCTGTTATTTCTATAAAACTGCGCGAAGTTCAGTTTGAGGGTCAGACAAAAGGCAAGCTAGGAACAGTGGAAGCGCAGGGCTTGGTCAACACTATTTTCTCCGAGGCATTCACATATTTCCTCGAAGAAAATCCAGATGATGCTAGAGCTATAATAAACAAAGTTGTCTTGGCTTTGAAAGCTCGCAAAGCGGCAAAAGCGGCCAAGGATTCTGTCTTGCGCAAAGGCGCTCTGGAAGGCATGACACTTCCCGGGAAGCTTGCCGACTGTCAGAGCAAAAGTGCGGAGGATTCAGAATTATTCATTGTGGAAGGAGACAGTGCCGGAGGTTCGAGCAAAATGGGTCGTGATAGAAAAACTCAGGCAATACTGCCTTTACGAGGCAAAATCTTGAACATTGAAAGAGCCAGACTCGATCGACTTCTAGAGTCCGAACAAATCAAAAATCTCGTAATTGCTTTAGGAACAGCAATAGGCGACACATTTGATATTTCCAAACTGCGATATCACAAAGTTATCATAGCAACAGATGCAGATGTTGATGGCGCTCACATCCGCACGCTCATACTGACTTTACTTTATAGATATTTCAAGCCGCTTATTGATGGTGGATTTATATATATAGCCCAACCGCCACTTTATAAAATAAAAAAGGGCAAGGAAATCTTTTACGCTTACAATGATGATGAAAAAGCCAAGGTTGTGGGGAAGGAGGTTGTCGCTGAGATTGAAGAAATAGAAACAATTAATGACGAAAACTTTGAAACAGAAATCTCACCGAGTGTGGGCGACGAAGTTGCGCACTCACTTGGTGTGGTTTCTGAAAAAGCAAAAAAATCTAAGATCAGTATCCAACGCTACAAAGGTCTCGGAGAAATGAACGCCGAAGAGCTCTGGGAAACAACCATGGACCCCGCCAGACGAATCCTAAAACAAGTAACCATAGAAAGCGCCGTAGCAGCTGACAAAGTCTTCGATATCCTCATGGGAACGGATGTTCCAGCTAGAAAGTCATTTATTCAATCCAACGCTACAAAGGCGACATTGGATATATAGACTTATGGTTAATAATTTGTTAGAGTTTAAATAGAAAGGATAGGTGAGTATGAGAGACTACACAAAGTCTTACTTCTGGTTCGCACTGCGACTTGTGGGGGTGTATCCGCACGATGTGCGAGTGTGGTGGTTCAATGTTGTCACACTCTTTCATCGGGTAACCTTCTGGGCTTTCTTCGATCACGAGAAGGCACAGAAAAAAATTGAGGGTTTCGTGAGAGATTCTCAAGCTATGGAGGACGAGTGGGAGAGAATCGAAACCTCTCTCTGATCCACGAGCAATAAGTAGAACAAGTTCACGAACAAGAGTCGCAAAACATCGCGACTCTTTCTATTTATTTTGTTTCAGCTTCAGTATGGTATGTGTGATGATGTGGTCCTTTTGGTACAACTAGAGAGGCGATAATGTAACCTATGATTGCAGGAACTAGGGCCGTTAGAACTGCGAGGAGGATGTAGGCAAGGCGGAGAATGGTCGGGTCGATGTCAAAATACTCGCCAATACCACCAATAACCCCCGCAAAAACTTTATCTGTATTCGATTTGTATAATTTCTTTACCATATCAATTTATTATATATTAAAATCTCGCAGTACTCAATTCATACGATATATCGTATGAATTGAGTACGCTCAGTTTAGTTATGTAATTCAATTGTGTTTTTTCTGCATTTCATTAAACCATTTCCATCGGCCTTTTCCGGTGTGCATTTCTACACTATAGCTTATTATTTTTTCTATTGCTTGCCAAACGGTTTCCTTGTTTTTCTTTATAATTTTTTGTATATAAGAGCATCTTCCACTTTCATAAGATAGTGAAATACGACTAACGGTAGACGGGCTTACAAAGAGTGTCTCTGAAATATAATACTCAGAAACTCCCTCGCTTAGCATATATATAATAGCCAAGCGTTTTGCCAGCATCATTTTTTCAGTTTCTGTTAAGAGTTCTTTAAATAGTATATCCGCTTCTCTTTTTTGTCCCGCTGTATTGCAAATAGAGATCAGTTGTTTATATATACTATTAAAATGTTCGTCGGGTATTTTTTTACTAGATATGTGTGGCATAACTGTATTTTATACGATATATCGTATGTTCTCAATTAAATAAATCTAAAATACAAAAAAACAATCTGTATCATAATTCATACGATATATCGTATGAATTATGTGAGTACTTCGTTAACACAAATCTAGAAGAGAACCTACTTTTTTTCTTTGATTTCTTTTTGGAATTTTTCTAGGAGTTCTTTTTTGGTTAATTCTGTTTTTTCTCCTGAACGAGATTCAAGGGTGACTTTCCCAGCTTTCACTTCTTTATCGCCTATTACAATCCAGTACGGGATTTTATTTGTTTTAGCATCGCGGACTTTTGTGCCGAGGTTTTCGTCTGCATCATCTAGTTCTGCTCGTATACCGTTTTCTAGAAGCAAATCAAAAACCTCTTTGGCTTTTTCATTATGATTTTCACGAACTGGAATAACTTTGACTTGCACAGGTGAAAGCCAGAGAGGGAAAGCACCTTCATATTTTTCTATAATAAAAGCCATGATTCTCTCGATTGCCCCGATAGATGAGCGATGTATGACAGAAGAGCAAAGTTTTACCACGCCGTCAGAATCAGTGTATGAAAGCTGGAATCTTTCTGGTGCCAAAAGGTCGTATTGTACGGTAAAAGCCGTATTTTCCTGTCCACGAGCGTCTTTCATTTGTACATCGATTTTTGGTCCGTAAAAAGCAGCTTCATTTTCAGCTTCGACAAATTTCACATCTTGATTTTTCAAAACCTTGCGCAACATCTCTTCAGATTCTTCCCATAATTTATCGTTTTTAAAATATTTTTTATCATCTTTTCTGTCGCCAAGAGAGAGTCTGTACCAAAAATCTTCGCCACCTTTCAAACCAAAAACACCAGCGATGTATGTGATTAAATCCAATCCTCCAAGCACTTCATCATAAGCTTGCTTTTCGTTTGCACAGATAATATGCGCATCAGCCAGACAAAAAGAACGCACTCGAACTAGTCCGGCCAAATTTCCAGAAGCTTCATATCGATAATTCTTTGCCATTTCAGCGATACGCATTGGCAGTTCACGATATGAGTGGGGTTTTGAAAGATATAATTCGTAATGATGTGGACAAGTCATCGGACGGAGCATGAACTTTTCACCATCAATGTCTATCGGCGAGTACATCGTGTCTTTGTAGTATGGATAATGTCCTGATTTCTTGTACAAATCGAGTTTAGCAATGTCCGGCGTTGAAACATGTTTATATCCGCGCTTAATTTCTTCATCCACAACAAATCTCTCAAGTTCTCGGCGTATTGCCGCGCCTTTTTCTGTATAAAGTGGTAAACCCTTGCCAACAACATCGGAGAAAACAAAAAGGTCTAGTTCCTTGCCGATAACTCGGTGATCATTTTTATCCATTTCATTAGAATCTGACATTTTTCTATTCTAGCATTTCTATTTTATTTCTGCTATATTTCCAAGTGGAGGAACTCATGGAGATTTCCGAAAACAAGTACAACAGACCTTTGGGTCCAAATGAGGGGCAGGTTCCGTTCGAAGTGAAGTACGGCGGCCGGATGGTCTTCTTGGCTTACGCGTCAGGGCTTTACGCCATCATGCTGGTCGTTGTTGTCATCGTGTCCGGTAATACGACAGCTTTCTTGACCGCTTTTACCATCGCTACCATGGCAGTGGCCATGGCGCTCGTCGGTGGTCAGAAGATGACAGAAGGCCATAAGCCACAGTTTGATGGTCGTCGGCAGACCGAGGTCATCATGGAACAGTTAAGTCCCACTGAAAGGATGGGCGATGTCTCACAAGAGAGTTCAATTTAGTCGCAGTCACTACATAGCTTCTTTTGTGGAGTATGTGGTGGAGCTTAGCTTGGGTCTTGACCTGATCGACTTGGGTGTGGAGGAAAACGCGGAGCTCAAAAGAAAGGCCAAGGACTCCAAACTGAAGAAGATGAAACGAGACCTAGAAACGGAAGCATTGAGACTCGGTCTCAGTCCAGCCGAGGTGGAGCGAATTGCGGTCCGCTGTGGTCTCGAGAGGGACATTGCTGTTTGTCTTGCGACCGAGTTTGCCAGAAAGTCTTTCACTCGTCACCGAATGGCAGGGTGAGAGTTGTTCTTTCACCCTGTAATTTTGGTCGACCTGCCAGGTTTACAAAACTTGCTAACACGGAGTGTTAGCAAGTTTTCTACTCCATCAACCTGACTTTATCAATCAAGATTGATTTTCCGCCGTTTCGTAGAGAAAATGTGCCTTTGACCACGATACAACTCTCGGGAATGAGAATATCTTGAAACTCCTCAAATATTTTCGGGAAAGCCACTGCTTCTATGCTGTCCGACAAATCGGCAAGTTTTAAGAAAACCATCTTATCGCCATTTTTGATCACCACACTTCGGATTTCTTCCACAATACCACCAACCACCACAGAGTCTCTTTCTTTAGCGGTTTCTTTTATCTTTTTTATATTTATTTCTTTTTCTTCAAGTTTGTGTTTGAAACTATCAAGAGGATGGCCAGAAACATAAAGTCCCAGAAGCTCTTTTTCCCAGAGCAATTTATCAGCCAAGTTTGTTTTCGGCCCTTTTTCTAATTCTATCTCTGTTGCTTCCTCAACCCCACCGGAGAAAAGTGAATCTTGTTCTGTGCCTTTATTTCTTTCTTCTTTGTTAAATGTTAATAATCGGTCCAAATTGTGCAAAAGCTCGGCTCGATCTTTACCAAAGCAATCCATGGCACCTGTTTTAATAAGCGACTCTAGTGATTTTTTATTTAGGTTCTTGTCTTTTATTCTGCGAAGGAAATCTGAAAGGGAAGTGAACTTTCCTCCAGCTTTTCTCTCGGTGATTATAGATGTGGCGATGCCTTCGCCGAAGTTTTTTATTGTAGTCAGCCCAAAACGGACAGAATCCTTGATTACAGGCTGTGTGTTGTTCACTGTTGTTTTCACAACAGTGAATCCCTCAAACGACTGATTGACATCCGGAGGCAAAACAGGAATACCCATTCTCTTGCACTCACCTATAATTTCAGCGATTTTTTCCACATCGCCGGATTCTGCTGTCAGCACTGCCGACATGTATATTGCAGGGAAGTTGGCTTTCATATAGGCCGTTTGGTAAGCCACTTTTCCATAACTGGCGGCGTGAGCTTTGTTAAAACCATAACCTTGAAATGGCTCAAACAAATTCCACAATTCCTCGGCTTTTTTCTCCGACATTCCGCCGTGCTTTTGGCATCCCTCAACGAATTTAACATGCTGCTTCTTCATTTCCTCGGGAATCTTCTTGCCCACGGCCTTGCGAAATTTGTCCACCTCGCCCCAAGTGTATCCAGCCACTTCAATAGCGGTGTAAAGCAAATCATCCTGATAAACCAAAACGCCAAATGTTTTATCCAAAAAACTTTTCATTTTGGGATGGAGATATGTCACTGGTTCCTGCCCGTGTTTCCTATGGATATAATTTTGAATGTTGTCCATGGGCCCCGGACGATATAAAGCCACCATGACATTTAAGTCGTGTATGACCGTTGGCTTCAATTCTTTCAACGACCTCGTCATACCATCTCCGTTCAGCTGAAAAAGTCCAACAGTCTCCCCGCGAGCCAACATTTCAAAAGTTTTTTTGTCATCAATGGGAATATTTTCGATATCTATTTTTACTCCCTCCAGTTTCTCTGTCAGTTTAACCGCATCGGCCAGTATAGAAAGATTGCGAATGCCCAGAAAATCAAATTTCAAAAGTCCCACGCCATCTTCACCGACATCGTGCATGTCGTATTGGGTAATAATCTTGCGATTATTTAATTCTGTGCCTTTTGTATCATATTGCAAAGGTACATGGTCTGTCAGTAGCGTTGGAGAAATGACCACCCCCGCCGCATGGACCGAAATGTGCCTAGCACAACCCTCAATTTTCTTGGCCATATCCATGATTTTTCTTACATCAGCTTCAGAATCGTACAAAGTTTTCAATTCTGGCGCTTCCTTGAAAGCTCTGTTTATGGTCATAGGAAATCCCTGTGCTCCCATAGGAATCATTTTAGCTATACTATCGCCGAGAGTGTATGGAAAACCGAGAGCCCGTGTGACATCTCGAACAGCACCTCGTGCCATCATTGTTCCAAATGTTCCTATCTGAGCTACCTTGTCATAGCCGTATTTTTTTCTGGTGTAATCAATTATTTCATCTCGTCTAGTATCGGCAATATCAATATCAATATCAGGCGCGCTAGGTCTTTCAGGATTAAGAAATCTTTCAAATGGCAAATCGTACTCAATAGGGTTGACAGTAGTAACATATGTCAGATAGGAAACTATAGAACCGCCAGCCGACCCCCTTGTGGTGGTCAAAATTCCATTTTGTCTGGCGAAATGTAGCAGATCTGCCACAACCAGAAAATATTGGGCATAAGCTTTATTTTTTATTACTTCCAATTCGTACTCGATTCTTTCTGTCACTTCTTTTGTCTGTTTTAATCCATGAGGTTCAATACCTTCGTAGGTAATTTTTCTTAATTCTTCATCATATGAGTGGCCTTTTGGGACAACATAATTTGGAAAGAACCATTTGCCGATTGAGATTTCGAGGTTGCATCTGTCGGCAATTTTGGCCGTGTTTTCCAGCGCCTCCGGCAAATCTTTGAAATATTTCTCGGCGGTTTCACCGCTGATGAAAGAAAAGTCATCTTCACCTTCCTCGATTTTCTCATCATTCTGTGATTGAACAGCGAGCAGGGTTTCTCGAGCCGCTCGGTCTTCTAAGTTTATATAATAAACATCGTGTGTTGCCACAAGTGGCACATTATTTTTTCTGGCAAACTCAATCACTTTCTTCATATTCTCCTCATGACCTTTTATTTCTGGATGGTGTGTTATTTCAAAGAAAAATCTCGAATTCTCACCACTTGGACGCTCCGCGTCCAAGTCACTTGGCGGTTTCACCGCCAAGTGAGATGAAAAAGTTTTTTTGTACCAGTTTAGGCGCTCCATGGCTTGCTCTGTGTTGGCAAGTTTAAGTGACTGCAAAATGTCGCTTGAAAAAGAAGGCAGGATGGCGATAAGTCCTTCGCCATATTTCTCCATAAGCTCTCGGTCAATACGCGGTTTGTAGTAAAAGCCTTCGAGGTGAGCATAGGTCACAAGTTTAATCAAATTTTTGTAACCAACTTCATTTTCTGCCAAGAGAACCAGACGATATCTTTCTTTATCAACGCCAACTTGTTTGTCATGTCGCGAACGGTAAGCCACATATGCATCGATTCCTATAATCGGCTTCACATCTTTTTTCTTGCATGCTTTATAAAACTCAATAGCGCCATAGAGATTGCAATTGTCTGTCAGAGCAAGCGCGGTCATGTCGTTTTTCTTGGCTTCATTAACTAAGGCCTCAATTTTCGGTAAGGCATTGAGGAGAGAATAGTGGGAGTGAGTGTGGAGATGTACGAATTTGGAAGACATAGAAAGATTATAACATGTAGTCTCAGGTCTTGAATGACCTTGATGCAAAGCTAATTTAGTGTTATCTTGATAAATGGAGGGAAACCATGTTGAAGGATTTGAAAGGTAAGCTTGAAGATCTGAAAGGTCTTTTCTTTACTCTGAAGATATGGGTCAAAGATGTGATCATCCCCGTTCTGTCGAAGAAACATCCTAATGACACACAGGTACTGTCATCCATGTTGGAGGATGTTGAGAGCCAACTGACCGAGATCGAGCAGACAATCAATTCGGAGAGTTCAGTCCAGCGTGAATCGGCTCTGGTCGAATTGGTTCGGGTGGTCAACGACTACAGAACCAAAGAAGAAGATGGTGGTTTGTCCAAGGCCTACGATGTACCTGTCCGCACAGAAGCGAGGGATAGGATCATCATCACAGCTCTGAAGCTGGCCATCGCTCACGACGAGCCAAAACCCGCACCGGTGTCCCAGCCCAAACCGAGCCATGATGGGCTGGTCAAGAGGGGTGGGCCGTACCCGTCCATACTTCCGATCAAGTATGCCGAGCATGTTGATAATGTCTTGCTCGCCAATAGCAAAGATGATCTGTGACCGTGTTCTTCGAGGGGCTACTGGTGCGTATGCGCCGGTGGCCTCTTTTGTTTATTTTTCTGTAGACTTAACTTATTTCAGACTTCAGATGTTACTATATTAAGACGGTCGCATAAATATAGTAACATTGTTTTATGGAGAATTTTTCTTAAAGAGCTTTTTCTTATGTTAGTATTTTGATATGAAAGTGATTGTTGGTATTGACGAAGTCGGTCGTGGGTCTTTAGCAGGGCCTGTTACTGTTTGTGTTGTGGCTTGTGAGGTCAGACTTTACACAAAACTTAAAAGAGACAAAAAACTTCCACCTCTTGGCAAAGACAGTAAAAAGCTCTCACCAACCGAGCGACAAAAATATGCAAAGTATTTAAAATCTATCATGTCAAGGCGTCACCTTGACATTTACCAAGGGTTACCCTTGGTAACCTTGGTAAACTGGGTAAGGTTTTCGTATAAGGTGGTCCATATTTCAAATAAAATTATAGATTCAAAAGGGATTTCTTTTTGTATAAGACGGGCGATTGAGAGGGAATTAAAAAAATTAAAATTAGATCCAAGAAAAACAGAAGTCAGGCTAGATGGGCTTTTGAAGGCACCAAAGGAATTTATAAATCAAAAAACAATAATCAAAGGTGATGAGAAAGAAAAAATAATCGCATGGGCATCTATACTGGCCAAAGTTTCTCGTGATGCTCTGATGTGTCGGATGGCAAAAAAGTATCCAAAATATGGGTTTGAAATGCACAAAGGCTATGGAACGGCTATGCACAGAAAAATGATAAAAAAGCACGGTTTATCGCCTATCCACAGGAGGTCTTTTTGTAAGAATATTAAAAATTGACTTTGGTACCTTACTATGTTATGGTCTTATGTGGGAGAGTTTTACATGACAAAGATACACTGGTTCGCCGGCGCCATAATCTACCGTATGGTAGATGGAGTGTTGGAATTACTGTTGCAAGACAGTACTACCACAATTCCAAAATATCGTTGGCAAGGAGTGCAGACCAAGTTTCCGGGTGGACGAAACAAAGACCATCCGGAAGACAGTACTTTCTTGGACACTCTCAAGCGAGAGTTGTTTGAGGAGTTGCATATTCGACTGAAAGATGATTCGGAGTTAAAGGTGATTTACGATGTGATCCAAGGGGATCACCGTAAGATTTTTTACCTTGTTTCTGTGGAGGCTTTCGAGGGAGAAATTCGTCAGGTGCCTCAATGGGATGCGACGACAATTCTATCAGTACCTCGGTGGGTCAGAGTGGATGAATCCTTATATCGCAAGATCTACAGGACTCATCGCTCAGCTTTTCGTTCAGCTATGCTTTTTCTAAACAAGGTCTCATGAGGGTGGACATAACATCCTTCATGGGACCTCGCGACCGTGGTCAGAGAAATCCGATTAGCGGTTTTTTGTTTTTTAAAAAAATTGATTTATATCTATAACTGTGTATACTTTCCAAATATGGTAGTCCGAATGCGTAGTACAAAAAGTCATAGAAACCACAGACGATCTCACGATGGTCTGTCTTCTCCTTCTGTAACAATGGATAAAAATACAAGTGTGCCACATTTGCGCCACCGAGCTTCTCTGGTCACAGGTCAATACAAAGGCAGAGTTGTTATAGACATGCAAGCTAAGCTTTCAAAGAAGACAAAGAAGGAGAAGGAAGCTAAAAAAGAGGGAAGATAGATTTTGTTTTGTTTTATACTATGCTGTATAATATAGGTAGGTATGGCTAACCGGCACCTTTCCAGATCAATAGTTTTACAATCACTCTTTGAATGGGATTTTAATTCCAGTGACTCCGCTGGTGTTCTGGAAACTTTTGCCCGCAATGTAAAAGAGTTTGCCGGTGGCATGTCAGACTTTTCTTTTATGGAAAAGCTTTTGAAAGGTGTCCTAGAAAAGCAGAAAGACATTGATTTGATAATAGAAAAAGCTGCTCCCGACTGGCCGATAGATAAAATAAGCATTATAGATAGAAACATTCTGCGCATAGGTTTGTACGAACTTTTGTTTGCTGATCGTTCGCAGGTCCCACCAAAGGTGGCTATAAATGAAGCCATAGAATTATCCAAATCATTTGGCGGGGAAACATCAAGCAAATTTGTTAATGGTGTTTTGGGTGCTGTCTATAAAGAGCTGGGGGAGCCAGATAAGGACCAGACTACAAAAGATAAAAAAAAATCTTTTAGCAATATAATTGTGCCGACTGAAAATCTGGGTGGTGCCGTGGTCTATGCCAGAGATGGTGATGAAATATATCTAGCTCTAGTTCATGATGTCTTTGGCAGATGGACTCTCTCAAAAAGTCATATTGAAGAAAGTGAGAAAGTTGAAGATGGTGTTATTCGTGGAATCAAAAAAGAATTGGGTCTTGATGTAAAAATAAAAGAAAAACTGGGAGAGAATGAATATCCGACATACCATCCAGAAAAAGGAAAAGTAAAAAAGCATGTGACATATTTTCTTGCAGAAGCAAAGTTTCAGGATCTTGTGCCAGAAGCGACGAAGGGTGGACTCGATGACGCTAAATGGTTCAAGCTGGCCGACATACTTGATTTAAATTTTTATAACGATATACTGCCTCTTGTGACGAAGGCCATAAATATACTATTAAAAAAGTAAAATGGATTTTACAGAATTCGAAAAAAAGGCAGGACTAAGTTTTACAAACAAAGAGCTTTTGAAACAAGCTTTTGTTCATCGTTCGTATATAAATGAAAATAAAAGTTCGGGACTTTCGCATAACGAACGGCTGGAGTTCTTGGGTGACGCTGTTTTGGAACTTGTCATAACAGATTTTCTATATAAAAAGTATACAGACAAGCCAGAAGGCGAACTAACGGCTTATCGTTCGGCTTTAGTTAATGCCGACACATGCGCAAGTATTGCAACGAAGATCGGCATGGGAGACTATCTTCTTCTTTCAAAAGGTGAAAGTAAAGATGTCGGACGGGCAAGACAATATATATTGGCTAATGCTCTGGAAGCCTTGATTGGCGCTATTTATATTGACCAAGGATTGGCTATGGCAAGAGATTTTATAGAAAAAAACTTTATGCCCATGATAGATTCCATTATTTCCGCACGGTCTTTCATAGACGCCAAAAGTTTATTCCAAGAAAAAGCCCAAGAGTTTGATGGCGTCACTCCGTCATACAAAACTATGAAAGAATCAGGACCTGACCACGAAAAGAAATTTACAGTTGGAGTTTATGTTGGAAAAAATTTGGTAGCACAAGGCGAAGGGGAATCTAAACAGGATGCCGAGCAAGAAGCGGCACGAAGTGCTTTGGTAGCACGAGGCTGGAATTAACAAAAAATCACAATACAAATTGTGATTTTTTGTTATACTAAAAGTATGTATCTCAGGTCCATTGAGTTGTCTGGTTTTAAATCATTCGCTAAAAAGAGCGAACTTAATTTTACTTCCAAAGTCTCAGCTATTGTTGGGCCGAATGGTTCGGGCAAATCAAACATTGCTGAGGCTTTTCGGTTTGTCCTCGGTGAGCAATCCATAAAAAGTTTGCGGGGGAAAAAGGGTGAGGATATGATTTGGAACGGAGCAGGTGATATGCCGAGAGCCAACAGAGCTAGTGTTAAAGTGGTTTTTGATAACAGCTCCAAATTTCTGCCCTTAGACTACGAAACTGTAATCATAGAGCGCGTAGTTCATCGCGATTCTGTCAACGAATACATAATAAACGGTTCGCAGGTACGCCTACGAGATGTTGTCGAGCTTCTGGCTTCGGCTCATATCGGCTCATCTGGGCATCACATAATATCGCAGGGCGAAGCGGATAGGATTTTGAACGCTAGCATAAAAGAGCGCAAGAGTATGATAGAGGATGCTCTGGGCTTGAAATTGTATCAATACAAAAAACAGGAGAGTGAGAGAAAACTTGAGAAGACGCGAGAAAATATAAAACAGACGGAAAGTTTGCGGAGAGAGATACTGCCTCACATACGGTTTCTGAAAAAACAGGTAGAGAAATTCCAGAAGGCAATCGAGCTTAAAGAAGAGTTGCAAAAAGAAGCATTGGAGTATTGTCGGCGCGAAGAGGAGTATATAAATAAAACCACGACGCAAATTGCCGAGAACAAGACCCCACTACTACATAAAGAAAAAGAGTTAAGTCATGAACTAGCTCAGGCCAAATCAGTATTAGAAGGAGCAAAAAACAAAGATGAAGTTTCAAAAGAGTTGATACGGCTTGGACACGAGCTAACGAAAGTCAGGGATGAGAAAAGCAATCTCTTCCGCGATACTGGTCGGCTAGATGGCGAGATAGATTCGCTTATAAAGATGGTAAAGAAGCAGGAGGAGTTGGCGCACTCTATGGAGCACAAGACAGTTTTACTTTCTTCCGTGGAGTCTTTGTCAGAGAAAATTGAGAATAAAATAAAAGAGGCAAAATTCACATCCGATGTGGAAAAGTTGCTGGAAACATTGGATGAAGTATCGGCCTTTCTTTCTGACTTTATAGACCACAACAAAGACAAAGTAGATAATTCGCTTTTGGCAGATGCGCATAAAGATATAGAAAATCTGAAAGAATCAAAAAGGCGGATAGAAAACAAACTAGATGAGATTAAAGCTAGAGAAGAAGAATTGTCAGCTGAACACAATAAATTGCAGAGTAAAATAGAGAAAGAAAAAGACTCAAACAGAGATGCCGAGAAAACTGTTTTTCGTATAATGGCAGAGTCGCAAGAGGTCAGGTCAAGACTTCACGAATTGGGAGCCGAAGAGACGACCCTAAATTTAGTTCGAGAAGATTTCAAGAGAGAGCTGACGGAGCTTGGTCATATGCTCGGAACTCGTGTTTTACATTTTTCAGCCCTAGGTGAGACCTCGGGCTGGGATTTTAATGAACCAAGAAGTTTTCAGAAAGAACGCAGACGCAAAATAGAAAAAATAAAAATTCGTTTGGAGGATGCGGGAGGTGTGGGTAGCGCAGAAACAGTGAAAGAATACACGGAGACAAGTGAGAGAGACGCTTTTTTGGAAAAAGAATTAGCTGATTTGGAAAAATCAGCTACGTCACTTACAGAATTGATTTCTGATTTGGACGAGCGCCTTTCGACAGAATTCAAAGCCGGCGTGGAAAAAATAAATAAACAATTCAAAGAATATTTTGCTCTTATGTTTGGCGGAGGGAGCGCAGAACTTTCTGTCCTTAGGCCTATGAAAAAATCTTCCCCTAGGGGTACCCTAGGGGAACTAGGCGAGATGGAGGAGGGGGAAATTGCTCCAGTTGAAGTTGAAGAAGAAGGGATAGATATAGAAGTAAGCCTGCCGAAGAAAAAGGTAAAGGGTCTGATGATGCTCTCCGGTGGCGAGAGAGCTTTGACATCTATCGCTTTGCTTTTCGCTATGTCTCAAGTCAATCCTCCACCATTTATTGTTCTAGATGAAACAGACGCGGCACTGGATGAAGCCAATTCAAAAAAATACGCCGACATGCTGGAAAATCTTTCTAAATATTCTCAACTAATTGTCATTACTCACAACCGCGAAACAATGTCCCGTGCGGGAATACTTTATGGTGTGACAATGGGTCTTGGTGGTGGTTCAAAGTTGTTGTCCGTCGCCTTTGAAGAAGCTTTGGCAGTTGCTAAGTGATTTATATAAAACGATAGGGCGGCGCTTGCGCGTCGCCCCTTGTTTCCACCCTCAGTGTACGAGCTCACGACGTTTCTGGCCATCTTTCTGACCATAACGTTTGCTCTGTACGCTGAGCGAGTTGGATACGAGGACCTCGTCCCACGTCACGAACACCGTGACGTATTTCTTGGATTTCCTCGACCAACGCTGTACTTCCATACCACCCCACGACATCGCTTTGCGAACCGATTCCTGTTGCATTCTGGCTCCTTGTCTATGGGTTCCCAATTAATAGGATACCATGATTGTCACCATAAGACAAGGCAACTAGCTCTTACCTGTGGATTATTCTACAATCGTATAGTCCAAAACTCGTCTCTCTATATCCGCCGCTACCACCTTGAATCTGACGGAATCGCCGAGTGTAAATTTTTTCCCAGTTTTTTCACCTTTCAATGTGTAGTTTTTTTCATCTAGTGTGTAAAAATCATCTGGCAAGTCTCGCAGTTTAACCATACCTTCGCATTTTGTTTCTTTCTCTTCTACATATATGCCCCACTCGGTTACTCCCATTATAGTTCCATCAAAAATTTCTCCGACATGCTCCTGCATGTACTCAACTTGTTTGTATTTTATTGAAGCGCGCTCGGCATCACTGGCTTTTTTCTCAAGCTCACTGGATTGCAAACAAATTTCCTCAAACTTTTCATATTCGTTCTGTTCTATTTTTCCACCTTTTAATTCTCGTTCTAGGAATCGATGGACTAACACATCCGGATATCTTCGTATAGGTGAAGTGAAATGGGTGTAATAAGCGAAAGCCAAACTGAAATGACCAATATTTTTTGTGGAGTATGTGGCCTTTGCCATACTGCGTATGGTTGCCGTGTTTATAAGCTCCTCGTTTGGAGTGCCTTTGACTTCTTTTAGCAGAGCATTCAAGTCTTTTGATGTTACCACCCCATCTTTATTTTTCAAATCAAAACCCATTGCTTTCAAAAAAATTGCTAGATTTTCTATTCTTTCTTTGTCAGGAGAAGGGTGAATACGATATACAGATTGGCTTTTTACCCCAGAGGTCTTGCCTATGGGGTTGTTTTGAGAAAGGAAAATAAATTTGGCCACAGCGCGGTTGGCCAGTAGCATAAATTCCTCCACAAGTTTGTGCGTTTCCAGACGACTTTTTTTATAGACGCGAATTGGCTTACCTGTTGAATCAAGTTCAAACTTTACTTCTTCCGTTTCAAAGACCATGGCCCCATTGTTTATTTTTTTCTTTTCTAGTTTTTGGGCGATTTCTTTTAATTTTCGTAACTCTTTTTGATATGGTCCATCCATCTCACCGTCAATGACTTTCTGTGCGTCTTCATATGTGAAGCGTCTATGGCTGTGTATGATGGTCCTACCGAACCATTCATCCAAAACTTCTCCTTCACCCGTCATTGTAAAAATTGCTGAAAATGTGAACTTGTCCTCGTCCGGATTTAGAGAGCATAAGTCATTTGAAAGTATTTCCGGAAGCATGGGTATGGTGCGATCCACTAAATACACCGACAATCCGCGTTTTTCAGATTCACGATCGAGAGCTGTTTCAGGGGTTACAAAATATGAAACATCTGCGATATGGACACCTATTTCGTATCTATTTTCTCCTAGGTCTTTGAAAGAAATAGCGTCGTCAAAGTCTTTTGCGTCTATGGGGTCTATTGTCATGGTTGCAGTACCGCGCATATCTCTTCGACTCTTAATCTCAGTCGTAGCTTGCGCCTTATACCGTCGGTTTATCTTATCCGCTTCTTCTTCAACTATGGTAGGGAATTCAACACGAAAACCTCTTTCTAAAACGATAGCCTCCATCTCTGTATTATTTTCTCCCTTTTTTCCTATGACTTTTACAACCTTACCTTCCAAAGTTTCCCAATTAACAATTTTTACCAAAACTTTGTCATTGTCTGAAACTTTACTTTCTGCGGGGATGGTAATATCTACATAAAGTCTTTTGTCGTCTGGCACGACGAAAACTCCTCCATTTTTCTTAACAGTGCCGACGAATTCGTCTCTTGCTCTCTTTATTATTTTTATAACCTTGCCTTGCTCTCTGTTGCGTATAGTCTCGCCTGTAAGGGCAATCTCCACAGTGTCTCCATGGAGTGCGCGGTTTATATTTTCCGGCTGTATTTCTATGCTGTCCTTGCGTACACCTGCCTTGCCGGTAGGCAGGTCGGTAATACTAAAAAAACCAACACCTTTCGTGTTGATGCTTATTGGACCAACAAAAACTTCCTTTTCCTTAGTCATTTTTACAACTATAACACAGTTGCTCATTTTTTGTAATTCTGTTATGATGCCAGAACCTAATTATGTTAAAGATACGACTTCAAAGAGTTGGTCGGGTGCACGAGCCGTCTTTCAGGCTTGTTTTGACTGATTCAAAAAACTCCACAAAGAGCGGAAAGTTCTTGGAAAATCTCGGCAACTTTGACGCTAGGAGAGGGGAGAAGGCGGAGTTCAAAGCGGATAGAATCAGACACTGGGTGTCCGTTGGAGCTCAAGTTTCACCGACAGTTCACAACTTGCTTGTAAGCAGGAAAATTATAGAAGGTAAGAAAATAAATGTTTTGCCTTTGAAGAAACCAATTGTCAAAGAAAAGGTAGAGGAAGTAAAAGAGGCCCCAGTACCAGAGCAAAGCTCGTTACAGGACGAGGCCCCAGCCGAGATAGCGCCTGAGGCGCTATCTGAAGACCCAGCTCCTGCGGCAGAACCTGTTGAGGAAGTTGCAGTAGAAACTCCTGCCGAGCCAGTGCCAGAAGTCACTGTTGCTTAGATTGTTTTTTTTGATAAAATAGTACTGTAAGTAATTACCAGTTAAGATAGAAATACTTTTATGGAAACAGATGTAAAATTTTTAGAATTTGTTGTAAAGTCGTTAGTTGAAAAGCCAGAGAGCGTTAAGATCGTTCGTACAGTGGACGAGATGGGAGTTTTGATGACTCTTGATGTTGATAAAGACGATATGGGCAAAGTCATAGGGCGAGAGGGAAACACAGCCAAGGCTATCCGCACACTTTTGCGCGTTGTCGGTATGAAAAATAACTCACGAGTGAATTTGAAAATAAACGAACCAGCGGGTGGTGAGAGTGAAGTACGAACTTCAGCCACAAAAAGTTTGGATGATGCAATGTCAGATTTGAAGTTATAACTTTCAATTCGTCACTTGGCGGTTTCACCGCCAAGTAAGAAAAATGGTTTTTTGGTTTGGGTTGCTTATTTTTGATAAGTATGATTTAATACTAGCTAGAGTTCCTTGAAAGGCGAAGAGAGCGTCGAAAAACGCCGTTCTCAACACTTTCTCTGAGAGAAGAACTCTCAGGGCGTTTTGCCGAGGAATTGTTCGGGAGAATGACGATGAATCACGAGCTCGTTTCTTGGGCACTGGCCGGAGCTATCCTTGTCCTGTTTCTGGTTTTTTGTATTTTGCTCGCTATGTTCAAAACTAAGCGAACAGAGTGTGTGGATCTAAGAGATAGGTTTCTGAATGTGGAGAGTAAACTTGAATCTTTGAGAAAGTTTGAAAGCAATCTAAACTTTTTCATCAACACCTTCCTCGATCAAGGACAAGTCGACAAGGTCCTCTCGGCTCTGGCTCTTGAGTTCTGGAAGGCTTGTCAACAACAAATCAGTCTTCAGCAGAGACCTTGGTTGGAGATTGAGAAGGGCCTTGAGGAAATGCAGAGTGAATTGGGCGAGATGAGGGAGAATGTTCTTATCAGAAAGAAAGCTTTCTGGGATGCTCACGGAGCAGCTGGTAATCGTGGATTCAAGATCCATGGTTCATCTCAGGACTACTTGCCCGCCGATGTTGGTCCAATGAAGGTGGCCTAAGCTTCGCTTCGGCGCCTGTTCAAGGAGGGGGACTGTCACCCCTCTTTTTTTGTGTGCAAAAACTGGTCAACCTGCCACGTTGACCAGTTTACCTAGTCTTAAGTTTGTGCTATAAATAAATTATGACTTTTCACATTATTACATTATTTCCAAAAGCCTTCGACTCATATCTAAATGAGTCTATTATTGCGCGGGCGATAAAAGATAAGAAAATAAAAGTACAGTTTTACAACCCACGAGATTTTACAAAAGATAAATGGCGACGGATTGACCAGAAGCCATATAGCGGCGGGCCGGGGATGGTTATACAAGCTGAACCGGTTATAAAAGCCATCGAAAAAGCACTTGGACGCGGGGCGTCCAAGTTGAGAAGAAAAGTGAATGTTATTTGGTTTTCTCCGGCCGGGAAGCAGTTTGATACGGCGTATGCAAAAAAGACAGCCAAGAAATATTCAGACATAATTTTAATTTGCGGAAGATACGAAGGTATTGATGCCCGAGTAAAAAAAATTTTCAAAACAGAGGAAATTTCTGTCGGACCATATGTTTTAACCGGTGGTGAATTGCCCGCTATGATTTTTGTTGATTGTGTGGCAAGGCAGGTTGAGGGTATCTTAGGTAACTTTTCATCTCTGGAAGAATCGCGCATCTCATCTCATGATGTTTACACTCGTCCAGAAGTTTTTGAGTACAAAAAAAATAAATATCGTGTACCAAAGGTTCTTCTCTCTGGTCATCATAAAAAGATAGAGAATTGGAAAGTGAAAAAGAAGTAAAAGATAAAAACTTGTTTTAACAGACATACACCTAACTCACGCTATAGCGTATGATAAGTGTATGATCACTTGGCGGTGAAACCGCCAAGTTGAATGGAAACCATTAAGCGAGAAAATATTTTTGAAATGAAAACCGTCCCTCCAACGGTTTTCGTTGAAGAGACGGGTTACTCTAACTAATTGGTCAACCTGGCAGGTTGACCAGTCGGTGTTGGCCGAGCTAACGGCCGTTAATGGTTTTTATGCGTAAGAATCCGCAGAGCTCGTGCTCGATTGCGCATTCCAGACACTCTTCCAGAGGATCAAACGCCACTTCATCGCCATCTCTCAGCCGACAAAAACGTTCAATGTCTGGATGTCCTGGTCGCACCGGCAAAACGAATCCGAGATGTGACCATGATAGGTGTCTGAAACACATGACGGCCGAACCTTCCTTGAGCATGATTGGACCATCCACGCGATACATGCTCAGAGCCACTTTCTTGGCTCGGAGCACACTTCGCTTGCTGGCGCTCAAGGCCCACTTCTTGTGGCCGAAGAGCAGGAGTGTCACAGGTCCGAGTGTAACTAGTGCGAATACGATGAAGATCGGATAGAAGATCCCTGCCGGTGTGTCGCGAAGAACTTGGTGGATCTCACGGAGTCCTTGCTTTCCAGCGGGGGTTTGCATGAGATACAACTGAGCTCCGACTATTACGACCAGACATGCTACAGCGACGATACCGGCGACGATTTTTTTGGTTTTCATCTGACCTCCAATTTCGTGACGTTCTTGCCACGAATTTCCGTTTCTTATATTATAATATTAAAAGATATTTGTCAACTATCATGTTGAAGTCCTAGGTTGTTACAATAACTGAATGCTTCAATCTCAAGCTCTAGATATTTTGAAAATGGGCAAGAATGTTTTTCTGACTGGTCCTGCGGGCAGCGGAAAAACTTTTGTCTTGAATTCTTACATCCAATATCTCAAATCCCACGCGGTTGATGTGGCTGTGACAGCATCAACCGGTATCGCCGCAACGCACCTCGGTGGTGTGACAATACATTCTTGGTCAGGGCTTGGTGTTCGAGACACTTTGACCGACTATGACATTGATGACTTGATGCAGAGGCAATATCTCTACAAAAGATTTGATAGGACAAAAGTTTTGATTATTGATGAAGTTTCCATGTTGCACCATTTTCGACTGGACCTCATAGAGTGGATTTGCCGGCAGATGAAGCATAATGAAAAGCCATTTGGCGGAATGCAAATAGTTTTGTCTGGGGATTTTTTTCAACTTCCGCCTGTAACGCGTGGCGATGTTCTTGAATCAGAATTTGCTTACAAAGCCGAGAGCTGGCTAGCGTCAAAATTTACTGTTTGTCACTTGTCTGAACAGCACCGCCAGAAAGATAATATTTATCTTTCTATATTAAATGCTATAAGAGAAAATAAAGTTTCCGGAAAGGTAATTGAACTTTTGAAAACTCGCTTAAACAAGGATCCGGACAGTGGCAAGGAATCAACACGGCTCTACACACATAATATAGATGTCGATGTGGTTAACAAAAAACATTTGAGTTTGATAAATAGTGCTGTTAAGAATTATCACATGACAAGCAAGGGTTCGCGAAACTTGGCCGAAGCTCTGAAAAAAAGCTGTCTGTCGCCGGAAGTTTTGGAATTGAAAAAAGGAGCGCGGGTTATGTTCACAAAAAATCATTTGGAGGGAAGGTATGTCAACGGAACTTTGGGCGTAGTGGAAGATTTTAATTCTTTCAACGATCCGATTATCAGGACAAACAGTGGAATAATTTTCTCCGTGACGCCCCAATCGTGGAAAATAGAGGAGGAGAGCAAAGTCAAGGCGGAAATCTCGCAGTTGCCTTTGCGTTTGGCTTGGGCTATCACGGTCCACAAAAGTCAGGGCATGTCTCTGGATGCTATGGAAGTGGATTTGTCCAAATCTTTTGTTCGAGGCATGGGTTATGTGGCCCTGTCGCGTGTGCGCTCTCTCGAGGGTATGAAACTTCTCGGTTTTAATGACATGTCTCTGGAAATTGACCCAGAAGTTTTGGAAATGGACAGACAATTTCGCAAACAGTCCGAAATGTCAAGGCGTCACCTTGATATGATATCGAGAGAGGAGATTGTTGAGATACAAAAGGCGTGGATGAAAAAGATTGAGCCAGACGAAAAGATACGAATAAAACGGAAGGAAAAAATAACCAAAAAAAGTACGGAGCAATTGACAGCAGAGTTACTTGTGCAAAAGTTATCTCTGGATGAAATCGCAAAAAGACGGGCGGTTACTTCTGAGACAATTATTTCTCATGTTGAAAAGATTTTAGAAAGAAAAAATAAAGATTATATTCCGGACATTGAGCATCTTCGTTATGAGTTAAAAAGAAGTGAGATGGATGATATACATGAAGCTTTCAAAAAAGTTGGAACGCAAACTTTGTCTCCAATCTATAACTATTTAGAAAGCCAAAAAAAGAAACCAAGTTATTTGAAAATTCGTATCGCTAGACTTTTTCTGTAAGGTGTGATATGGTAAAAAAAGAAGGAGAGCCCTAACAGATGACTACACTTGTTTCGCATAGTTCGCTAAGCGTCGTTCCGGTCGTCATCTTGCAGCCCCTCGAGCAGGCCTACCAGTACTGCTATGAGGAGCTCAAGATGTCCGAGTTCGTTCTGTTTCGGAATGTTGTCCTGACAATCAGCTCGATCAATGCCGAGTCGTCAATCTACCCAGACATTCCCCAGATGCTGGCCGTTGGGACCGTTTTCGATGGCAAAGACGAAGTCACCGATGATTTCGTTCAGCGGGCTAGGGTCAAAAACCCGAAACTTCGGGTCGTCAGCTTCTGGAGCCTCGTGCCCGTAACGGTCGGAGTCGGACTGTACGACGCGATCATCGAGAGGGGTCGCGAGGGGCGGTTCTGTGATCTCCTCCTCGAAGAGATGCGACGGTTCCGCACCGGCGTTTAGGTTGCCGACGTCACCGTATATTCCATGGCCGTTCATCCGAGAGGGTGAACGGTCGCTTGTTTTATATCAATAATGAAAAAATATATTTTAATCTGTAGTGGTTGTTTTGTTTTTTACTCATGTTACTATCCTAAGACGGTCGCATAAAGATAGTAACATCGTAAAGGTTGATGTGAAAGTTGATAACTAAATTGTTTTGGTTTTTGTTGGTTGGTAAGATTAATACCAACATGAAAATTTCTCACCTGTTCTTTTTAGTTCTTCTGGTTTTATTTTTTCCTCAAATTATTTCTGCTGATGTTTCAAATACGGCTAGCACGGATACTTTGTCAGATACGGTGCTGTGTTCGGGGGCGCAGTCGGGAAATTATAAGGGCTATCAGTATCTCGGTCAGGGTTTGTCGGGGAAGTTGTCGCAAGTGGATATAAAACTTCTGAACGCTGGACCTGTGTATTATGGCAAAAGGGTTAGCATGAATATATATCAGAGTGACACTTATCTTAATAATTTTAGCGACATTATTTTGGCAAATCTGGTCTGGCAACAAGGCAACACATTTAGCAATTCTTTCAATATAAACAGCTTTGATGGTATCGTGGTTTTCAGTTCTCCCGACTTAGGTTCTGATTACAATTTCATACCAGCCAAACATTATTATTTAGTGCCGACATTTTACACTTCTGATGCGGGTAGTATATGTCAGGTGTCATATCTCTACGGTTCTCTCGACTCCAACTCATTTACATTTGGTGAGTTTAAAACTGATGCATTTGTCAAAGATATTTATTTTAAGCTGTACGGATTGTCTCAATCACTTTTCACGGCGCATTCTAGTGTTTTGTTTCTTCCAGGTGTGGAGTCGAGTCGGTTGTATAAGCAGAGAGGTGTGACATGCACAATAAACTGCGAGGACCAGCTCTGGGAGCCAAACCTGAACAGCGATGCCGAAGTGCTTTTCATGACAGAGGATGGCAAGAGCGTGGATGACAGCATTTACACTCGCGATGTTGTGGGTGAGGCATATGGGACGCTGAATATTTATAAATCTTTTGTAAATAAGATGGGTGAGATGAAAAGTGTTGGCACGATTGCCGACTATTCTTCTGTGCCGTACGACTGGCGACTGTCGTTTGAAGATGTTTTGGCAAGTGGGAAAAAAATAGGTGAGGAGAGTGGCGCGTCAAATATTTCATATTTGAAATCCACCAGCACGCCCTATATTTTACAAGTACTTGGAGGCCTTGCCTCCAAGTCGCAAAATGGCAAAGTGACTATCGTGGCGCATAGTAATGGCGGACTTTTGGCTAAGGCCTTGCTCAAAAAACTTGCCGATACAAACGACCCACTTTTGGCTAAAATTGATAAATTAATTTTAGTCGCCGTACCTCAGCTCGGAACGCCATCAGCCATCACAGCTTTGCTAAATGGGTATGACCAAGGAATACCATTTAGTATAAGTCCGATTTTGTCTAACAAAACAACAAGACAGTTGGGACAAAATTTGCCGAGCGGATATAACTTGCTACCAAGTGCGAGCTATTTTACAAGTGTCAGCACGCCCGTGGTGATGTTTGACGCCTCAACTACACCGGACTGGATTTCAAAATATGGCGCCAGTGTCGGTTCGCAAGGTGGACTGCACACATTTCTGACTGACTCATATGGGCGTGTGGCAAGTTCAAGTAGTGACACAGACAACCCAGTTTCTCTGCGAGATAATCTTCTGACCAGTGCTGAAGCTCAACATGTATTGCTTGATTCTTGGATTCCGCCGGCCAGTATGGAAGTTGTAGAAATCGCCGGTTGGGGAATACCGACAACAGTCAGTGGGGCAAAATATTCCAAAAAAGATGGCAAAATAAAACTAGAGCCAAAGTTCACAATAGACGGCGACGGCACAGTTGTAACCCCCAGCGCCCTGTGGACAAATGGCGTGGCAAGCACGACGAGGTATTGGGTGGATTTGAAAAATTATAATGTTTTATCAAATAGACTGGCAGATGGACATGTTCTAAAAATAAAACACAAAGATGTTTTAGAAATACCAGAACTTCTTACTTTTGTCACAAATGCAATTGCAAGTACCACATCTGCTCTCCCAACTTATTTTTCTACATCATCTCCTAGTTTTTCTTCCTTGCGACTTATTTACTCACTTCACTCCCCACTGACCCTAGACATATATGACAATCTCGGTAATCACACAGGCGTCTCAACAACAACAGGAAAAATAGAAGAACAAGTAGCGGGAACATATTTCTTACAGTTTAGAGATGTGAAGTATATTTTTACAAACACCACTACTCCCATAAATATAGTTATGTCAGGATATGATTCTGGAACATTTACATTTACGATTGAGCAAAAGCAGGGTGACAATACTATTTCAACTGTAATATTTCAAGATATCCCAACCGCTACAACGACAAAAGTAACGATGTCTGTAGCGGGGGATATAAACACACTCTCAAATCTAAAGGTTGATTCAGATAATAACGGAACAACGGATATTACTTTAGCACCTGTGATTGGAAGTATTGTGACATATACTCCACCAGCGCCTATTGTGATCATTCCACCTCCAGTTACAGTGAGTCAACCAGTAGGCAATGGTCCGCCAGTGGCTCAAACTCAAAATATCCAAATCCAAATTTCCACGACAACAGAAATCACAAATATCGCTACTAGTTCTATCATTATTTCTACTTCTTCGCTAAAGCTACGAAGTACAGGCACAACCACCCCAGTAGTTGCATTTCAAAGGTCTGACCTTAAAAAGGATTCCAAAGGTCAGACCTTGGGGACCAAAACCGTAGAAACAAAACCAAAAGAAACTCCAATCGAAGTAAAGCTGAACAATCAGACAGCTCAAGTTGTATCATCCAACCCGCAATACATTTCTTGGTACATAAATTTATGGAAAAAAAGTGTCAATTGGCTTGTAGCTATATTTAAATGAAATTGATATTATTAGCTAATCAATTTTATGAATAAAAAGGTCATGGTAATTATTTCATTGATTGGAGTATTGTCTTTTATAGTATTTTTATTTGCTACAAAGCTTGGTATTTGTAGTATAAATTCTTCTTGTATATTTACGACTGACCCAATCGCTGAAACTTTACTTATCTTTATCCCTGTTTTTATTCTTTCTCTCATAACACACAAACTTAAAAATGAAACTTTCCAAGCATGGCTTAAATTTTCTTATGTTTGGATTCCACTAACTATTATCTTGACTCTTCTTGTTCCAGAATACAGCAACAGTCTTGTTCCGGTAGAAAAAGCTGGAGTTTCCTTCCTCATGTCCGCTCTCTTCCTCCTCATCTCCCTCATAATAATCATCAAAAAATCTTTCTTTTCTAAAAAATAGTTATCCACACTTGCATGGAAGGACAATCTTCATATATAATAAATCTGCGACAGGTTTTGGTTTAGTAATAACAGATATGGAAATATTAGGTATAGCCAACAGAAACTTACATAAGTCGCTTGTAGAGACCACGGCATCAGTTAAACCGATGTCGCAATCAGTTGAGCTATAATATTTTCATATTATTACTTCCCTGATGTCGTGATCTTTGTAAGCGACTTTATTGATATCAAAAACACCCCTTATGGGGGCAGTATGCGGCGAAGAACTGGTTGCGATTGCTTTTTGGCGGATAATTACCGCAGGAAGTTTTTGCAAGACTTCCAACGAACAAGGCCTTGTTCAATCAAAATGTTTTGTTCTTAGCTTTATAATGCCTCCTCAGGGGTGTTTTTATTACCACGACCTTTTATGTATCTAAATTATACTACCGATAGATACGCAAGCATAGTCCGCACCTGTTGAAAAGTCAATATCACTAAATAGACCTCCCACCCAGTAGACAAAAATCAAGACTTATCCACACCTAGTTTATTGACTAGTGAACTAAGGTTCACTTATAATATTTATACACAAGCCGGAAAAATTAACAGTTATTTGTGTTAAAATAATTTTATGTCATTAATTACTATACCCCAAGCCTCAAAATGGGCATCAGATTTTCTTGAGAAAGAAGTTTTGCCAACAAATATTTCTTACCTTGTACAATACGGCAAAGTAAAAAAACATGGAGAGAACGGCTCAACAATGGTTGACTTGAATGATTTAAAGAAATATTACGATTCATATAATGGCAAGCGTGAAGTAAGTTGGAAAAAAAGTCTAGGCAATGATTTAAACTGGACTCTTTCTTTTGATAATTTAAGAGAAGTAGATACTACAAAACATGTACACCGACTTCACCCATACAAAGGTAAATACATTCCACAACTTGTTGAATATTTTATAGACAATCACACTGACGATTTTAAAAAAGAGGCTTATTTCAATACTGGCGATATTATTCTCGATCCGTTCTTGGGCTCAGGGACAACAATTATCCAGTCGTTAGAGATGGGTATTCATTCTATCGGCATAGATGTCTCGGAGTTTAATTGCATGATTTCAAGTTGTAAGGCAACTCTCTATGATGACGAATATTTACAAAAAGCTATCAAAAAACTAATTGCTTCATTAGATTCTTTTGAGCACGACAATAAAATTCAAGATTTTGAAAATGAACTTCTGGCAGAACTTGCAAAATTCAACCTCATACATTTTCCGGGTTCTGACTTCAAATACAAAATCAATCAAGGAAGTTTTGATGAAAAGGAGTTTTCTATCGAAAAAGAGCGTGAATTTTTACCTATTTATCAAAAATTACTCAAAAAATACTCAATCAAATTAAAACAGGACAAGTCGGACTCTTTCCTTGATGTTTGGTTTATGGATAATGTTCGTCGAGAGATAGACCATGTTTTTCAAACAATAAAACAAGAGAAGGATGTTAAAACTAGAAAAATGCTCGCTCTTATTTTGAGCAGAACAATTAGGTCATGCCGTGCAACTACACATAGCGACTTAGCGACTCTTAAAGAACCACAGCTCACGACCTATTACTGTTATAAGCACAAGAAAATCTGCAAGCCTCTTTTCTCGATAACAAGCATGCTTAATCGCTACGCGCTTGATACCTTGAGTAGAATTAGAGAATTCAAAAGATTGCGCAAGCCCGTCCATTATTCTGTATTAGCTGGTGACTCAAGAGTTGTAAATATTTTTGAGAAAATAGAAAAGCAAAATCCAGAATTTTCTAAAATTCTAAAAAAGCAAAAAATAGCTGGTATTTTTTGCTCACCTCCTTATGTTGGACAAATTGACTACCATGAGCAACACGCCTACGCTTATGATCTTCTTGGATTTAACCGCAAGGATGATTTGGAAATCGGTCCATTGTATAAAGGGCAAGGACAAGAAGCTCGCCGGTCTTATACTCAAGGAATAGTTGATGTCTTGAGTAATTGCAAGAAATACCTTAAAGATGACTACGATGTTTTCCTCGTTGCAAATGACAAATATAATTTATACCCAGAAATTGCTGAAAAATCTGGTATGAAGGTTGTAAATCAATTTAAACGGCCCGTATTGAATCGAACAGAACGAGATCGAAACCCATATTCAGAAATAATTTTCCATCTTAAATCAAAATAAATTTATGTCTCTAAGTCAAGATCAAAAAAATAGAATTAGCGAAATCGTTAAAGATATCTTGTTAAGAAGAATCGAGAATTTTCCGGAAACTGGTGCCCAAGTTCGTAACGCACCTTTTCATGATGCTTTTCTAGAATGTTTTAAAGATAAACTCAAACCCCTTAATGTAGAAACTCCATATTTAATTGCCATTGCAAGTTGGTTGCATGGCTTAAATACAACTCTTGGATCAGGATTCGAAAATATATCTTATATTTTGTCAGGAGGGTATAAGAGAAAATTTACAGGCTCATACGCATTAAAAATAAAATTAACCCAAGCTTCTAGTATAGAGAATATTATTCGTGATTTAAAATCTGGTAACCATAAGCCTGATTTGAAGCGTGAAAATGACTTAGTGTTTAACTACTCGGTCTCTGATGCCGAGGTTGATTCACTGGGATTTACGGTGGATTGTTTTATTGAAAAGAAAGACGAAATTATTGCCATAGAATTAAAGTCTGTTCGTCCAAATTCTGGGGAAGGACGAGGGGAAAAACAAAAAATACTATATGGCAAAACAGCACTAAAATTATTATACCCCACGAAAGATATAAAATTCTTTGTTGGTTTTCCTTTTGACCCGACTTCTCCAACAGCGACTGAATATGATAAAAACAGATTTTTCAATTATCTTATAGAGTTTAAAAAATTCTTTGCTCACGAAGAAATACTTATTGCTGGTGAATTGTGGGATTTTCTAAGTGGTGGCAAGAATACAATGAAAGAAATCTTAAATATAATTACCCAAACCGTGTTAAAAGTTAGAGGGTAAGACATTTTTAGACACCATACTGTTTATAAAATAGAAGAATAATATGAAAAATATACAAATGTCACAAAAGAAACTCAATAAGATGCGTAAACTTTATGATTATTTTTATGAAATTTATGGAGATAGTGAAACAATATGGAATCTCGATGATTTAAATGAGATGCGTAGGGTCGGACAAAAGTTTATGGATGCTTTTGCAGTTAATTTTAATAGATTGCATGCTTAATAGTTTCCCGAAAAAAATTACAGATAAATTCACTTACCATTTTTCTGTAAAAGAATTTGGTCTTTACGCCATTACTTTGGTGGCCAGTTGTCGTTCTGGTCAGCAAATAGGCCAAGGTGGTGGAGAAGATTTATGGGTGGAAATTGACGGTCGCAAATTTCGCGAAGTCCCAGCTCTTGCCAAACCACAGTATCAAGATATACCACTTTCGTGGAATGGTTCGCAGTTAAAAGGTTTAGGCAAAACCGTTGTGTTTTTATTACTCTTAGATTTAGATAATCATCAGGTTGAGTTTATCTCAGATAAAGGAGCGATAATAGAAATAGAACCACAAATAAAATTAATAACTGATTACAAAAATATCCAGTTTGATATAGGACAAAAAGCTGAAAATGGTGACCGAAGATCATGGTTCACATTTGCTTTAATTGATTTACCTCTGAAAAGTTTTTCTGCCGATATCACAGTAAATTATCGTTTTCGTGATAGTGATGATGTGAAATTATTAGTTGATAATATGGTGAAGAAAAATACTTTTTCTATATTACACCGCGATTGGCTATGGTCAGCAAATATACTAACCAAGATATTTAAAAAAGAACGACAAAAGAAGACTTTTGAGGAAAATCTACCAAAAGACATCCATTACATTGATTTTTGGGCTGATAGAACTCCTATACTGCATGAAGTTGTGTTAGATTTAGGTGTGAATGAAATTAAGAGGATTTCTACTATGGAAAATCCGAAATGGACTGGAAAATTTGAAGATGATACGGAGTTGATTATTATGGCAAGAATGATATTGGGCGAGGGAGAGAATCAAAAAAAAGAAGCAAAGATTGGTCTTGGACACAGCGTTCTTAACAGAATAAAAAAACATAAAAAACATTGGGGTTATACTATTCACGAAGTTATTCTTAAAGAGTTCCAATATGATTCATTTTGGAATACAGATACCAAAAATAAAGTTAAGGACCCATTACACAACAATGTAAGTAGATCTATTTGGAATGAGTCATATGGGGTAGCGGAAGCTGTGCTTAATGGAAAAGTCACAGACCCGACTTTTGGAGCCACGCATTTTCATACATACAAACATAAAAGTGATTTTCCATGGTGGGCGACAGAAAATAATTTCAAAATTAAAATTGACAAGATTTATTTTTATGAACTGGAAGCATAATTTAAATTGTCGCTTCTTTTTGGTTTTATTTGGGCTTATAATTATTGTTATAGTATTTATCTTTTTTAATACATCCAAGAATCAAAAAAATATTGAATCAGCAATTAAGGAATCTAAAGATTTAAGAGAACTTAAATATGAAAAGTTGTCTCCAGATGGTTTAAATAAAATAATTTTATATTACCTAGCTTTCGATAATAGTCTGTACAGAGATTATTATAGGGATTATTTTGACAATAATATGATTGTTTCAGTAATGGACATGGAAGATGGGAGAGAAAATTATCTGTTTACAGGAGGAAGAATTAGCGAACCAAAATGGCTTGGAAATAAACATATCTTTTTTACTTCTTACTGCGGTTCCAGTTGTCAGGGAATTTATTTGATCAATGTTTTTAATAAAGAAACTAGACTGGGAGTTTTAAGTTATATTACTCAGGGAGATAATAAACCAGTCTATACCCACTTTAAAGATTGGTTTGGTCATGAGTTCAAGTTTAACGGTTGGGTTGATGAAATTAGATCAGATACACTAGGAGATAAGATATATTTAATTTTTTATATGAGAGACGACAAGCGAAAATCCATTGAACCAAAAAGATTTTTATTTACCGGTAATGGGCTTGAAGAACAGAATAATATATAAATAAATTACTAGTCTAATTTAAAACCATGGCAAGAAATAAACCATATGGGGATGGAGCGAGGAAAGGGGAGGTCAAGAAGAGATCACAGGTGGTTAACCCGAAAAATAAGAGGCATGTCAAGGGAAATCGGGCGGATGGGAAGTTTATGGATGTGAAGTTTGATAAAGTGAAGTTCAAAGGTGTGATGAAAGAAAAATAGAGACTTTTCTATTTTTATTGGATTTGTGCTACAATACCGGCAGGTGTCCTTTTACCCCAACGAAGGAGGTGATTGCCATGGGGGAAGTGAAAAAGCGTCGTGAGCTTATGGAGACTGCTCGTGATTTGCTTCTGCTGACTCCGGCCAGTTCTGAAGCTGAAATTCATTCTCTGCTTGACGATGGTCATTACCACTTGAAAGAGCTCAAGGGTCAGTCGCCTTGCAACGAGACTTGGATCTATAGTTTGGAGCAGAGACTAAGAAAAGCAGAACTTCTTCTCGAGCAAAAACAAGCTCAAGTGGCGAGGTGAGGTGATGACGTGTCGTTGGGGAAAGTGTCCGCGCAAGCGTGGCTTTGGTCACAAAAGCGCGGACACTTTTCTATTTATGGCCTTGCCCTGTAGCGTGCTTTGCTCTGCTACGGGGTTATCCACAAGCTGACTATTGACTGGTGTACTATGGTTCACTTATAATGTAAGCATATAAAAATATGAGCGAAGAGAAATACATACAACAAAGAAATAAAATAACCTCCTTTTATCATAAGCACAGACGCATGCCGGGGTACAAAGAAATCATGGAACTTGTGGGGTTCAAGTCCAAAAACGCTGTCTACAAACTTATAAACAAACTTGTCGAGGATGAAGTGGTAGACAAAGATTCCAAAGGCCGGCTGACTCCCATAAAAATATTTGGGGCCATACCTCTGCTTGGTCTTGTCGAGGCCGGCTTTCCGACAAGCGTGGATGAAGACAGATCGGAGTCTCTTAGTATTGATGAATATCTAGTCAGTGGAAATAGAGCCTCCACATATCTATTGGAGGTAAAAGGTGACTCTATGATAGATGAGGGTATAAAAGAAGGAGACTTGGTTCTGGCCGAGAGGCGGGGCGATCCGAAAGACGGCGACATAGTCATTGCCGAAGTGGATGGTGGTTGGACTATGAAGTATTTCAAAAAGAAAGGCAGTTTGGTTTATCTAAAACCAGCCAATAAAAACTATTCACCGATTTATCCACAGTATGATCTTAAAGTTGCGGCCATCGTTAAAGGAGTTATTCGCAAGTATTAAAATGAAATTATTTTCTGAAAGATAGTTTGAGTGATATATAAAGTTTTTTGTAATGTGATATGATTTCTATATTATCAATTAGTCACATAAGAAATTATGAATCAACATAAAGTGGCGGTAACCCTAGGGGTTTTTGCCGGTCTAGTACATCTAGTTTGGGAAGTTTTAATCGCTTTGGGTTTTGCTCAATGGTATTTAGATTTTGTTTTAGGAATGCATTCACTTAACAATCCATACACAGTAGAGCCTTTCAATCTTAGTCGGGGTATTATGTTGGTGATTGTAGCCTGTGTTATGGGTTATGTAGTGGGCTCGGTTTTTGCCTTTGTCTATAACAAAGTCCACAAATAATTTGCAGTAGTTTTGTATACGACGACGCCGCGGAACTTCTTCCGCGGCGATGGGTCTCAATTTCAATTTCAGATTGAGATAGTTCCAGGAAGCTTGGTCGCGGCCTTTATGGCCGCAGCTTCCGGAGTCTCACCCGCAACGACCACTGGTCTATCAGATGCGCTGTCCAGTACGTCTTTGAGGATGATGACATGTCGAGATTCCCCTCCACCTCGACTCTTATCTTTGTAGACGAAGGCTATCCCCGGTCCCAGAATCTGGGCAATCCTCGCTTCGGCATTGATGGTCACGTGAGATCCTCCTTGGAACATGGTCCTCATGCAATATAATGCATACAGGGAAAAAGTCAAGTATAACTAGATGTGGATAAGTCATTTGACTTTATTTGACAGATTACAACCATTTGTATATACTCTAGTTGACTTCATTGATTGAGTTTTGACCGAAGCGAAGCTGGAATATTTTAGTACATTATTGGGCTAATTGGTTTTCAGACTATTTTGCGTTTCAATCGCTAACAAAGCAATACAAAAAATAATAAGCCATTGTAAAATGGTGGTTTGTTGTTTTTTGTCCGTTTTATTTTTATTAGATAAGATTTTGATTTTTTCTTATGAATACAAAAACTGTTCGTCCACAGAAGTTTTTCAGTCGCTTCAAAAAGCCACTGTTACCGACACCGAACTTTGTTGGGTCTCAGCTCGACTCTTTCAAGTGGCTTGTGGAAAAAGGGCTTAAAGAAGTTTTTGAAGAATTCTCTTCCATCAAGGATTATTCAGAAAAGAAATTTACTTTAGATTTCACCGGTTTTGAATTGGCCCAAGCAAAATACGACGAGTACTATGCAAAAGACAACAAACTTTCCTATGAGGCCCCTCTGAAAGTTAAAGTAAAGTTAAAAAACCATATTCTCGGAACAGAAAAAGAGCAGGAAATTTTCATGGCTGATTTCCCGCTGATGACATCTCACGGCACATTTATTATCTCTGGCATTGAGCGGGTTATTGTTCCCCAGCTGGCCCGTTCATATGGTGTTTTCTTTACAGCCAGCGAAGTCAAGGGCCGTAAGCTTTTTGGGGCTAAGATTATACCTTCTAGAGGAGCATGGGTAGAAATAGAAACTGACGCAGAGGGTATGATTTATGTTCGCATTGACCGAAAGAGAAAATTTGCCGGTACGACCCTTTTGCGCGTCTTGGGAGCAAAAGATGATGCGGCCATTAAAAAACTTTTTTCAGGGGATAAATTTGCCGAAGTTGCTGTAGAAAAAACTCTTCTGAAGGATCATGGTAAAACTATTGAAGAAGCATATATTGAGATACACAAGAGATTGCGTGATGGGGATTTGGCCACGGCTGAGAATGCTAGAGAGTTTGTCAATTCTATTTTTGAAGGAGATAGATATGACCTCTCTCCAGTCGGGCGGCATATGTTCAACAAGCGCTTTGGAAAAAAGATGAGTGAAGCAGAACTGAAGAGAAAAACTTTATCGCTGGAAGATGTTGTGACTATTATTTCTCACATTGCTCTTCTCAATAATACTCCGCATGCAGTAGAGGACGACATCGACCACTTGGGCACCAGACGGGTGCGATTTGTCGGCGAGCTTTTCCAGCAAAATATCCGCAAAGGCATGGCCCAAATAAAACGAAATATACAAAACAGAATGTCCACTATCGATACTGATGTCTCGCTTCCGGTACAATTTGTCGCCCCTCGACCGCTCCAAGCTCGTATAAAAGAATTTTTCACAACCAACCAGCTTTCCCACTTCATGGAACAATTCAATCCTCTTAATGAGGCCGAACATTTACGAACATTGTCTGCTCTAGGGGCTGGCGGTTTGAACCGAACTCGAGCCGGCTTTGAAGTTCGTGATGTTCACGTATCTCACTATGGACGACTTTGTCCAATTCATACCCCAGAAGGTCCAAACATTGGTCTGGTTTTGCGTATGGCCATTTACGCTAGAATCAACAGTTTTGGCATGATAGAAACTCCTTACGCAAAAGTAAAAAATGGAAAAGTGACGGACGAGATTGTTTATCTCAACGCCTCCGAGGAAGAAGGCTATGCTATTGCCCACGCCGCAACTCCAGTAGATGAAGCTGGTAAAATAACGGTAGATATTGTCGAAGTACGCAAGGAAGGTGACCCAATAACTGTATTAAAAGATCAAGTTGACTTTATTGATGTTTCCACAAGTCAAGCTTTCTCCATTGCAACCAATATGATTCCTTTTCTAAACCACAACAAAACAGACCGTGCCTTGATGGCCTCAAACATGCAGAAACAGGCCACGCCATGCATCATTCCCGAAGCACCGCTGGTGGCCACTGGTATGGAAGCTAGCGCCATCCGTGATACGGGCCGTCTGCTTATAGCCGCAGAAGAAGGTACGGTAACACATTCGGATGGATTAAAAGTAAGCGTCAAAAATACAAAAGGCAAGGAAACGGTACACAATCTTGTAAGATTTTCACGAACAAACGGATTTACCGCTTTCCATCAGAGACCGAGCGTAAATGTCGGAGACAAAGTCAGAAAAGGAGATATCCTAGCTGATACCAGTGCAAGTGAAAACGGTCAGTCAGCAATAGGCCAAAACATGCTAGTTGCTTTCATGTCTTGGAGTGGTTCAAACTACGAAGACGCTATTATCTTGTCCGAACGAGTTGTAAAAGAATCCAAGTTCACATCCATACATATAGAAGAATTCGTGGTCAATGTCCGAGATACAAAACTTGGTCCAGAAGTGACTACATGCGATATTCCAAACGTTGGTGAAAGTAAACTGAAAAACCTTGCCGAAGACGGAGTCGTTCGAGTGGGAGCTGAAGTTCGTTCTGGCGATATTTTGGTCGGCAAAATTACTCCAAAGGGCGAGACACAACTGACACCAGAAGAGAGGCTTTTGCGTTCACTTTTTGGTGAAAAAGCCCATGATGTAAAAGATACTTCCAAGAGGATGGAGGGTGGCAAGCGCGGACGAATCATTAAAGTCCAGATTTTCTCGCGAGAAAAGGGCGACAAACTTGATTCTGGAATTATAAAAAGAATTCATATCGAGGTTGCTCAACTGCGAAATGTTTCGGTTGGCGACAAGCTAGCCGGACGGCATGGAAACAAAGGAGTTATTTCTCGAATTCTTCCAGAAGAAGATATGCCTTACATGGCCGATGGAACACCTGTCGATGTTATTTTGACTCCACTTGGTGTGCCTAGTCGTATGAACCTCGGGCAGATACTGGAACTCCACCTTGGTCTTGCTGCTCACACACTCGGTTATCAGGCCATCGTTCCACCTTTTACCGGAGCAACAGGAGAAGAAATTAAAGAAGAATTAGTCAAAGCGGGGTTCTCTCCAACAGGCAAGATGCAACTTTTCGATGGACGAACGGGTGAGGCCTTTGAACGTGATATCGCTATAGGATACATGTATATCATTAAACTCCATCACATGGTTGAAGACAAAATCCACATGCGTTCTATCGGTCCGTACTCTCTTATCACCCAACAGCCGCTGGGTGGAAAAGCCCAGAACGGAGGTCAGAGATTTGGAGAAATGGAGGTTTGGGCTTTGCTCGGTCATGGCGCAGCCCACACTCTGCAGGAAATTTTGACTATTAAATCAGACGATATCGTCGGTCGTTCAGCTGCTTTTGATGCTATCGTCAAAGGTTTGCCTATCACCCAGCTCAACACGCCAGCCTCGTTTAATGTTTTACTAAATAATCTTCGTGGGCTTGCTCTGGATGTTCAGATTAAAAAAGGGTCGAAAGAGGAGAAAATAATATAATTTTCAATTATCAATTTACAATTTTCAACCAATGACCAATGTATCAATTTGAAAATTAATTCATTGAAAATTCAATGAAAATTGAGAACTGAAAATTGGAAATTTAATTACTTAAAGAACATGATTAGAACAAGAACAACAACAGATTCAAACGACTTTGAAACCATAGCTCTGAAAATTGCTTCTCCAGAGAAAATTAAAGAGTGGTCTTTCGGCGAGGTTACAAAACCAGAGACCATAAACTATCGTACACAAAGAAGCGAGAAAAACGGCCTTTTTGATGAGAAGATTTTTGGTCCTGATAAAGACTATGAGTGTTATTGCGGAAAATACCGAGGCATTCGTTATAAAGGAATTATTTGCGAGAAATGCGGAGTGGAAATTACCCGCTCCATTGTCCGTCGCGAAAGAATGGGCCACATTGAACTGGCTACTGTGGTCTCGCATATATGGTTTTTGAAATCAATGCCCAGCCGAATCAGTTTGGTACTGGGCATTCCGACCGCAGATATAGAAAAAGTTATTTATTTTGCCGGCTATATTATCACCAAGGTTTCGGAGGAAGATAGGACAAGATATTTGAAGGATTTGGATTCGGAATATAAAGCCAAAGTAAAATCGCTTCAAGATGAAAAAACAAAAGAGGTGGTCAAAGAAATGTTGCTAAATGCCAAAAGAGAAATCGAGTCCATACAAGAAGGCAAGGTCCTTGATGAAGTAGAGTATTACAATTTCGGAATGAAATATGGCACCATGTTTGAAGCTAGTATAGGGGCTGAAGCCATTTACAATATTTTCAAAAAAATTGACCTTAATAAACTTCTGTCTCAATTGAAAGCTGAACTTCAGAAAGCAAGCAATTTAGAATCTGTAAAAATAAATAAGAGGATTGGGGTAATCGGAGCTATGATTAACTCTGATATAAGGCCAGAATGGATGTTTCTTACAAATATTCCTGTTATGCCGCCTGCACTCCGGCCGATGGTTCCTCTGGATGGCGGTCGTTATGCCACATCAGATGTCAACGATCTGTATAGACGAGTCATAAACCGAAATAATAGATTAAAAAAATTAAAAGAGATTTCTGCTCCGGATGTTATTTTGCGAAACGAGAAAAGAATTCTTCAGGAGGCAGTCGATGCCCTGATCGATAATTCCATCAGACACGGCTCGGCATCAGGCGCCATAAATCAGTCGCAGAGACGACCTCTTAAATCCATCGCTGACAATCTCAAAGGCAAGCGAGGCATCTTCCGACAGAATCTTTTGGGCAAAAGAGTGGATTATTCTGGAAGATCTGTAATAGTGGTTGGTCCGGATTTGCACTTGAATCAATGTGGTCTGCCAAAGCATATGGCTCTTGAGTTGTTCAAACCATTTGTTATTTCCGAGCTTTTAGAAAAAGAGCTGGCTTACAATATCCGCGGGGCCAGCAAGCTCATAGAAGATGGCATTCCTGAAGTCTGGGCAATTCTTGAAGATGTTATTTCTACACGATACGTTTTGCTTAACCGCGCCCCAACTTTGCACCGGCTCGGTATTCAAGCTTTCAAACCGATTCTTGTTGAAGGAAATGCTATTCAGGTTCATCCGCTGGTTTGTTCGGCATTCAACGCTGACTTCGATGGCGACCAGATGGCTGTTCATGTGCCGTTGTCCGATGAAGCCCAAATGGAGGCAAGAGAAATAATGGCCTCCGACAAAAACATTTTGAAACCGGGTTCTGGCGATCCTACTGTTTCAGCAAAAATGCTTGACATCGTTCTCGGTTGTTACTGGATGACAAAAGAAATTATGGGGGAAAAAGGCGAGGGTAAATTTTTCTCAACCCCAAACGCCGCTATCACTGCACACGACTTTGGGGCAGTATCTTTCAGGGCAAAAATAAAGATATTAGCCACAGACACAGAGAGGTACAAACAGTTTGAAGGTAAATTGTTTGAGACCACTGTCGGTCGGCTTTTGTTCAACTCTATCTTGCCTCGCGATTATCCTTTTATAAATGGTGAGATTAATCGTGAAAAGATGTCTCTTTTAGTCGACGATCTTATTGAGAAATATGGTATTGAAAATGTGCCAAATATTATAGACAAGATTAAGGCTTTCGGATTCAGATATGCTACGCACTCTGGTGTGACGTGGGGTTTGGATGACATCATCATTCCTGAAGGTAAAAAAGGCATTATTTCCAAAGCAAAAGAAAAATCGGATACTATTGTGGGACACTTTAACCAAGGACTTATTTCCAAAGATGAAAGACTGAGACAAACTATTGAGATTTGGCATGGAGCCAAAGCCGAGCTTGAAAAACTTATGCCAGACACGCTTCCCCAAAATGGTCCTGTTTCTGATATGGTCCTTTCTAAAGCTCGAGGTTCTATGTCAAACATTACTCAAATGGCTGGTATGACTGGACTTATCACCAGTACTACAGGAGAGACTATCGAGTTTCCGATAATATCTTGTTCAAAGGAAGGTCTAACGCCCCTAGAATATTTCATCACTACTCACGGAGGTCGAAAAGGCCTGACTGACACAGCTTTAAACACGGCAAAATCTGGATACCTAACTCGAAAAATGTTCGTTGTGGCCCAGGATACGATTATTACAGAAGAGGATTGCGGTATAAAAGAAGGGGTAATAATAGACAAATATGCAATATCTGGAATAGAAGTTCCTATTGCAAAACACATAAAGGGTAGGTTCCTTTCAGCTGATGTTGTGGGTAAAGACGGTAAAGTTTTATTTAAGAAAGAGCATTTGGTCACAAAAAAAGAAGCTCTAGAAATAGAAAACTCTGGTATAACTTCTGTTTCCGTCAGGTCACCACTGTCCTGCAAAACTTTGAATGGCATTTGCGTTAAATGTTACGGTGTTGATTTGGGCAGAAATAAAATTGTTGAATTGGGCGAGGCGGTTGGTACGGTGGCTGGACAAGCTATTGGTGAGCCGGGTACACAGTTGACTATGAACACTAAACATGCAGGAGCAGCATCAGTTTCCGGCGACATTGTTCAAGGTTTGCCGAGAGTGGAGGAGCTTTTTGAGAAAAGAAAACCAAAAAACCCAGCCGTTGTTTGTTCAGTCTCTGGCACTATTTCAGAAATAAGAGTTACAGATAAAGAAAAAATCATCGTCATTACTCCCTCCCCCTACGGGGGATCTCCCGAAGGGAGAGAAGATAGGACAAAAAGTAAAGATAAGATCGAATATTCGATTTCTCTGAACCGAACTGTTTTGGTCAAAGTCGGCAGTGAAGTTAAAAAGGGCCAAATGATTACTGATGGTTCTGCTGATATAGACGAACTCTTTAAATATGCTGGCAAAGACAAGTGTATTGATTATATAATTCATGAAATCAACAAACCATACGAGCTACAAGGCGAAACCGTTTCTCGAAAACACATTGAGACTATTGTCAGACAAATGTTCTCTAGAAAAAGAGTAAAATCTCCTGGGGATTCGATTTTTTTGGAGGGAGACATAGTTGAGGCAGCATTCCTTGTGGAAGAAAATACTAGACTAAAAGCCGAAGGGAAAGAGGAAGCCAAAGCCGAAGGTGTGGTCATGGGTATCACCGATGTTTCGCTTTCGCGTAAGAGTTTCTTGGCTGCCGCATCGTTCCAGCACACTACGCGGATGCTCATCTCAAGCGCCATCAAAGGCAACGCTGACCAGCTCTCAGGATTGATGGAAAACGTTATTTTAGGACGGCTTATTCCAGCTGGCACAGGTTTCAAAGGAAGCAATAAACAAAAAATGATTGCCGAAATGAGAGCAAATAGGCCGGTTGTGTACGACGAGCGTAATAGATTTCAGTAGAAATTTATCACATGTCATCATCTGTTGATCAAATCAAATCAAAAATAGATATCGTCTCGCTTGTTTCCTCGTACATAAAACTGGAAAAAGCTGGGGCGAATTTTAAAGGCAAATGTCCTTTTCATAACGAAAAGACGCCTTCTTTTTTTGTTTCGCCGGATCGTGGCAGTTATTATTGTTTCGGTTGTCAGGCCAAGGGCGATATTTTCACTTTCGTTCAGGAGTTTGAAGGACTTGATTTCGTAGGTTCTCTTAAAGTCTTAGCTGACAGAGCGGGTGTTATTTTGGAACAATACAATCGCGGAGAAAAGACGGAAAAAGAACGACTCCATTCTGTTTTGGAACAGACTGTCTTTTTCTACCAGAAAAAATTAGATGAAAACTCGGAAGCTTTGAAATATCTACATAGCCGTGGTGTAACAGATGAAATCATTAAAGAATTCAGAATAGGTTTTGCTCCGGCAGAGTGGCGAGATTTGTTTGATTATCTACTAACACGGAGTGTTAGCGAAGGTGATATGCTTGAAGTCGGACTGATCAAGCGCAAGGATACTGCATTACACCGAGGTGAGACCTCGGTAACTTCGGAGTACTATGATACGTTTCGTGGCAGAATTATGTTCCCCATAAATGATTCATCTGGAAGAGTAGTCGGATTTTCGGGGAGGATACTGATTGACGATGATAAATCCCCCAAATATCTCAATAGTCCAGAAACCGCTCTTTTCAACAAATCAGAAATTTTGTTTGGACTAGATAAAGCCAAAAAAGACATTCGATTGAAAGACTATTCTATTTTAGTAGAAGGCCAAATGGATCTGATTATGCTTCACCAAGTTGGCATTACAAACACAGTGGCCTCGTCTGGAACGGCTCTGACAGAAAATCACTTAGTAAGACTTCGCCGGCTATCAAACCGTATAATCATGGCTTATGATGCTGATTCAGCTGGATTTTCGGCCTCAAACCGAAGTTCGCAAATGGCTCTTTCTGTGGGTATGGACTTAAAGCTGGCCAGTTTCCCAGAGGGTAAAGATCCAGCTGATTTAGCCAAAGAAGACTTAAAGAAATTGAAAGATTGCTTCAAAAAAGCCAAGCACATTATAGATTTCTATACCGACACTCTGCTTGAAAAAAAACTTCCATCTCGCCAACTAGGCAAAGAAATACAGAAAAATGTTCTGCCCTATGTAGCTATCTTGCCGAGCGCCATAGAACAGTCACATTTTATAAAAAGTATTGCCCAGAAAACATTTATAAAAGAGGAAGCCATTTGGGATGATTTGAAACAAATTGGCAGTTCTGGTGTATTAACAGACAGTAAAGTAGAAAAATCCCTGCCAGTGAGACGCATTGAATCCATAGAAAGAAAAGTTTGGGGAATAATCGCATGGCAAAAAACAAAAAAAGACTCACAACCAGAAATCGATATTAATGCAATAGAAAAAAGGGCAAACAAAATTTTTGGAGAAAGATCAGTAGAACTTCAAGATAAATATCAAAAAGAAAAGGACTCACTATTATTTGAAACAGAATCGTACTATAATGGTAAGACTAATTTACTAAAAGACATAGAAGAACTTCTCCTAGGACTTGAAGAGGAATATTTGAAGGAAGAGTTTTCTGTGGCTATGAGTAATCTCCAAAAAGCAGAGCAATCAAAAAATGTTAATGAGATTTCAAGATATTTAGAAAAGTGTCAAAGAATTTCACAGAGGATTAATGAGATAAAGAATGAAAAAAAATAAAAAAATAAAAAAGAATAGCGCCAAAAGTAAAAAGCCTGCCAAGAAATTTTTCACACCAAAAATCCGTGCCAAAAAGAAAAATAAATCTTCTCTGGCCATGAATGCTGCCAGAAGTGAAAGCAAAAAATTATCTAGCAAGGGTGGAAAAGCTGATAAACAAGACCAAGGTATGACTCGGCTTCTGTCCAAAGGTAAAGAGCGAGGATATATAACATTTGATGAAATCTTGAAAGAGTTTCCAACCGTTGAAGACGACATAATATTTCTGGACGAACTCTATGAGAAACTTTCTGTCAGTGGCATTGATATTTTGGAAGGAGGTGGATTACTTGAAACTCCATCTGCCGATGATGCTGCCAATAAAAAATATGCTTATGGCCGAACAAGCGAATCTTCATACGATTCTATACAAATGTATCTGAAAGAAATCGGTCAGTACCAGCTTATTTCTGGTGGCATGGAGAAAGAGCTGGCCAAGCGAATAGAAAAAGGTGATACCGAAGCCATAAACCTGCTTGCCCGAGCAAACCTGCGACTGGTGGTTTCTATCGCCAAAAAATATGCTAACCGCAGTCCGGATTTAACACTTCTCGACCTCATACAAGAAGGCAACCTCGGACTTTTTAAAGCCGTTTCCAAATTCGACTGGACAAAGGGCTACAAGTTTTCAACATATGCCACATGGTGGATCCGTCAGGCCATCACTCGGGCTCTGGCCGACCAGTCGCGTACTATCCGGGTGCCCGTGCACATGGTGGAGACTATTGCAAAATACAAGCAAGTAGTCCGTCGGCTTTCCCAAGATCTTGGACGTGATCCTTTGCCGGAAGAGATTGCTGTTGAGATGAATCTTCCCGTGGAAAAAGTTTATACCATAGAGAAAATCGACCAGAGTACTCTGTCGCTTGAAAGTCCGATAGGGGAGGATGGTGATGAAAGTAAATCCAAGCTGGGAGATTTTCTAGCTGATGAAAAAATTCTTTCACCTGAACAAGAATCAGCGCGGAGAATCATTTCCGATCAAGTCAAAGATATTTTAAATGATTTGCCGGAAAAAGAAAGAAAGATTTTGGAACTGCGTCATGGTCTAGTTGATGGCATAACCCACACCCTAGAAGAAGTGGGCAAAGAGTTTGGAGTTACCCGCGAGAGAATCCGCCAAATCGAAGCCAAAGCCCATGAGAAAATCCGTCAGCATGATAAAATAAATAGACTCCGTAATTATTACTAACAGCTCTGATTATCTTTACAAAAATTCGTAATTAAAATATAATCCTTATTGCCTGCTTCTGGGCTTTTTTACATGTTACTATCTTTGGACGGTCGTCTAAATATAGTAACATGGTCTCTCGGTTATTTTTTTGTCTTATTTCTATACAAAATAGTTTTGTGGTAGGATTTACATCGGAATAGTTTGGAGGGTTTTTTATGAACCAACCACTTGAAGAAGCAGGCACGGAAAAACTTTGCCCGCATTGTCAGAGTTGGAAAGTGCGCACGTTCATGACGTACTACCTCTGCTACAATGACGGGTGCAAAAAGCTCACTGAGCCAAAAGATCTCCTGATTCGAGAGATGAAGGAGGATAGGAGTGAGTAAGTCTTGTAAGGGTGGAGTCCAGTAGTGCCGGACTCCACTGGCACGAGACTTTTTCGTTGCTAAAAATTTCATGCTATTCTATACAGATGTTATTAAATTCTAATTTTGAAAAAGTCTTTTCGGAGCGTTACAAAAACTTAAACAAAGAGCAGAAAAAGGCCGTTGATTCTATCGAGGGTCCGGTCATGGTTGTGGCGGGCCCCGGAACGGGAAAAACCACTATACTGACTTTGCGTATCGCCCAGATTTTGCGTAAAGCCACAGGTGTACCAGCTAATGCTATTTTAGCTATCACATATACAGACAGTGGAGTAAAGGTAATGAGAAGCAAACTGCGAGAGATTATAGGAAACACGGCTCATGATGTCTACATTCACACATTTCACAGTTTTGCCTCGGCTATGATAGCCGAATATCCAGATCACTTTTTGAATATAAATGATTTTCGTCAGATAACTCCTGTCGAGCAAGAGTCGCTCATAAGAGAAATAATTACAGAACCGAAATTTAAAGACCTGCGACCTTTGGGCAAGCCGGATGCTTACCTGTCGGGCATTATTCGGGCCATAGGTGATGCAAAAAAGGAAGCCTTGATTGCTGACATGGTTAGAGATAATGCCACAAAACAAATAGAAAAAATAAAAAAAGATGAAGATAGTATATCAACCCGAGGTGCGACAAAGGGGCAGTTGAAAGCTGATGCCTTAGAAAACATAGAGAAATTGAAAAAAACCATTCTTTTTGCTGGGGTTTATGACAAATACGAACAAATTAAAAAAGAGAAGAAACTTCGTGACTATGACGATCTTATCGTTGAGCTTTTGGTGGCCTTGCAAAACGACCAGCTTCTTCTGCGGCTTATCCAAGAAAGATTTCTCTATATTTTGGTTGACGAGCATCAGGATACAAATGACTCGCAGAATTTTATTATTGCTCTTCTGGCCGAGTTTTTTCAGACACCGAATATTTTTATCGTCGGCGATGAGAAGCAGGCCATCTACCGTTTTCAAGGGGCTTCAGTGGAGAATTTTCTGCGCTTGGGCAAGAGGTGGCCAGATATGCAATTGATTCATCTGGACACCAACTATCGCTCTCACCAGTCCATACTGGATGCCGTTTGGAGCATGATTGAAAACAACTATAAGACAAATGAACATAAAGATCTGCGGGTAAAACTAAAATCCGAAGCCAAAGTCAAGAAGAAACCGATAGAAATAATTATTGCCGAAAATACTCTGGCCATGGAGGAATATCTCTCGGACGAATTAAAAAGGATTTCATCCGATCAGCCAGAGGCGACAATAGCCATTATTGTAAGACGCAATCGCGAACTGGAAAGAGTGCTCCGATTTCTTGACTTGCGCGGCGTGGAGGTTTCTTCGGAGAGGAGTGTTGATGTATTTCATCATCCCGTAGGCATGGCATTTTTTGACCTAATAGAATATCTAAATAATCCTGCTAAAATAGAGTCTTTAGCCAAGACTTTGGCTTCTGGATTATGGGGGCTGTCTTATCTTTCTTCCATAGAACTTATTCGTTCCATAGGCAGAGAAAAAATGGATAATTTGGATAGGATTCTGCCACAACTCAAAGCCATAAGAGAAAGAATGCTCTCTGATGGCGCTCTGGAAGCCCTGATTTTTGTGGCCGATAAATCAGGCCTGACAGATATTATTGCTCGTAATCCTGCCAGCGTTTCGGTTTGGCGGGGCATTGTTACTTTGGCCGAATCCATAATAAGAGACAGACAAATTGACAACCCATCTGAGCTTTTTAGTGCCTTACTTTCATATTGTCATTCGGCAGAGTTGAAACCAGTCAAAGTTTCTGTTGGAGCGCCTGATGTTAAAATAAAAGCTATGACTGCTCACGGGTCCAAGGGCCTTGAGTTTGATTATGTTTTTATTCCATATGCCACAGAGGAGGCCTGGGTCGGTCGTGTCTGGGGTTCGTTTTTTATTTTAGAGGATAAAAACTTTGGCGATCATAATATCGAGGATATAAGACGGCTTTTCTATGTTGCTCTGACCAGAGCCAAAAAGCACGCCAGCATTTTATATGCCAAAGAAGAATCCGATGGCAGAGTTTTAAGCCCGCTTCGATTTATAAACGAGCTTTATTCCAAAGATGTAAAATCAGTTCAATTGCCAAAGATCCAGCTGGTTTTAGATTTGAATCAAACAAAAACCAAGAAAAATAAAATAGATGAAAAGGAAAGTCAGTACCAGACACTTATGATAAATGAGGCCAAAAAAGTTCTGACTGAAAACGGTCTGTCGGTTACTGCCCTGAATCACTTTTTGGAATGTCCGAGCAAGTTCCTATATGAAAGTATTTTGAAATTACCACAAGCCCCCAGCACTTCTTCAGAAAAGGGTACAGCCATGCACGAAGCCATATCAGAAGTTTGGAGGTCAAAAAGGAGCTCTTCGGATGAGGTGGAAAAAATAATATCTGCTGTTACGGGGGAGTATATAAACAGATCACTTTTATCGAAAGGAGACAAAGAAGCTTTGAAAAAAGAACTGTCTGATAATGCTCCGGCTGTGGCCAAATGGCTTTTTCCTCATTTTACTACGACGTCAAAGGTCTCGGTGGAAAGATGGGTGGAAGTACCTTTTGACACTATACATATACACGGAAAACTTGATGTTATTTTGGAAAATATAGATGAAGTTTCTGTTTTTGACTACAAGACACGCCAAGCTATGTCAGTATCCTCTATAAAGGGCGAGGTCGGCAAGGACAATGGAAATTATTTCCGCCAGCTTGTTTTTTACAAACTGCTTTTGCAAAGCGGCCGCTTGGGCAGGAACAAAAATATTTTCACTTCTCTAGTTTTTGTTTCTCCTGACAACAAAGACAGATGTCCCATTATCACTTTGCCTGTCAGTCTCGAAGACATTAAAAAGGTTAAAGATGAAGTAAGGGGTTTGGTAGAAAGCGTATGGAGCGGGGAATTCGTCCGGAGTTATTGTAATGATGCGGATTGCTCCTATTGCGCTTACAGAAAACTACTTAAGTAGAGCGTCCAAAATGTTTTTCAGAGAGCTATATGGCTGAGCTCCTTGGACTTGTGTTTTGGTTCCATCTTTTGAAACTAGGATTGAGTTGGGAGTGCCTTGGCCGCCGGCTTTTATGGCGTCTTGATAGTTGGCCTCGACTAGGTCAGCGTATTTACCGCTGGATAGGCATGCGTTGAAAGCTTTGACATCAAGGTCGACATTTTTGGCGATTATTGGAAGCTGGGCTGGGTCAAGAGAGTTGTTGGAGTTTGTGGTATCAAATAACATGTTGATATATTCCCAGAATTTTGCCGGTCCGCCGAGTTCGTTGGCGCATTCCGTGGCCTCGGCTTCTTTGCGGGCTTTTGAATGAAGGGTGTCGATAGGGAAATGCCTATAAACCCAAGCTACTTTTCCGTCTTTACCATATTCATCCATGACCCGTCTCATTGTTCCGTGGAATATCTTGCAAAATGGGCACTCGGTATCCGAATATTCGACGATTATAACATCAGCCTTTGGATTTCCAAGAATATGGTCCACAGCTGTGACTGGTTTCATGCTTATTTCATTACTAGTTTTAGCTCCTTGGGCCGTATTATTTTTTACTACCTGTCCTCCTTTTAAGTTTGAATAATACAAAGCTCCGGCAATCAGCCCTCCGGCGATTACAATAGCGATTGGTACTGACAATTTTTCTAAGTTCATGTGTTTTTTGTAAAATTTTAATCTCGTCGAGGCAAAACCTTTTCAGAGACTTTCACAGGCCGACGGACCGAGAATGAGACAAAATCTCAGCAGAGATTTATGTCGTGCTCTGAAAAGGTTTTGGTGAGAAAGAGCATTAAAATTTAAATATTAATTATGTTACAATTATATCCTATGATGCAATTTTTTACCAACCTAGACACAAGCTTATTTTTCCTGTTAAACAATGTAGCTGGCCAGTCTAAAACAGTCGATTTTTTTATAATTTTCTTTGCCGAGTATCTAGCTTTTGTTTTGCCTTTTATATTTCTGATTTTGCTGTATAAAACTTCCTCTTCTTTTCGAGAAAAGATTTTCACACTAGGTGTGGTTTTCTCTTCATCTCTTTTTGCCTATATTTTGACCTCAATTATCCGTTTCTTATACGCTCGTCCTCGGCCATTTCTGACTTACAATGTTCACCAGCTAATTTCCGAAAGCTCTCACTCTTTTCCATCTCTTCACGTCACATTTTTCTTTGCTTTTTCTTTTTCTATTTATTTCTACAACAAAAAATGGGGGATTTGGTTCCTTCTTGCCAGTGTGCTTATGGGTATTTCTCGGGTTATGGCAGGAGTACACTATCCAACTGACATCATAACTGGAGCCATACTTGGCTTCATAATTTCTTGGTTAATCTACAAACTTGGACGCCCCGCGTCCAAGTTAACAAACTCTTATTTATAGCCATATTCTAGGATTTCAAAGCGGCGCCGGCCCCTAGTATATAGGTCGCCGGCGTCGGTCGGGAAAACGGCTCGGAGGGGGACATCCACCCCTTCGAGCTTTTCTTATTTACAAAATATGGTATATTACGGAAGTAGTATGGAGCATTTTAAAACTTTAAGGTCTGTCATTTTACTGTCATCCTTTTCTTTACTTCTTTTCTTTGGAACCGTTAGCTTTACCTCAGCTGTTACTGTCAATATTTTGGATGATGCCACGGGTGGGGACTGTACCACTATCGGTTCTTGGCTTGCGGCAACAAAAACATGCACTTTGACCTCCAGTACTACCACCCCCATTTCCATTGGAGCCGATAATATAATTTTGGATGGAGGAAACTACACACTCTCAAGCGGTTCAAGCAGCACTGGCATAAACATATCAAGTCACGCCAGTACGACCATCAAAAACATAACCATCTCTGGTGTTTTCATAGGCATTTTGGTCTCATCTTCAGCTAGTACAACTATTGATCATGTGACAGTTACAAGTTCTGGCACGGGCTTAAAAATTGAGAGCTCTTCTGGCAATATAATCAAGAGCAATACCATCTCAAACAGCAGTTCTGGCGGTGTGTCTTTGTTTGTTTCAACATATAACACTTTTTATAATAATACCATCCAGAGCAATTCAGGTTATGGAGTTGGTCTTTATAGTCACAGCGACCACGGATATTTTTCAGGCAATTCTTTTTCAGATAATGACCACAGTATTGATATAGATTCGGATTACACTACTATTGTTAAAAATAATTTTACTGTCATCAGAACTGGTGGTTATATCTTCAATTACTCGGCGAGCACTGTTTTGTCTTTTGGACTTCCGACAGGTGGAAACTTTTGGGAGAATTTTAGTGTTGGATGTGCTGATACTGACTCAAATGGAGTTTGTGATAGTGCACATGTTATAGATAATACAGTTACAAATGCAGGTAATACATACAGATCCAAGACTGACTCATATCCATGGGCAGGGGTTAGCGGTTGGAGCAGTTATGTCAACAAGCTTCCTGTCATTACACTCCTCGGCTCAAATCCGACAAATCTCTTACTTGGGGATACTTTCACGGACTCTCTCGCCACATCAACCGACTATGAAGACGGCAATTTGACGTCTAGTATTGTTGTAACTGGCACGGTCAATACGACTCTCGCTGAAACATACACAAAAGTCTACACAGTGACAGACACGGCCGGAGGAGTGGCAAGTACCACTCGATCGGTAATTGTTTCGGATAATACAAATCCTGTCACGGCTCTTACAAATCCGACAGCCACTTCGACATTTAGCACAAACAGCATTTATATTTCCGGCACAACAACTGACGCCGGCGGTGTAGCCAGCACCACTCTAGCTTATGCCACCTATACTAGCGCGGGGGATTCTTGTGGCGCTTATACAAACATAACGACATTAAATAATTCAAGCCACTCGGCCACATTTGATTTCACATATACATGGAGCATCCCAAGTCAGGGCACGTACTGTCTTGTCAGCGTTGGTCGGGACCTATCCGGCAACTTGGCCACAAGTTCGGCTGTCAAAAGTATTACATACAGCGTACCTGTGATAACTCCTGTCGTTACAAATTCTGGTGGAGGAGGTGGTGGAGGCGGAGGAAGCAATGGTCCGATAGTTGGTTCTATGTCTATTCAACCCGCCCCAACAGCTGTTTCTACTCCAGCGGTAAGTCAGTCAGTGGTTATCAGTCAGCCGGTAGTAATAGCTAGTTCAAATCAAAATACTTCTCAACTAACAAGGACCGTCCTTGCTAGTCCGGTCAAAAAAACTCTAGCCATAAATAATATCAAAACAAAAACCAAAACCGCAGCTCCTAAAACAGCTGTTACTCTAGAAGATTTGCCAGCACAAAATACTGAAGTTGCCAACGTTGTGGCGGCCGGCGGAAATAATTTCTTGGTCAATTGGGCATGGCTCATATTCATTTTTCTTCTCATCATCGTAAACGTCATCTATTACGGAAGACCAAGAAAGAAAAAATTTTCATACCAAAAACCCGAGCTTTTAAGCCATAAAACAAGCTATTGACAGGTAATCGTATTAGCCCTAGGTCTCACCTAGGGAAGTATGGTAATATATAAATATGACAAATAGAAAAGTACCTTTTGTTGAAGAGGAATACTATCATATTTTCAATCGTGGCAATAATAAACAGAAGATATTTTTTAATAATAATGATTATGATCGTTTTGTTAAATTATTATATCTTTGCAATACAAAAATAAATTTTAATTTCCGTGACGATATAATTAAAAATAAAATTGATGCATATGACTTTGATAGGGGCAAACCGATTGTTTCCATAGGAGCATGGGTTCTGATGCCAAACCATTTTCATCTATATATAAAAATCAGCCCTAGGTCTCACCTAGGGAAAGTAGGGCAGATGGATGCCATATCTTATTTCATACAAAAATTATGCACCTCATACTCAATGTATATTAATAAAAAACATGAAAGGACTGGGAAATTATTTGAAGGTGTTTTTAGATCTACTCATATTGAGAATGATGAACAGGCAAAATATAATTTTTCCTATATCCATCTTAACCCAGTTAAATTGATAGATCCGCTTTGGAAAGAAAATGGGATAAAAAATTTAGATAAAACACTAGATTTTTTGGGAAAGTACAAATGGAGCAGTTATCTAGATTTTAAGAAAATACAAAGACCAGAGAATAAAATTATTTCGCCAGAAGATTTTCCGGACTATTTCCTTGACCCAAAAATCTTTGATGAAGAAATTTTTGATTGGCTAGAGTACCAGCCCTAGGTCTGACCTAGGGCTGTTTACCTAGGGTTGTTTAGGATGGTAAGGTTGGTATTAGAAAAGACTCTGGGTCTTAATTTCAGCCACTAGCTCCCAATGCTTTGTGTCCAATTTGATTTCTTTTGTGAAGGGGCCTTCTTTGAACATTAATCGTTTGTTTTTCAAGGCGTATTCGTAAACATCTTTTGTGATTTTGACATCATCTAGGCAATATTTGCGTATTTTCTCCACCTCGCCTGTTCTCCACCAAGCTACGGCTTCTAAGCCATGGCCGCTTTTGTTTATGCCGAATGTGCCCTCGGCTATTTGGTCCAACTTCATTCTCCTGCCGTATTGCATTTTTATTTCTTTTAAAATATCTAGTGAACGGATTTTGGTCAAATCTCCTCGGCCAGTTTTCTTGTAGTATTTATTCAGGAGCGGTATATCAAAATGTTCACCGGTGAAAGTAATTAAAACATCAGCTTTTTCAAAAATCGGCCACATCTGGTCGAATTCTTCTTGTAGGAAACTGCCATATTTTCCAGTATCGTAGTCATAAAGTCCGACAACGGAAATATCCAAATCTGTCGGATCATTGGATCCGACATCTTGGAAAATATTTTTTGTTTCAATATCGAAAACTAACTTGTGCATAGGGGTAGCTTGTGTGTTTCCAGAAAATCTCTAATAGTTATGTCTCCCATCCCGAAGCCGATAGTTGGCAGGGCTTCTACACCGAAGATTTCTAAAAGATTGTCATAACGGCCGCCTCCAAACAAAGAACGGCGGTTATCCGGATGCGTGTCAAAAACTTCAAATACCATTCCAGTGTAGTAGTCAAAACCGCGAGTGATGGTTGGGACAAAGACGACATTGTGCAATCCGCGTTCTTTGAGCTTTGTTAAAAGTTCAGAGATCATTTCGTTCGGCGCTATGTTATCGTCAAAGCCTTTTCCTGATACTTCTAGCCATTTTTGGCTAAACTCACTCTCGGACATTTTATCTTTCCGATCAAGCAATTTGATTAAATCTGGATTGCTGAACTTCTCATTCAACAACACTCTGTCGTTTAGACAGATTTGAAAGTCATCGTCTTTTGACCCGAAAGCTTTCATAATAGCGTGGGCCAGCGAAATGATTTCTATTTCAGCTTCAACCCCTGCAATACCTACCAAGTCGCAGTTAAGTTGCCAGTGCTCTCGCTTGCGACCTCTTTGAGGTTTTTCATACCGAAAAAGATTTGGAATAGAGAACCATCTTAGCGGGAATTTGAGAGATTTACGTTGTGCTGCAACCATGCGCGCAAATGTCGGGGTCATTTCCGGACGAAGGGCTATTTCACGGCCGCCGCGATCAGTAAAAGTGAACATTTGTTCATTTACCAATTCTTCTCCGGACTTTGCCCGGTATAACTCCACTGGCTCAAGGAGAGAAGCGCTATATTCTTGGTATTTAAAACTTTCTACCACTTTTTTCCATATATCAAAAATATAATTCTGGACCGCCATGTCTTCTGGATAAAAATCTCTTACGCCCTTGTAGCTTTCTGTCGATAGTTTTGGTTTGTCACTCATATGATTTATTGTATCAAATTATTTTGTCTTTTGCTTCTTTCTCAATCTAACGGATTTCGGCGTGATTTCTATAATCTCATCATCAGCCATAACTTCCATAGCTTTTTCTATATCTAGTTTATATGTAGCGGCCAGATAGACGCTATCATCAGAACCGGCTGCTCTCATGTTTGTCAGTTGCTTGCCTTTGGTTGGATTGACAAACAAGTCGTCGCCTTTTGAAACATTACCTATGACTTGGCCTACATAAACCTCCACCCCCGGCTCTACATATAGAGTGCCTCTCTGTTGCAAGTTGTCTAATGCGAAAGCTAAGACTTTGCCGGCTTCCATGGAAACCATTGAACCATAACTTGTCTTTTTTATATCGCCGACAAATTCTCGGAATTCTATGAACCGTGAAGACAAAATACCATTGCCCTTTGTATCAACAATAAACTGTCCACGATAGCCAAGAAGTCCGCGAGTCGGTATTTCAAAAACAATTCTCTGAGTACCATGCCCTTGTTTTACACTTATCAAAATTCCACGTCTCTCTGTTAGGCGAGAAATAACCAAGCCGGCCAGTTCATCGGAAACATCTATAGTCACTTCTTCAAAAGGTTCGGTCTTTTGGCCGTTGGCATTTTCTTTTATAATAACTTGTGGCTGGGAGACTTGAAGCTCAAAACCTTCGCGACGCATGTTTTCTAAAAGTATGGCGATGTGAAGTTCTCCACGACCATAGACGGTCATAGACTCATTTGAAAAATCCACTTTCAAACCGACATTTATTTCCAACTCTTTTTCTAATCTCTGGCGAATCTGCCGACCTGTGACAAACTTGCCCTCGCGTCCGGCAAATGGCGAGTCATTGACTAAAAAGTTTAAGGAAATAGTCGGCTCATCTATGTTTATGGACGGCAAGACTTCGGCCTTTTCATCTTGGCAAATAGTGTCGCCGATATATACAGTAGGAAGACCAGCAATCATAACAATATCTCCTGCCACAGCTACATCAGTCTCCACTCTTTTCGTGCCTTCAAAACTGAAAAGTTTTGTTAGCTTTCCACTAACCACTTTCCCGACTTGCCCTGAGCTAGTCGAAGGGCTTTTTACAAAAACTTTGTCACCATTTTTTATGGTGCCCTCATAAACTCTACATACCGCCAGCCGGCCGAGGAAATTATCATAAGCAAGATTAAAAGATTGAAGTCTAGCCACACCTTCGCCAGAGGCTACGGCGGGCGAAGCTGGAGGAACTTCACGCAGTATTGTTTCGAGAAGAGGAGTTAAATCCTTTGACTCATCCGAGAGTTTCATTTTAGCAATACCTTCTCGGCCTATGGCGTAGACAGTCGTGAAGTCCAGTTGTTCATCATTCGCTCCGAGTTCTAGAAAAAGTTCAAGCACGAGCTCATGTACTTCTTCCGGTCTGGCTGCTGATTTGTCTATTTTATTTATTATGACAATTGGTTTTAATCCTAGTTCAAGCGATTTTTTCAAGACAAATCTTGTCTGGGGCATGGGTCCTTCTTGAGCGTCGACTAAAAGTAGTACGGTATCAATGGATCGCAAGACTCTTTCCACTTCTGAACCGAAGTCTGCATGTCCAGGAGTGTCAACTATATTTATTTTCGTTCCTTTATAAAAAACAGATGTATTTTTTGCGTATATGGTAATGCCACGCTCAAGCTCGAGCGCATTTGAATCCATAGTCACACCTTCAGCAGTCATGCCGGTTTGACGCATGAGAGCGTCGGTCAGGGTGGTTTTGCCATGGTCGACGTGGGCAATTATTGCTATGTTCCGTATTTCCATATGTTTGATTTGTATATTTGGCGCATTTCGTTGTTGGAAAGCAAAAAATTATTCTCACCCGCGCACTCAGGCAGGCTCGAATCTTTTTTCACTTTCCGCCTAGAACTGCATCCAAATCTCCAAATCAAAGGATGCAATTCATTTAAAAACCGGCCATAGCCGGCAATTGAAATTCAATTAAAGCATAAAAAGCAGATTTAAGTCAAACGCTTGACAAAAGATTATATATATATTAGTCTTTCTAGCAGAATTATCAGAATAAATCCAAGGGGTTTCCCAACGGATAGTTCTGGTAAAGGGTATATTTTGAGCGTTTTATCCCGAATACACCTACGGGTGTTCCTTCAAAACAAAACGTTGGAGGAGACGACAATGAGTGGACAGTACAACGCGGTGGAGGATCGCCCCGAGGTCCTGAAAGTCATGGGACTTGGTGATCGGCTCAAGCTGGTTCAGACGCGCAAGATGGATTTCACGGTGGAGGAGGCTCACAAAGTCCTTCAGCACGAGGAATTCCCCGGCGATCGAACGCTCCGAAACGGGCATGTTGACTACCTCATCTCAGCCATGATGAGGGGGACCTTTCATCCCGAGTGGGTCAACCTCGTCATCTGCAAGTTCGATGGCAAGACCTACAGGATGAATGGTCAGCACACGGCGTGGGCAAGGATCTACATGGACAAGGGTTACTCCTGCCCGGTCACCATGCTGGAGTACACCGCCAAGTCCATGGAGGACATGAGGATCCTCTACTCGTCTATCGACCGTTCGTCGCCGAGGAGCAAGGGGGATGTCATCAAGTCCTATTTGGCCGGCACGCCGGAATTCGAGGGTGTCAAAGCTCAGACCCTCCGTGTCGCTCCGCAGGGATTCGCCGTGTGGTTCTGGAAGTCCAAGCACGAAAGGAACCAGCACGACGGCGACGACATCGCCTTCTTGATCAAGACGGAGCACTACGACTTGACCATGAAAGTTTGCGGGTTTATGGATCGACACTCCACGCGTGACTGCAAGCACATCTTGCGGGCGGCGGTGGTCGGAGCGATGTTCGCCACTTTCAACAAGGCTCCGCAGATCGCTATGGAGTTCTGGGGTCCGGTGGCAAACGGTACCGGTATCGAAAAAACCGGTGATCCACGCTTGAAGCTCCGCAACGAGCTCATTCGCGTGGCCGTCGATGTCGGCACCGGTTCGCAGAGCGACAAGAAGAAGGTCTCGCAGGAGTACATGTTCCGACAGTGCGTCGGGGCATGGAACGCTTACCGCGAGGGTCGCTCACTTCAGCTCCTCAAGGCCATCGAGAAGGGTAATCGAACGCCCGTCAAGTAGGGAGGTGAGCTGGTTCTCTGTTTTCTCTCAGGCGACTTTCAAAAGGAAGTCGTCTTTTTTATGCTAATATATTTCCATGTTCCTCTCGCCAGATCACATCTTATCGATTTTAGAGCATTATCACTATTGGCTGATTTTTCCCATTGCTATATTTGAGGGGCCGATTATTATAATCATATCCGGTTTTTTGGTTTACCTCGGAGTGCTCAATGTCTTCGTGGCATGGGCTATGCTTGTAGTAGCCGACAGCATAGGGGACTCGCTTTATTATCTTCTCGGAAAATATTGGACTCGTTTAAGATGGATAAAAAAGCTGGCCGGTTTTCTGGGTTATGACGAAAAAAGTGAGAAGTTTCTGGAAAGTCATTTTCGAAAGCACAAAGTCAAGACATTTCTTCTGGCCAAGTTTTCCCATGGCGTCGGTTCTTCGGTCCAAATCGCTTCCGGTATGGCCAAAGTGAAATATTCCGAGTTTCTACCACTTAATATTATTGGTACTATGCCTAAAGCCCTCATTCTCATTACTGTCGGTTTTTATGCCGGCCAATCTTATGTCAAAATAGATAATTATTTGGATGGCATTGCTTTGTTTACATTCAGCATCGCCATTGCCGTACTTTTGTGGGTAATAATAAGAAAATATATAAAGAATTATTTTGCCAAAAAAGATTAATCTTTGATATAATTAAAACATGGATTTGCCACCACTTACATTACCCACTCTGCCACATATAAATCTTTCTTTTTTCATAAACACACCTGTGCTTATGATTGTTTTAGTTTTGTTTTTTATTGCTTACATTATTATCTCGGCTGTTTTGTTTTATCACTGGACATCGTACGGCATGCGCAGCGCCGGTATTTTAGTGGGTGAAACTTTGTTCACCTTAGTTTCTGTTGTTTTGTTTGTAGTTGCAGGTCTAGCCATTCATTATTTTTAAACCATGAGTTACGAAGTATTACATCTAGAACCGGACGAACATGTTATCTTAATAATTCGCAAGCACTGGATTGTTTTTGCCGGCTATGGCATCACTCTTTTATTTGCCGCCTTCTTGCCTTTTATTTTGCTTATGGCCGTAAGAATATTTCTTCCGGCATTGCTCAATATAAGCTTACCGGGCAATAATTCGGCTTTGTTTTTATTCTTTTACACTCTTTTCTTACTGGCTCTTTGGGTGTCGTTTTTCATTGATTGGACCAAATATTATCTGGATGTCTGGTATGTAACCGAAAAGCGCATAATTGCTATTGACCAAAAACATATATTTGATAGGGAAGTATCCAATCTGCATTTTGATAAAATTCAGGATATTACGCTTGATGTCCACGGTTTTATTCCGACACTTTTGGGCTTTGGTAACATTAAAGTCCAAACGGCTAGCGAGGATAGCCGAGAGTTTTACATAACCACCATAAGGCACCCAGACGAAATTAGACGAGTGATTTTCAGCCAACAGAACAAAATGGCTGACAACAGGTAAAAGTAATACACAGGTAGGTATTTATTATTGAATTCGATATTGTTATAATGAGATGGTCATTATTAGTTAATAGAGAATAATTTTATTATATGAAATCATTACATATGGTTACATTTGTCCTTCTAGTGGTAGGAGGATTGAATTGGCTTCTAGTAGCTTTTGGTTATAACCTAGTAGATAGTATCTTTGGGGTTGGTTCAACAATATCTATGGTGGTCTACATACTGGTTGGCCTTTCAGCGGTCTACGAGGTGGTTAGTCACAAAAGTTTGTGCAAGAATTGTGGCAGTGGCATGTAGTCTTTGATTGGGTTTTTAAATCTAACAAAACCTGCTAACACTCCTCCGTGTTAGCAGGTTTTGCTGTTATTGGAAGGCAAAGTTTTTTGGTTTTATGTCATTATGGTGGGCTGTGTAAACCACCTTGCCTCTATTTAGTATTAAAATCTGGGGAGATTCGTGTTTGATGCCAAAAAATTCTTCTATTTTTCTCGATAGAACTGGCATTTCTTGTACTATAACCAGATAAACCGGCAAAGCTATGGTCTTGTTTTTCGTGGCACTTTTTAGATTTTGGTATATAGCAGTACTAGCATTACAATCGGATGAGTCTATGAAAATAATAACAGGTCCTGAATCCGATTTTTCAATAATTTCCGACAAATGAGTTGTTTTTTTGAAATGATTCATAACTATACTATAATCTTTCAATAAAAATCCACTGTTACTATAATAGCACGACCGTCTAAGGATAGTACAGTCATAATAATAAATAATATTATGGGGCAATATATTATATCCCAGATAACAAAATCCGCCTCCTTCGGATTTTGTCTGAAGTGGCGATTCAATTTGGACGTCCAACGTCCACGACTTGGTAACGGCGTTACCAAGTCTTAGTCGATGGGTGTGATCTCCTGAAGAATAGCCAGAATCTTCCCCGCTTGGTCGGGGGTCTTGGCTTCACCCTCGGCTAGTGCTCGAGCTCGTCTCAGGTAGAACCGAGCCTTGTTCAGATCTCGCATCCTTGGGTGGATGTACAACTCGCCGACTTTGCGCAGGATGCGAACAAGCTGGCGCAGTCCTTGGGGCTGGTCTTTCTCTCTCTTGATCTTACTTTCAAACCCGAGCGCTTGATCAATGCAGAGAATAATGTTCTTGTAGTTGAAGTCCACTGCGCAGTAGACTTCAGCAAGGGTCATACAAGCCAGAGCCATCTGATGGGGCTTGGCTTCTTTGCTCTCTTGAGCTCTTCTGGCCAGTTGTGCCTCTCGCGTAGCCATGCTTATCAAACGAATTGGCCACAGGTCGAGACCAGTTTTGGTTCGGACCTTCAGAAGAAACTGGACGAGCACATCGAGCTGGTTGTGGTTCAACCTCAACCATTGCCTGTACAAGATAGCTCCGTGCCAGAGAGTCAGAAGAGCATACCAGATCGGGTGTTCATGTTGCGCGCTGATGTAGGCCGACAACATGACACTGTGGGCCGAGATAAAGTCTCCCTTGTCGCCGGCCTTGCGAGCATCTAGTCTGGCTCTTTGTATGCGACCTAGACTGCCTCGCCACATAGTCTCGCTTGTGCTCATCGGGCTGTTTTCTGTTTCCACTATTCCTCCTCCCTAGACGCGTTGTGCGTCTTTCTGAAATCAGACTAGCATACTTGGGTCTATTTACCAAATCTTCTTTTTCTCCTTTCTCTCCAAATCATTCGCAAAATCAAGAAAAGAAAAATAAGCGATAACAACAGAACGCCATAAAATAAAGTTTTTGAACTAACTACAGCGAACATTACGCCTGCCAGATATTTTTCGGCTGAGGGAACCCATCCTTTGTCAACTTGTGTTTTTGAGACAGGGCCTGAGGCGCTATCTGGGGATTTTGTTGTTTTGGCATTATTTTCAATCTGCTTGTTCAAAGCTGATTTGGCCTGTGTACGCATGGACTCTGTGGTGTTATAAACAGTTTTAGCAGTGTCGGCTATTATTGGTGCAGATGCAGAAATAGCATTTTGAATAGTGGAGACGATCCCACTGAGCACTTTTGTTGTCTCGGATGGTGGTGTTGGCGGTGGCGGTGGCGGGGGATTTTCAAAATTAACTGTCACACTTCCGGTTGTTTGATTCAGCACATTAACAGTGTTTTTTGTATTACTATCCAAGACTTTTTCTATCTTGGCAGAGATTGTGTGTTTACCTACTCGGGCTGTCCACGGCAGAGATTCAATCTGTGTTTCTCCAGAGCCAACAGTAAAACTTTTTGTGCCGACTGAAATTCCATCAACCGTGAAGACCAGATCTCCAATTATTGAACTGTCGCTACTGTTATAAAGAACGCTAAATATATTTATAGAATCTCCAGCCAGAGCATTTGTCCGAGATAGCCAAACCGAGTTGGGAGCAAAACCAGCTGACAAGCTATCTGCGCTAACCAAAGAAAGACTAGGCGTGAGACATAAGAATATTGCAAATAAAATTCTTCTCATCTCAATATTATATAACACATTGAATCTATTTGATAATTTTTATACAATTGGAACAATGAAATCACACTGGAAAAATATCTTGATTAGTTTCTGTCTTTTTGCCTTAGGAGTTGGCATAGGTATTTTGGTGGCACAAAATTATTTACAAGTCTCAGCCAAAACCTTCAATATGGTTCGAGAAGGAGGATATAATTTTATAAATCCACTTTTGTCTTGTAACTACTCGGAAGATGTGCCGTCAAGCAAATACAAGCCAATAACAGACAAACTTAAAATATATATAGAGGAACATATCTCAAATGGCGATGCTCAAAACATTTCAATTTATTTTCGCGGCCTCAATAGCGGGCGATGGTCTGGTGTCAATGAAAATGATGCTTATTCACCAGCCAGTCTATTAAAGGTTCCTCTTATGATTGCATATCTGCGCAAAATTGATGCAGAACCCAGTCTTTTGCATAAAGAAATTACATATAAACAGATCAAAGACGGGAACACAGTTGAAACATTCAAATCCAAAAATTTTATAAAAGAGGGACAGACATATTCAGTCGATGAGCTGATTCAATCCATGATTATGTATTCCGATAACAATGCTTGGGAACTTCTACAGAATAATATAGATCAAAAGTCTGTTTTGGAGGTTTATTCTGATCTTGGCATTCCAATCTCTGAAGCTTTGGTGGAAGAGAATATGACCCCAAAAATTTTCTCATATATATTTAGAATTCTCTATAATGCCACATATCTTTCAAAACCGATGTCACAATATGCTTTAAAGCTTTTAAACTCGACAGATTTTTATGGTGGATTGAAATCTGGCGTTACTAAGGATGCTCAAATAGCTCACAAATTTGGTGAAAGAACAGTTTTTAAAAAAGATTCTATAACCACAAACATTACTCTGGATTTTAGAGAATTACACGATTGCGGAATCATTTACTATCCCCAAAATCCCTATCTTCTGTGCGTTATGACAAAGGGAGCTGACTTTTATAAGCTATCAGGGATTATAAGAGATATTTCTTCTTTGATATACAAAGAAACACAAAGTGGAGTGCTGAAGATTTAGAAATACTGAAATCTCATGTTAGTAAATGAAGTAAATTCTTTTCCCCAATCATTATACGACCAGTTGCTACCGTCAAAACTGTACACCTTTTCTATTTTTTAATTCACTTCGTTCTTAAAAAATTATCAAAGGTTTTCGATCCATAACAGAAACTGATAACATCAGTTTCTTCCCGCGGAGCTTGTAACGCAAAAACCACCCATTCGGGTGATTTATGCTAACAAGCTCCGCGGGCAGGGATCGAACCTGCGACCCATCGCTTAACAGGCGATTGCTACTGCCACTGAGCTACCGCGGAATATAGAGATAATAGCAAAAATATGGCAAAATGCAATTTAAACTGGAGGTTTTTGCTTGACCTTTGACAGGTGCTATAATGGGAATATGAAAATAAAAATACGATCAAAAAATTTTGAGATCACGCCGGCCATATTCGATTATATAAATAAAAAAATATCATCTTTAGCTAAGTTTCTTCATCTCAAAGATGAGGCCTTGTCCGAAGTGGAGATAGGCAGGACTACCACTCATCACAAATCAGGGGACATATTCAGAGCGGAAATAAACATAACCGAGCCGGGAGCCAAACAAATTTATGCAGAAGCCGAGGAAGAGGATTTGTACTCTGCCATAGATATCGTTCGTGATGAAGCCGAGAGAAATATTGTTTCTAAGAAAAATAAGTACAGAACGCTTTTCAGAAAAGGAGCAACTAAGATGAAGGATTTATTAAAACGAGTTGACCCTCGAAATTTTAGGAGAAGATAAATTGTATAACATACTATTTGGCATGACCTCTCAAATAATCTTCATAGCTCATTTCTTTCCTGCCTTCCGGTAGAACTCTATCTAATATTAATTTATTTTCTTTTATGTGGGCTCTCTTAACTATGACTCTTTTACTCTTGTTGAAAAAATAAGCTGTCGGCCACTGGTGAAAAGCCCGGATTTTTCGAAGGTTAATTTCTAGATCACCGTTGAGATTTATTTCTCCATCCCTTTTTTCTATCTTAACACAGACTGTGGTCTGATTGTGAACTTGCTCAACTTCTTTTATTTTTCCATCTATCCAATCAGGAATTAATTCAGCCAGTAATCTTCCTCCAACTTTCGCAGAAGTTTTTTCTAAATCTTCAAAATAAGGAGGCCACTCTATATCTATCTTTTCTTGTGTCAGTATAGGCCCCTGGTCCATTTCGGCACCCACTTTTATTATAGTTACACCAGTTTCATTTTCTTTCAAAATCGCGCTTTCCAAAGGGGATGGTCCGCGCAGTTTTGGCAGAAGAGAGGGATGAACATTTAGACAATGATACTTTGGTATATCCAAAATATTTTGAGGAATTATTTTTCCATACGAAGCCACTATAAATAAATCAAATCCACTTTTGGCGTATGACTTTATAATCTCAACACTTTCTTCTTTTCGCAAAATCTTTAATTGAACATATTTTATGCCTTCTTTTTCAGCCCAGACTTTAGTGGGGGGAGGAGTAAGTACCAGTTTTCTACCTTTCGGCTTATCTTCTACTGTGACAACAAGTGTTGGTATGAAACCCCGAGCTTTTAATTGGTCTAAGACTATGACAGAAAACTCGGATGTGCCAAAAAAAGCCCAAATAATATCTTTAGGATTTTTCATTTGCTTTTGTGTTTTTAGTTGATGGTTTCGGGGGTATTATTTCTTCCACATATTTTGCCTTGTCAATGAAAAGTACACCGTTCAAATGATCTACTTCATGTTGAAATATTTGGGAAATTAGTCCTACACCACCCCTTTGGAATTTTTTACCATTTTCGTCCCAAGCTTCAACCATAGCTTTTTTTGCCCGACTGACTTTACCGTATAGATATCGAACAGACAAACATCCTTCTTCCACAGTTATTTTCTCTTTGGATATTTTTTTTATTGTGGGGTTTATGTACACGGAGTTTTTGTACAAGGTTGGACCTTGTACGGTTTCTTGCATGGTTTCTTTCGTTTTAATAATATTGGGCACTCTTCCAGACACCACGAAAATCCGAAGAGAGTATCCAATCTGTGGAGCGGCAATAGCCACTCCATCATCTTGGGAAGCCAGAGCTGATTTCATCTCGGCAATAATCTTCTGAATCTTGAGAGATTTGATAGTGTCAATCGGCACATCCTGACATATTTTGCGCAATATGGGAGAGTCCTTTTGCAGTATAACTTTCATTTATTTGTAATTTATCACAAAAGGGTGGCCGGGTCTATCTTTATTATGAATTGTGGCGGAAGAGTTCGAAGTTTCGTAAGAAGCTCTTTGTCCACCCATTTGCCTTGGGGCAGTGAGATCAAACCATGTATTATGTGGTTTGTTTTACTGCCAGCATTAAAAGCGTCAAAGACTGTCACATCGTATGGCTTCATAAACTCCACTGTCTCTTCCATTTGTTTTTTAATAACATTCTTCTGGCCTTCCAATGTCATTTTGATATATGTTGTAAATGGCGGGTATCCGATGGATTTTCTCTCAGCTATTTCATCGCGATAAAAGTCAATCAAGTTGCCTGCGCGCGCGTAATCAAAGACTTTTGTATTTTCCTGTCGCGTTTGGAACAAAAGATTTTTCTCTGCCAGCCCTCGCAGAGAAAGCAAAATATGAAATATTTTTTCGTTGATTTGAAAATCGGGAATAGAAAAATATGAATCTATGGAAACGACCGCCACATTTTCCACTTTTTGATTTAGATATGATAAGGCCATTTCTGTTCCGAGCATGATAGCTCCTGCCGTATTGTAAAAATTATCACGGACCTTGACTGCTTGTCGGTGTGTGGAAATGTTGTCTTTATCCATGACAAAAACTGTGGCTTCTGGAAATAAAGATTTGATTTCCTGCAATACTCGCTCGGTACCTATGCCCATAGGATTCAATCTCCATCCTCCACAATGGAGACAAAGCTCACTGGCCTCTCGTCTCTCTCCACAATGGTGACAGACAAATAAATTTCCGGTATTTCGTGCAGGTTTTGATGTTGGTGGTTTTCCATACAACACCACAGGCGCTTTGCAGTTTTTACAAACCACAACCGTACCGCAATCGCTGCATACAGTTATTGGATATAGTCCTTTTCTTCCGCAAAATAAAAATGTGTGCTCGTTGTTTTTTCTGGCTTCTCGAATGATATCTAAAAGTTTTTGGTCAAATATTTTGAACTCTTTTTTCTTCATGTCTTGTGGAGAGCGCATGCTGACTATCTGACAATTGGCAGGCGAGAGAGAGCGGAATTTCAAAGGAGATAGTTCAGCGTAAAAGCCATTCTTTTCTTTCCATAATGTTTCTGTCCGCAAAAACATATCGCCTAAAACCAAGCGGATGCCAAGCTCTTTTGCCAAAATTTCTGCCACTGTCCGAATATCTATAAAAGGCCTAGCTTGCATTTTATAAGCTCTTGAACTTTCTTTTTCTAAAATAATAGTGCCGAGGTCGCTTCTGGGTAGTGACAAAAATGAGCCGGTGCCGATAATTAAAAGTGGATGTTCTTGGTCTATAATTTTTTGCCAGAGAGAGATTAGCTCTTTTTTTGATAGGCCTCCGTGAAGGACGTAAGTGTATTTTTCTATGCCTTTTTCTAGTATTAATTTTGCGTTCAATAGGTCTTCTGTTGTTGGCAGACAGAAAAAGACACTATGGTTTTTTGCAAACTCCTCTCTAATCAAACTTTTATATGTGGCATATCTTTCCTCATCTTCGGATTGGAGCAAAACTGTTTCATAAAATCCGGTAGTCGTAGAATTTACCCCATAGGAATTTCCTATGGGGTTATATGATAGATTATCGCTTCCTTCCAAAATGGCTTTTGGAATAAGAGCCGACAGAACTGCTCCGACACTTGATGCATTATAATCGGCGATTTTCTGGCAGGCCTCTATAAAAGCGGGGGACAGAAATGTTCTTGCCGAGATTTTTTCTACTTTTTTGATACTGTACGAAAGAGATTTCAATTCAGATTTTATTTCCTGAACCGTCCGACTGGCCGTAACCAATCCATATGTCGTTTTACTTCGCAGTGGCACGGAAACAATAGAACCAACTGGCACTTCTTTGTTCGTAAAATAAGTCAGAGTGTCTTTGGATATGCCACGGCTTATAGGTATGACGGTAATAATACGCATGTGGGTATTATATCACCACCTCCATCAGGGTCTCTCCATCCAAAACATAAATGAAATTCGGATCAGTTTCTATGAAATGCGGATTGGTGCCTTTGAAAATCGGTATGAAATTCTGGGTTCCTGTTTTGTTTGTTTCAATAACAAAAACGGAGTCGCCTGTGGAGAAAATTACAGCATCAGATCTGTCTTTATAAAAATAAACATTTTTGATTTGCGTTTCTGGTTGTATTACGACTTTAGAGTCTAGCCCTAGGTCTGACCTAGGGCTAATGAATTTTACAATTATTGCATTGTTTTCAAGCCAGATTGATACGGAGCCATCTTTTGAAATGCGAGGAGAATCTTTTGTTGGAAGTTTGTCGGCCAAAACTTGCTGGCGAAGTTTCCAATACTCAGGATCATTTTGTTTTATGATTTGGCCCGAGGCATTTTGAGTTACGAAGATAGGGAAGAGATTAACGGCTCCACCACTTGGGACAGTGAAATCTTTTTTCCATGGAAAATATCCCAGACGAGAAATGATGATAGTGTGTTGTCTCGGTGAGAGTGACAATTTTACGGTCTCATTATCTTTGGTGGTTGTGATTTTTTTGTTTTGGTCCACAAAAATATCCGTATTTATAATCGGAATCTCCATGGAAACTATCCCAAGTTTTCCTATCTTAAAATTATTCCCAAATCTGTATCCAAGTTTATATCCGACAAAAGCTGTAACTAGAATGACCGTTCCAACTCCTGCAAAAACCCAGCCCGCCCGCATCGCTACGCGAAGCATTGCGGGCGGGTATTTTGTGTCTTTGTTTGTATTCATGGTTTTATGGTATTCTAACCCACATGAGTATTTTCTCAAAAAAACTCGGGATTGACCTCGGTACGGCCAACATATTGGTCTATGTGCCGGGGCGTGGAATTGTTCTGAACGAGCCATCCGTTGTGGCTGTTTCCGAAGAGGATAACCGCATTGTGGCTATTGGCATAGAAGCCAAGGAAATGATAGGCCGTACGCCGGAGAGTATTATTGCTTACCGTCCCATGAAAGACGGTGTCATAGCTGATTACAGAGTGACGGAGGCCATGCTAAGGCATTACATGGATAAAGCTCTAGGCAAATGGAATTTTATAAAACCAGAAGTTTTAGTTTCTGTGCCGGCAGGTGTAACATCAACCGAGCGTAGGGCTGTCATAGAAGCGGCCATACGAGCCGGAGCCAAAAACGCATATGTGGTCAAAGAGCCGATCTTAGCAGCCATCGGCGCTGGTATTCCTATTCATCAAGCCATGGGACACATGATAGTGGACATCGGCGGGGGGACAACGGATGTGGCGGTTATTTCTCTCGGCGGAATTGTCTCCAGTACTTCGGTCAAATGCGCCGGAAATAAAATTGACTATGCCATCACAGACTATATAAAGAAAACATTCAACCTCGGCATAGGCGACAAGACTGCCGAAGATATAAAAATAAAAATCGGTTCAGCTATTCCTATGGACGAAGAACTTTCCATAATGATAAAGGGCCGCGATTTTGTCACAGGACTTCCACGAAGCGTAGAAATAAAAACAAACGAAATCGTCAAAGCTATCAGCAAAGATTTGCGCGAAGTCATAAAAGCCATTAAAGATGTTTTGCAAGAGACCCCACCAGAGTTGTCGTCGGATATTATAGATCAAGGCATCATAATGACAGGCGGTTCGTCCCAGCTTCGCAACATGCCAGAGCTGGTTTTCCGACGGACAGGAGTGAAAGCCATTTTGGCAAAAGACCCGCTGTATTGCGTGGCAAAGGGCACGGGTATTGCCTTGGAGCATTTGGATGTTTATAAAAAATCGGTCATAAGTAAGCGTTAGAAAGATTTTGCTATAATACATCCATGCAACAATTTATTGATTCATACAAAAAATCTAAAAATCTCCATCATGCTTATTTTTTGGTGGGGGAAGTGGAAGGGATTTTTTCGGATTTGAAAGATTTTTTAGAAGAGACTGTTGGAATAAAAACTACAGGCAATCCTGATTTTTGGTACGGTAAGTTTAATAGTTTAAGCATAGACGAAGCACGAGATATTGCCGAGGCGTCCAGCAGAAAAAGTTTCGGGGACAACTTGGACGCGGGGCGTCCAAGTAGGAAAATATTTATAATTCAAGCGGATTTCATAAGTCACGAAGCCCAGAATTCTTTACTGAAAGTTTTTGAAGAACCAACTCTCGGCACGCATTTTTTTATTATTTCCCCACAGGATATTTTGTTACCGACTCTCCGTTCTCGGATGCAAGTTATGAATTTTCAAACACTGGGTGTTAGAAATACCCAAACACCCAGTGTTGGGAAATCAAGGACTGTCCTTGACATGAAGATATCCGAGAGGTTGGCAAAAGTTAAAGAGATTACAGAAGCTATAAGTGATGAAGAGGCTACGAAACAGGATGCAATAATGTTTCTAAACGAAGTGGAAAAAGAATTACATGATGCTGGTGTAGAAAAATTGGCGAAATCTCTTGAAGTTTGCCAGCTTGCTCGCGTT